>PPCM01001148.1_pt1 | contig 13476 bp, 7 predicted proteins | sample 1555541 | NCBI WGS metagenome assembly PPCM01 (sample SAMN05284479, study PRJNA326546) | Marine sediment metagenome, whole genome shotgun sequencing project. | isolation source: marine sediment | place: Germany: Wadden Sea | collected 2012-09-05 | reverse complement strand
CAGTCGGTTTGTAGCCCGTTTTCCACTCTCACACCAGGTTATGGCCGAACTCGTCGGCGATGAGTCGCTTGTGCACTTCAGAAAGGAGTATGAGAAGCTACACCGTGCGCTTAAGAAGTCACACGAGAACGAGAAGCGCCTGATTGGCCGCATCAAGACGCTGGGTGGTGAAATTGTCGCCAATGCGTCCAAGGTCAAGTCTGCTCTCAAGATATCACAGGAAGACTGGAGTGCCATCTCCTCGCTCAAGAAGGAGATCGAGCAGGCATATGCCATGCTGGATGCGTCGCGCGAGAAGGAGGCACGCTCCCGTGAGACAGTTCAGCACCTCAAGGCCGAGATCGCCAACCTGACCAAGCTGGTCGAGCAGGGCGCGGGGATCAACCTCGGCCAGGAGAACACGGTCGCCGAGCTGATGCGGCAGAAGGAGGAGCTGATCCAGCAGCGCGACACCAAGGTGAAGCAGATCATGGAGCTTCGGCAGGAGCTGGGCACCGGGCTCGAGCGCGTCCGTGAGCTCGAGGAGGAGAAGATCCCGCTCGAGGCCCAGATCAAGACGCTGCGTGACCTTGTCACGCGCCAGGAGCAGGAACTCAAGAACGAGCAGTGGCGCAAGGAGGTGCTGGAGAAGGACCTCAAGGACCTCAAGATGAGGCTTGACGAGAGGCAGGCGGACATCGAGGAGAAGAAGGAACAGCTGCGCCGCAACGCCGACCACTCCCAGGCATCCAAGATGGAGATGGCCCGGCTCGAAGGCGATATCAAGTCGCGGGAGATCGAGCTCAAGGCCAAGGAGGACGCCGTGCACGAGTTCCACAACCAATGCAACCAGCTCAACGAGCGGAACTCGACGCTGGAGACGGAGCTCGCCCACAGAGAGAACGAACTCAAGGAGAAGGACGCCACGATCCGAACGGCCAAGCAAGACACCGCAAAGGTCACCAAGGAGCTCAACAACGCGCTCGCTCAGATCGAGAAGGCCACGCGCGAGAAGGAGGACCTCGACAAGAAGCGCGCGGCCCTGAGGAATGAGATCGCCGGGCTTGAGAGGGACCTGAAGGCCGTCAACAAGGAGAACGACAGGGCGCGCCAGCAATCCGACGTACTGGCCAGAGAGCGCGACCTCCTCGGTAAGAGCGTCCGGACGGCCGAGGCAGCCACCCAGCGGCAGACGGAGCTCGTCAAGATTGGCGAGGGGCAGCAGCTGAACCTCGACCAGGAAATCTCATCGTACAAGGCCGAGGCCCAGAAGCAGCGCAAGATGATCTTCGTCCTCGAGCAGGAGCGCGAGTTGAACAACAAGAAGGCCTCTGAGGCGAACCAGAAGTACCTCCAGGCCCTCGAGGAGGTCAAGGTGCGCGAGAACTCCATCCAGGACCTCCAGAAGAAGATCGCGGAGAGCGAGAAGAAGCTCAGGCAGCAGCAGAACCTGTACGAGGCCGTCAGAGCGGACAGAAACCTCTACAGCAAGAACCTGATCGAAAGCCAGGACGAGGTGAGCGAAATGAAGCGCAAGTTCAAGATTATGAACCACCAGATCGAGCAACTGAAGGAAGAGATCAAGGCCAAGGACGCCGCCCTCGTCCAGGAGCACTTCGAGCGCAAGAAGGCCGAGAAGGAGCGCGACACGTTCAAGAGCGAGATTTCCCGAATCCAGCGTCAGATCCAGGAGGCCGAACAGACCATCGCGGCCCAGAAGGCGGAAATGGCCAAGCTGAACCTCATCATCAACGAGGCCGACGGCGAGCGGTCCCAGCAGCACAAGGAGTTCGAGCAGGTCATCTCGGAGCGCGACATTCTCGGGACACAACTTATCCGGAGAAACGACGAGCTGGCCCTCCTGTACGAGAAGATCAAGATCCAGCAGAGCACGCTGGCCAAGGGCGAGGCGCAATACAGAGAACGTGTGGAAGATATCAGACTGCTCAAGATCAAGCTCGCCAGCGTGCTGCGTGAGGTCAACATTTACTCCAAGTCGGCCAACCAGATCGACGGGTTCAAGCAGGAGCTGATCCGGCTGCAGAAGGAGCTGCTGGAGGAACGCGCCAAGGTCAAGGCGATGAGCGAGGAGCTGCAGAACCCCATGAACGTCCACCGGTGGCGGAAGCTAGAGGGCAGCGACCCCGCCGTGTACGAGATGATACAGAAGATCCAGACGCTGCAGAAGAGGCTGCTCAAGAAGACCGAGGAGGTCGCCGAGAAGGACCTGCTCATCGAGGAGCGCGAGAAGGCGTTCATCGAGCTCAAGAAGCTCCTTGCGCGGCAGCCCGGGCCCGAAGTGATGGAGCAACTCAGCATATACCAGACAAACCTGCGGGAGAAGAACAAGCAGCTCAAGTCGATGGCCAGCGAGCTCACGATGTACCAGACACAGGTCGCCGAGTACAAGTACGAGATAGCCAAGCTCACCAAGGAGACGACCGACATCAAGACAAAGTACTTCGCCCAGAAGCGCAAGGAACAGAGCGCGATGCGGCGGACGTCTGTCGGCGAGGACCAGACCTACCCGATCCAACACGACCCCGAGCAGGCGCGGTATATTGGCGGTGGGTTCAAGCTGGAGACCACCAAGGCCGCCGAGTGATGGTGACGAAGAGGGTATAAAATAGATCACTTGGGATGGGTGGGTATAAATCCGTGAGAGATGAATAGTGATCATAAACAGTAATCACGAAGCGACTACAAATTAGGGATCCGTCCGAGTTCATCGGTGTGTGGGAAGCCTAGGCATGACCACAATACTGGCTTGTTTTTGCCCTTTAATTCGACTGACAGGAAACAAACCTCCTCTGAATGACACAGGGCGTTCCTGACCTTCTTGATGGGTTCAGCTTTGTTGGCAAGTCTCGAAAGCCGTGTCGAAACCCCAAAGGCGGGATGAATCTTGTCCCTCGTTCTGAACGAGACGCCGGATTCCCGTGGAGGAGCTTTGAGCAGGTCATGAAGGATACTAGACATGAGTACATGCGGGCACTTGACCATGCTGTTGCCTTGGTATCGCCACATGTTACTGCCCCCCTGATATGCCTTGGAATCGGCTGCTTCACCACATCACTCCAGCCTCGATGCCAACTAGCCTTCCTCTTGAAGCTACACGCCGCCAGTGCCACATCGACCAACCCCCACCCTTCGCCAATAGTTCTTTATGACCCAGACTTCAGTGATTCCGAGCTCGAGTTCATCGCCACCCACCCCCACCTCGCGTGTCCCAACCCACCCGGCAGTGACCCAGCCATACCGCACAACGCCACCGTGTACTGCCCCCACTGCCCCATGGTGGTCAACAACAGGGTTGTCGCCGTCCCCGGGGTCGTGTTTATCGGTAACGACCTCACCCAGTACGATGATGGGAGATCATCGACGGGGAGGGACGAGGTGCTCGAGATGGAGTGCCGCCAGGCCATGCAGAGGCGGGCCACGTGCGTGGAGGTCACCGGGCGTGGGCCTGACGCGGTTCGGAGGGCGCTGCAAGGGACGGCGGTCCAGACGTTTAACACGGGCGGGGAAGAGCTGGAGGAGGGTGAATTGGCGAGGGTGGAGACCCAGTCCCCACCCTCGGGGTGAGCAATTCTCTTTCATTTGTCGACTGCGGAATCGGTTGGGTTATGTGTTTTGTCCCATCTATAAATCATAAGATTGGAGACCGGATAAATGAAGGCAAACACATCACTTGCTATTGTTTACGTGTCTGTATCCGTTTCGTGCGCCGATTTTCATAGTTATAAACCGGAAAATTTGCCAAAATTTTGAAAGAGCGCCGTAATCTCACCAAATGCAGAGTAAGATTATTGATAAGTACTCGGTATGGCATCCTTCTACATGCGCTCTTATATAGACCAGCCAAAAGCTCGGTGAGGGCACGTACGGTGTCGTCTACAAGGGCAAGAACATCGATACTGGCGAAGTTGTTGCTCTGAAGAAGATTCGCCTCGAGCACAGCGACGAAGGTGTTCCCGGCACAGCCATCCGCGAGGTCTCTCTACTCAAGGAGCTCCAGCACCCCACCATTGTGAAGCTCCACGACGCTATCACCAAGGAGAAGGGCATGTGGCTCGTCTTTGAGCTGTGCGACGGCGATCTCAAGAAGTTCATCGACGACACTCCCAATGGCATCACCGGTAAGCTCCTCAAGCGCATGTGCTATCAGATGGTCTATGGCCTTTACTTCTGCCACTGCCGCCGTGTGATTCACCGTGATCTCAAGCCCCAGAACCTGCTGATCGACGACAAGCGCAACCTCAAGCTCGCCGACTTTGGTCTGGCGCGCGCCTTTGGCGTCCCCGTGAGACAGTATACCCATGAGATTGTAACTCTGTGGTACCGCGCGCCCGAGATCCTCCTGGGCAGCAAGCACTACTCCACCCCCGTGGACATCTGGTCCGTCGGCTGGTACGTCACCCACCCCACCCTTACCCAGCATTATGGCCGAGATGATCACCAAGAAGGCGCTTTTGCCTGGCATCTCCGAAATTGACGAGCTGTTCAAGATCTTCAGCCTCCTCGGCACTCCCAGCGAACGCGAGTGGCCCGGCGTGACCAAGCTCCCCGACTGGAAGCACACCCTCCCCAAGTTCCGCGCCAAGGGCCTCGAGGCCGCGCTTCCCGGCGCCGACCCCCAGGCCGTTGATCTCATCAAGAAGATGCTCGCCTACGACCCTGCCGCGCGCATCGACGCCAAGGCGGCGCTTGATCACCCGTTCTTCGACGAAGTTCGCTCGGAAATGAAAGCCGAGTGCGAAATCTTTTAAATGAAAGAAGTTGTGTGGTATTGTGCAGAGGGGGGACATTCTCGGGATACAACCAGTGCAATGACACAGGCCCAGATTGCGACGAGGTGGGACAGCGACTGAAAACTAAGGGAGCAACGAGTACGAGGTCGTTGCCGGTTGCCGGCACTGAACAAAACTGCGAGAAGATGGGGCAGGGCAGGGCACAGCCTGCAAGGACTGTTCGACTAAGGTGTACATGTGCAACGTGCACAAATATGGAACGGATCCCTGCGTGTCGTGGCGAAGATTCGACCATGCCGGATGAATGAAAAAAATGTTTACCAGAATCTCCCGGGGTGGGGCTACTCGTGCACCAACACAGAAAACCACGCTCCTTGGACGTACGACACACGATTATTGTGTGAATATCGATGCCAACTGTGTTCTCCTGTCTACGGGGCAAGACTTCAGTCAACTATCCCGGTCTAGCCCTTGGGTTGATGGAGGTGAGGGCTGGGGTCGGGGGCCTTCCCCACACACCAAACAGATGCATGGGGGCATGTGTTGTGTGTTATGTTTGAGGGCCCACGTTTCCCATCCCCAAGAGCTTCCGCTCCTGAATCTTGGTTTCTTGTTTGGTTTGGGGCCCACATAAGCCAAAAATAATATATTCGGGGGGTAAGGAGCCTGGCAGGTGCACGCTGGGCGTCTCCTACTTCAAACTTTTCAACCACTAGACCTATGGCGCAATCTTATTTAACGACTGAAGGCAGTGAGTTTTCTTCGTTGCCCTGCTCTGCTCAAACACACGACAGAAGCATTGTTGACCCATGACAAGCAAGAAACCATCCGTTAACGCCAAGCTTCTTGGCCTGTACCAAGCAGATATTGAGGAAGCACGCCGCATCGTCAAGGAGAGCGTTCCTGGCGATATTCGGGAGTGCATCAACGCGTTCATCAAGCAGATGCCTCCCAAGGAGAAGGTATGACATATAAGTGACACCTCTTACCCCAGCGCACCCACAGCTACTTCCGCGGCATCAAATTTTTCACTGAGGTGCAAGTCCACATGATCCTTATGGTAGCAGGCCGCCTCTGCCACGAAGAGCCCAATGTGCTCGATCTGAGCGTCCCCGAGGCCATTGTTGACAAGGCCGGCAAGCCCATCAGGAACAAGAAGACCCAGCCGCGCCTAGTCCTCGTCGGCGATCAGCACGGAACGTGGAACGTACTGGACACCATCCTTGAAGAGAACCCCGAGATCGAGAAGAACGTGTACGTGTTCAACGGCGACTACGTTGACCGCGGCTCCTTTGGCTTTGAGATCTTTGTTTATCTCCTTCTCCTCAAGGTTCTCTACCCAAAGAACTTTTATCTTCTCCGCGGCAACCACGAGATCACCGAAACGACCAACGTGTACCAGTTCCTCGCCGAGATCCAGCTGAAGTACTCGTCCCAGGCCCAGGCCGTCTTCACCATGTCGTCCTGGATGTTCCGCCAGCTCCCGCTTGCCGCCGTCATCGACAAGTCCGTGTTCGTCGTCCACGGTGGGCTGGGCCGGCCCCCGTTTACCATCGCTGGGCTGAATGAGATCAACCGGTTCAGGGATCCCGCCCCCACCCCGATCCGCATGACGGAGCCGGCAGTGGGGATGGGCGAGACGGACGTCGACGTCGACGAGGCGATGATGGACATGGACGCCAAGGAAGGGAAGAAGGAGGAGGAAGAGGAGAAGAAGGATGCCAAGGAGTCTGAGTCCGACTCGGACTCTGATAGCGACATTGACAGCGATTCCTCCCCCACCGCCGACGCCGAGGAGACCCTCCTGCTCGACGTCCTGTGGAGCGACCCCGACACCGAGCAGGACCTCCCCGACGGGGCCTCCTGGGGGCCCAACGTGTTCCGCAACACGGGCATCCTCTTCAACAAGGACTACGTCGAGGAATTCCTCGATCGGGAAGGACTGTCCATGGTCATACGGTCCCATAGCTACGAGCCCAGCGGCTACAAGTCACACTGGGGTGGGGTCTGCCACACACTGTTCTCGGTCCCCAACTACATCTCAGGCCAGCCCTCTAACGGCGCCTACCTGACTTTCTTCCCCAGCAAGACCCGACCCGACTTCGTCGTCCGCACTATCCGTCCCCACAAGGCCCTGGACCTGACCCACGAGCCGTCCGCCATCCCCATGGGCATCAGTCTCCCATCCCACACGGCCCTCCAGTCGTGGGGGCTCGTGGGGGACGCCGACTCGGGGTCATCGGCCGGCGCAGGGGGGAAGGGCAGAGGTAAGGGGAAGAGAAGGACGGCCAACGCCCTCACCCAGGCCGAGGAGTGGCCCACACCCATCGGGGCGGGCGGTCAGCCCAACGTGCGGGTTATTCCACACGACTTGGATTCAGAGTCGACGGTCCTGGCGGTTTATGCGATCCCCCACGCCTATAAGGTCAGTTTCAGGGACTCGGCCACGGTGTTGAGACGGCTCAATAAGTTGCGCGAGACCCCTGTCGCTGCGAGCAAGATTTCTCTTCCCAAGGCAGTAGATATGTCGAAGATAGACACAGATGAGCTGCTGGAGGCGACCATCGACTTCACCGAGCTGCTGGGGATGCTGATGGCATTCTACGACGGGGATGATGGCGACGACGACGACGACGATAACTTTGAGATCCAGTTCGCTGACGATGAGGTGGATGATGAGTACGCGTACACGGCCCCGGTGCGGCGGAAGTCGCCCGGGAGGCCGGCAGAGAGCAAGTTGGAGGCGGAAGAGTGATTTATATAAGATAAATAATGCTCGGCTGTGGGTTTGGGTTGGTTAGTTTGCATCCTCAATTGTTATCCAGGACGTCGAGCGCGAGATGATGATCCCCTTACGTCAATGACACCACCCACTCCCTGCTGCATGATGCCCAAGATGAAGACCTTCATCCCCCACCCGGTTGACCCGAATCCCAGGTACCCGGGATGCTACATCGCCCCATCGTCACCGGCGATCAAGCCCCATGCAGGCGGGTATGGTAGGGCAGGGTAAAGTAGGGCCCTGGTAGTCTCACAACAATGGTGCCTCATGATCTTAATATTGGTTTATTGTCTGTCAAAAGCTTAATTGAGCAGGAGGAGGAGGTTAGGGGAACGCATCACCCCCACCCTACACTACCCCGGCATACCAGTCCATGTACTCCACCCCCGCCCCAACCCTCGGAGGCCGCCCATTCACCACGTCAGACACACTCAGCTCCAACTTCTTGCCATTGGACGTGTACGGGACCCCGGGGGCGGCCACAATAAGCGATGGGACGTGGCGCGGAGTGGAAGATGACCGAATCGTAGATTTGATGCGTTGAATGAGTGGTTCTGTAAGTTTTGTGTTTGGTCTGAGCACAACAAACAACACAATCCGCTGACTGCTCTTCCATCGCTGACCAACGACTACTGAATCTACGATCTCCGGAATCTGTGATAGAGGTCTATAAATCTCAGCGGTTCCAATCCGAACGCCCGACGGATTCAACGTGGCGTCTGACCTCCCGAAGATCTTGAAGTGGCCCTCGACCGTCTTCAATGCGAAGTCCCCGTGGGTCCAAATCTGGGGAAATCTAGTAAAATAAGCGTTGTGGTACCGCGAGCCGTCTTGGTCGTGCATAAACCGCAGAGGCATGGAAGGGATGGGTTTCCGGCAAACAAGCTCGCCTGATTGATTGACGATTGATCCTCCACTTTCGTCGACGACATCAGCGGCGACCCCCAGTAAGGCGCCCGTCATGAAGCCGCGTGACACTGGGGTGGGTGGGGTGGGTCCCACAAAGCACCCGTTGATGTCGGACCCGCCCGAGATGGGCCACACGGCCGCCTGTGGAAGTTGTTGATTGATATAATCAAATCCTATGGAAGCTAATGGAGATCCTGTTGATAGCACAGCCCTCAGGTTAGGCACGGCGGCGCTGGGCAGGGCAATATCGTTGGCACGAAGCGAGTCTATATATTGAGCACTGGTGCCGAACAGGGTGACCCCCAGCCCACCCACCCTGACCCATAAATCGGCGGGAGCGGGGTAAGTGGGGGCGCCGTCGTACACAATAATGTTGGCGCCGGCGGCGAGTGCGGCTACGAGCCAATTATGCATCATCCAAGACACTGTGGTCATATAAAGCATCGTATCTCCGATCCAGGTCCCTATGTGTAACGTATGTTCCTTGAGTTGGTTCAAGAGGACCCCCCCTGTGGATTGTACCATGCATTTCGGAACGCCAGTAGTGCCTGAGGAAAACATGATGAATAAAGGGTGGGAGAAAGGGAAGCGGGTGAAAGATGGGAGGGGTGGGGCGACGAGGGCGACGGGCCATGGCACACCTGGATGCGGGGGTGCGGCGCCATCGTGGCCCTCGTGTGTGTTTTCTTTTGTGATCACGGACAGGTAATCGTGTTGAATAACATGGGATAAAGAGTCGGGCAACAGGGCGCGACAGACAGACGCCATGCGGTCGCTGATGTGATACACAACACCCTTGTGTGTATATCCATTCGTTACGATCACCACCTTGGGAGAGAGCTGGCTAAATCGATCAAGGATGGCAGAATCGCCGAAATCGGGCGAGCATGCAGCCCACACGGCCCCAATCGACGCAGTGGCTAGCATAGATATGACCGCTTCTGGAATATTGGGCAGAATCCCGGCTACTACGTCGCCTGGTACTACCCCAAGCTCAGATTTCATAAAGCTGGCCAGGGAAAGGGTCCGTTGCTTCAAATCGGCGGCTTCAAGTGTGTAGCTGAGTCCACTCTCGTGTAGGAAGTGTACGGACGCGTCGTGGCGGAGCACATTCTCGGTATAGTTGAGAGAAACGCCAGGAAACCAGTCATCTTGATGCCCAAACGCTGTAGGACCAGTTCCTACGGTTAGCTGGGCGGGCACATCGGCAACCGGGTCAAGGAAGCGCCATAAATCCTCCCAGAACTCGGTGTGAGTGACAGAGAAGTCCCAGAGCTCCTGATAGGTCGAAATGCTCAGTCCATGGTGCTCGCAGACGTACTTCATGAACGCGATCATCCGGGATTGATCCATTTCTGTGTGTTGCACATGGCTGGTCAAGGACATCGGCCACTGGCGGAGATGTCTTCGGACTCGAGCAGACAAGATCGCTCATAAATAGAATCAACGATTTTTGCGAATATGACCCAGGTAGTTCATCAGCACATACTAATACTATCGCGTTGTCGTCCGCTATTTCGTTGTATTGAATACAATGACTCCGGCAAGTGAGTCGTTAGAGCACTCGAAACTGCGCACGTAGTCGCTGTTTAAGCCAACTATAGCTAATCGACCGTTGTTAAGCATTTATTACAGACATGAACACTATATTGGACGTGCATTTTGTAGAGGACGACCTTTTTCCAGAGTTTGAGAGCCGCGATCTGTGCATTGAGGACATTGACCGGGAACTCGCCAGCAAAGAGAAGGATTGGGAGAGCGATTGGGATGGTGAAGATAACACCGGGTTCTCAGCGGTGCTTCGTCAGCAGATGGACGGCGAAGAAATACCTCTCATGAAGAAGGGATGATCACAATGATCACTTCGTTCCGACATTCAGAGGGCGTGCTTACTATAAGACTGGGCACCAGCCGTCGTGCGTTCTTGCCCCGGTGTCCGCCTCGCAGATTTATTTGGATTTACTCCCAAGCTCATTGCTACTTCCATCGAGACTATGAGAGACCTTTGGTTAAACTGAACGGGCACCCGTGTGTACACACTGCATTCATTCCATCGGTACCAGCTTGTTTGAACATGTTCTGGAACATAATCTGATGGATAACAAATTCGACAATCATTTTCTCTCTAGTCCGACCATGGTACGCAATATGGACCTTATGACCGCAATAGACGACAAGAACATAGCTCGTTTCCGGGCCGTTTTGGCTACGGACGAGTCACAGGTCATTTTGAATCATCGACACGCCAATGGGCTCACACCGTTGCTTCGTGCGACACAACTAGGCAAGTGTGAAGTCATGGAGGCTCTCCTTGTTGCTGGTGCCGATCCAGACGCCAACAGCGGCTCCAAACGCCCTGTTATACCCGGCTTTCCAGGCCAGTGGGCTAAAGTAGCCCCGATCCACATGGCGTTGTGCCACGGAGCGCCCGTGATGAACCTTCTCGCACGCTACGGGGCAAACATGAACGCAGCGACCGAGGGCGGCCGCACAGCCGTGTTCCTTGCGTCCTGGAACGGTCGTCCCCAAACCATCGCCGAGTTAGCCAAATTAGGAGCCGATGTCAACCAGGCCAGTGATGATGGTCAGCACCCCATGTCTATAGCAGCTAGCTGGGGTCATACCAAGTGTATCCAGGCTCTCATTGCTGCTGGGGCCGACATGCATGAGGTCGGGGCCGCGGCACTCGACCATGCCGTTCAGCGAGGCCATACGAAATGTGCTGAAGTGATCAGGGTCGCCCAGCCACTCCAGCTCGCCACCCCTGCCGGCGGTTTAACGATCGCCAGCCTCGAGGGTCATGCCGGCGGGTTGACACCCCTTCTTAGGGCAACCCAACAGGCCAACCTCGACGTTATGCAAGAGCTGCTGAAGATGGGCGCCGACCCGACCCGGACGAGTGGGGCGGAGACCGTTAAGGTCCCCGGCGTCTTGGGTGGGTGGGCTGGGGTAGGTCCCATTCATATGGCCGTCGGTGCAGGGGCGGAGGCAGTGCAGGTGCTCGTCGACGCCGGGGCTGACATCAACGCCACCACCGCGTGCGGGCACACCCCGGCGCACCTCGCCGTCCAGGGCCATGCCGATCTCCTACCATTTATAGTGGATCTGGGAGGAGATCTCAATGCCCCGGCCACCGACGGCACCCGACCCATCCACATGGCGGCGAGGAGGGGCGATTTACATGCGGTCCAGACACTGGCAGGCCTAGGCGCCGATCTATCCGTGCCTGTTAAACATCGCACCGCCGCCGCCCTGGCGCTGAAGGCAGGCCACTCCAAATGTGCTGCGTTCCTTCGGGCCCGGGCAGTGCTTCCGGGCGTCTTAGCTAGGCACCCGGCGGCTGTTGAGGAGGCCGCCGCCATCATGAACGAGACAGACGTGTTTATTGATGCCGGAATAAGCGAGATTTTGCCGGAACTGTTTAGAGTGTCTTCAATGGTCGCATCCGCTGTCAATGCGATCTGTCTTGGAGACGGGGCGACCGCTAAGACGGCGGTGGGTGGGGCCATGACCATCGAGGCTGGTTTAAACCTCACCCACCCCGTCCCTGTGGGGCCTCTCCTGGAGAGAATCCTAGATATCGCCCGCACCGTGACCTCGGGCGACTTCACCTCGGCCGTGTCCCAATGTGTCGCCGTTGCCGACCCCTCTGGTCTGGGTGGCCTCCTTGCTCGGGCCATTCCCGCGCTGGGCAAGGTTCGGGCGGCCGCGGGGAAATGTTACAAGGGTGTGCATGATGACAACCCGAAGACCATCGCTGCCGCCTACCGCGATCTCCCCGGATGCGATGTGGGTGGGCTCCGGCAGAACGGACTAACGATGCTGGAGCACGCGTGTTCCGCCCATCACAAGAAAGCCTTCATCGCGATCCTTCATGCCGGTCACGAGCCCGCCACCCACCCCCTCCATCTCGCCGTGGCCTCCCCAACCATCCTCACGGCGCTGCTGAACGTGAAGAAGGACCCTGCCGTACAGCGCTGGACGCATGTCGACGCGGTCACCAACAACGCCACGCCCCTACTGGCCGCCGTCCGAGCCACCGCTCTAGACGCCATCGAGACCCTGCTCAAGGCCGGCGCCGACCCGACCCTGCCCTCAGTCGGCACGAGCGCTCTCGACGCGGCCCGCACCATCCCCGTACCGCACGTGGCGGCCGCCGCGGTGACGTCAATGCGGGTGGTCATGGCGGGTCAACTAGCGGCCGCCATACGCGAGGGTGACGGGGGGGCTGTGGCCCGGTTATTGGCGGCTGATGCTTCATTGGCCAACCCCGTCGACGAGGGCGTCGAACCGCCGTTAATGATCGCCGTCCGCTCGAATAACCTTTCCCTCGTCAGTGCCCTCCTCACGGCCGGCGCCAACCCACATCGGATGTACCGGGGGAAGACCCCCATCGAGGCCATGCACCGCGGAAACGTGATGATGGCCGCCATGCTCACCCCACCCCCCATCAACCAGGGCTTGGGTCTACCCCACCCCACAGGCCGGGCAGGGGGGGATGTTAATATCGACGTGGTCGCCCCCCCGGGGTCCATCAAGGTCGACCCCGCCCGTCTATTGGGTAGGGGCGGAATGGGGTCGGTGTTCGCGGGGGTCTACGCTGATTCGGAATGTGCGGTCAAGATCATAGATATGAAAAATATGAGAATGGCTCAGAAGGAGAGATTAGAGCGCGAAATATCCATTCATAAGACGCTCAACCACGCCAATATCGTCCAGTTCTTCGCCATCGAGCGCGACACGGCGGCAGGCACGGTCAAACTCGCCTGTCAACTCGCCTCCCGCTCGCTTAGCGATCTTCTTCTTTCACGTGAAGAATTAACATGGTTAGATCGCGTTAGATTGACCCGCAATCTCGCCGCTGCTCTGAAATTTATGGAAACGCGAGGTCTGGAGCACCGTGACGTCAAGGCGATGAACGTGCTCATCGGGCGCGGGGGAAACGCGCTGCTGACCGATTTCGGCCTCACGTTGCCCCTTGGGTCGGCCCAGTCGGCCCAGGTCGAGGGCTCGTGGCCGTGGATGGCCCCCGAGCGGTTCACGGGGGCCAGCGGG
>PPCM01001147.1_pt1 | contig 13483 bp, 13 predicted proteins | sample 1555541 | NCBI WGS metagenome assembly PPCM01 (sample SAMN05284479, study PRJNA326546) | Marine sediment metagenome, whole genome shotgun sequencing project. | isolation source: marine sediment | place: Germany: Wadden Sea | collected 2012-09-05 | reverse complement strand
ATGTCTTCCAGTTCATATCTTTGAAAAAAGAGTAGAATAATCTACTCTAATACTTCTTTCTCGAATGATTTAAACACATCACCTAGACTTTCATCATAAACAACTGCTTTGATACCTTTTCCGAATAACTCAGCACCCGATAGCACAGTAAGCTTATCAAACACTCTGTCTTCAGCTGTAGCAATTGTATCCATGATAACAACTTCTTTTATTAGTGAACTCTCAAATCTTTCTTTTGCAGGAGGACTTAATATTCCGTGCGAACAAGCTGCATAAACTTCAATAGCACCTTTTTCAATTAAAGCTTTTGCCGCATTTACAATTGAACCACCAGTATCAATCATATCATCGATTAATACACATGTTCTACCAGCTACATCACCAATGATTCCAGTAACTTCACTTACGTTAGGACGTGGTCTTCTTTTATCGACGATAGCAGTAGGAACACCTAGTAAATCAGCCATTTTCTTAGCTCTTTTAGCACCACCATGATCTGGTGAAACAATAGTCAAGTTTTCTAAGTTCTTATCTTTGAAGTATTTTGCAATAACTGGTAATGCTTGGTACTCATCAAGTTGAACATCAAAGAAACCTTGAATTTGCGGTGCATGTAAATCCATAGTCATTACACGTGTCGCACCTGCTGCCATAAGTAACTTAGCTACTAACTTTGCAGTAATTGGTTGATGTGGTTTAGCCTTTCTGTCTTGTCTTGCATATCCAAAGTATGGAATTACCGCAGTAATATACTTTGCATCTGCTCTTTTTAAAGCATCAATCATAATTAATAATTCCATTAAGTTTGTATTTACATCTGGTGTACAAGTTGATTGAACAACAAATGTAGAGCATCCACGAACACCCTTTTCAAACTCACAAATAATCTCTCCGTCGGCAAATCTTGTTACTGTACTACTAGATAACTCAATTCCCGCACTTTCTGCAATTTTCTCTGCTAATAACTTACTAGCAGATAATGCGTAGATCTGAAACTTTTTATCTTTCTTACTACCCATTAGACATCCTCCTATTTTTTATAACCATTTTTTATTGTCTGACGACTTCTTGCAATTGCTAAAGCATTGGCAGGAACATCTTGATTAAAAGTCGATCCTGCTGCAAGTAAGGCGTTGGAACCAATTTTTATTGGTGCTATTAAGTTTACATTACTTCCAATAAAAGCATTATCTTCAATAACTGTTTTATACTTATTTACACCATCATAATTCACCGTGATCACTCCACAACCAAAATTGACATTCTTTCCTACAGTTGCATCGCCAATGTATGTTAGATGAGCTGATTTAACATCTTCATCTAAAGTGGACTTTTTCACTTCTACGAAATTACCAATTCTACATCTATCTCCTATTACTGCCTGATTTCTCAGATGAGCAAATGGACCAATAGTAACTTGAGAACCTATTTCACTATCTATAATATATGAGGATTTGATATCACATTCCTCACCAATAATAGTCTTTCCATAAATCACCGAACCCGGGTGAATTACAGTATCACTCCCGATAATAACGTCTTCACCAATATAAGTATTATCCGGATCAATTATTGTGACACCATTACGCATGTGCTTTTCATTTATATATTGCTTCTTAATCTTATTAACTTGTGCAAGTACTACTTTGTCATTAACACCAATTGCCTCATTATTATCTTCAATTGCAATTCCTCCAACCTTTAAGTTGTTTTGGTTAAAGATTTCTAACATGTCTGTTAAGTAATACTCCCCTTGTTTATTCTTCGTGTCAACACTACCAATGAACTCAAATAACTTCTTGTTATCAAAAAGCATTACTGAGATGTTTACTTCACTGATACTTAATTGATCTGGTGTTGCATCTTTTTGCTCAACAATTCTAAGGATTTGTGATCCATCGCGAATGATTCTCCCATATCCATATGGATTGTCTAGCTTAGCAGTCATTAAAGTCATATCGTTATTTTCGCTAACGTGAAAATCAAGGAGCTGCTGAATAGACTTAGATGTTATTAAAGGTTGATCCCCTGCAATAACAAATGTTAATCCTTCCTCATCACTTAAGATGTCACTCGCTTGCATTACTGCATGGCCAGTTCCTAATTGTTCTTCTTGAACCCTAAACAAAGACCCTTCGGGTAAAACATCCATAACATCATCTGCACGATATCCTACAACAGGAATTATTCTGTCGAAGTTCAATTTTTCCAAACTATCAAAAACACTTCTAATCATTGGTTTATCTAAAACTAATTGGCATACCTTAGGGTACTTACTATTCATTCTAGTACCTTTTCCAGCTGCTAATATTACTGCATTTTTCTTCATTGTTATCACCCTTTTATATTTTAGCATAATCTCTCAATAAATAAATTGTTTTATTTTTAAATTAGCATATTTCTCATTAAAATTCTATTAACGAGTAAGTTAACCCTACTGCAGAAAAATCAAGACAATTATTTTATTATCTCTAACCATAATAAAATCCATCACTAATAAAGTTGATGGATTATACATTGCTTCTATTTTTTCCATTAAAAACAACAAAGTAGTTCATACCAACTATCGATAATACAGCTGAATAGATAGTAAGAATATTTACTTGAACTGGTTGTTCTTTAGGAAGGAGCGCGATAATTAAAGTGTTATCTGCTTTTATAACAGATATGTTTGATAAGTAAGCTACTAAAGCGATTCTATCAATTGCAAAGCAAACTAATAAAGTCAAAATAGCTGCAAACAGAATATTTTCTATTCTATAGTTAATTATTATAGCCATACTCGTAATAAATAAAGAAACAAAAATGAAATTCAAGTTGAGAACGATGAAATCGACTATATTGAACCCGTTTGAAATCCCAGGCAGAAACTGCAGAAGTAGTAGCATTAACAATGATACTAACGAGTAAATGAATACAGTTAATAAATAGCTTATTTTTATCCAATCTATCTTAGTTAAATCATCTCTTCTTTGAAATCCTACAACTAGAGATATAAAGAATGGTAGAACATAAACAAAAATGATGAATGGTGATTCTGAATGGCATTTCAACCATACCTTAAAAATACTAGCGTTTATTTCTAGTAAAGTTGTTTGTGCATAGTAAACCTTCAAAACGTTCATAACGGCGCATGATAATACAATTGTGATTAATGTAATCGCAGTTAACTTGCTTTTCATCAATTTCATATTATTCTCCAATCTATTCTTATATATATAATATTAGCATAAAAGAAAAAAATACCAAATGGTATTTTTATTGAACTTCTAACTCATTGTTGTATTCTACAAATATTGCATTCTCAAATAAATCACGTGTCTCCTGGTTAATTGGGTGGCATATGTCCTTATATTCGCCGTTTGAGTTCTTTACAGATGGCATAGCAATAAATAATCCCTTTTCACCTTCAATTACTCTAATACCTCTGATGGCAAAACAATCATCTAAAATCACTGTTGCTATCGCTTTTACTTTACTATCTTCTCTGTTTAAAATGTGTATATTCACTGAAGTAATATTCATTTACTCCCACCTCCTATTTCAAGTATACCACAAATTAATAATTTAAATCAAAAAGACACTTTTCATTTATGATTTAGTTCCTAATATTACAACTTCATTTAAATAGTTTAAAAAAAAGTGTGGAATATCCACACTTGTTATATCTATTACATAGTTCTTGTTTTAAAGACTTTTTTGTATTTCTTAGAAAATGCTTGGGCTGCAATATCTAATCTCTTAGAATCTCTTGTTAAAGCGAATACTGCTGAACCACTTCCACTCATCAATACAGCATCAAAGCCAAACTTCATCAGCTCATTTTTAAGGATATGGACTTCTGGGTAAACAGTCATTGTTGTTCTTTCTAGATGATTGTTTACATTTCGACAAACTTCTTTGTAGTCACCTTTCTTCAAAGCATCTTTCATGCGTTTGTGAGTAGATAAACTAAGGTTATACATATTTAGTCCCTTGTAGATTTTCTTCGTTGATACAACAGTATCAGGAACTACAACTAATGCGTAAGTTATAAACGTAGCATCTAAAGGTGTTATAATCTCTCCTATACCATCAACTTGTGATAATTTGGGATTAAGAAAGAATGGTACATCAGCACCAATTTGTAATGCAATCTCAGAGAGCTTCTCTGGAGTAACTTTCAATTTCCAGTGATTTGCCAAAACTCTTAACACAATCCCTGCGTCAGAAGAACCGCCACCAAGTCCTGCTCCGTGAGGAATTCTTTTCTTGATGTCAATTCTAATACCTTTTCTGACTCGGAAATTATCCTTCAGTAATTTTGCTGCCATGTATACCGTATTAGACTGATCTGTTGGTACACTGGGATCATCACAAGTTACTTTAATCTTGTCTGTAGGTAAATCAAATACTTCTACAATGTCATATAAATCAATTGGAGTCATAAACGATTTTATTGTGTGATAACCATCAGAACGTTTGTTTTTAACTTCTAATAGTAAATTTATTTTTGCATGCGCTTTATACCTCATAATATGCCTCCCGTGTCTAATTAGGACTCAAGATACTCGATGGATATGTTCTCAAGTAGTATATCTGTATAATTATAAGATATCCTTGAAACCCCATCACATTCTTGTCCGAACTCGACAATAAATACTGATCTATAGACCTCTTTTAAAACACCGTTAAATATTTTTACGCGATTTCTTGGAGCAACAGCCGTAATTTTTATGTTATCTCCTATATGTGTTTCTAGGTCATTACGGATGTCTAAGAGATTTTGTCTCATATTTTCACATCCTTTATCTAATTATACCATATTTTGGACCAAAAATTAAGGTACAATCTTGAACACAAAGCACTTGAAAAGCCTTATTTTTAAAGGTTTTTTATCAAAAGTAATTGTGTATAATTTATAGATATAGTAGTATTATATTGGGGACTAACTAACAAAGGGTGTCGTATATGGGTAATCTTGTTTATTATATTTTTATTTTCGGAATAATGTTAATGATAGGGATAGTTGCGAGTAAAATCTGGCCATTCGTAATTGGGTCAGTTATTTTCGTGTTTGCCTATCTTTTCTTTGAAAGTTATAACAATAAAAGAATTAAAATTATTAATGAACAGAAAAAAGAAGAGGAACTAAAGCGACAAGAAGAAATAGCTAGAAAGAGAAAACTTAATCACGAAAAAAGTCGCATAAGTGTTATGATTAGTGATTTCTTCAGAATTAAGTCCATTCAAGTTAGAGGACAATTTTATGATAACTTCAGCGCTTTCTTAGAAACAGTAAGTCCTGAGTTAAGAGAGTTTGCTATTGAAGTAAGGAATCAAAAAATTGGAAATCAAATCAATGAAACCTTAATAGGACTTAAACATAATGGAAAGCTAATTCTTGAGGATCTCGAGTTTTATCACAAGATTGCTGAAAATGATTTAGGTTGGAATAAAAACTTCTTTCCTAATGCTAAGAAAATTATCGCTGATATGAACTCAATCGGATTTAGATTATACAATCCAAACATTGATGAGTTTTTACCCATAGAGGAAATTATATCTAGAAGAGTTCCTGAAGACCTCACTCTTGATGAGGCTAAAGCAAGGCAACACCAAATTAAAGTTGACTTCTTAGGTGAAAGCACCATTCTAAACATTGATATAGAAGAAATGTATAAGTTAATTCTATTCTTTATAAATCGAGATTTAGATGGATGTAAGGAAGTAAAAGAATTAATAAGAATATATAAGTTTTTCTCTAAGAGAAACAAAGATATATTTATGATAGAACTACTAATTGCAGCGAGAACAAATCCTGATTCGATAAGTCAGTTATGTAGTGACTTTAGCCTGTTTAGAACAAGCAACGTTCATTACCTAAATACTTTTGCACAATGGTTTAAGAAGCTAAACTTAACAACCCATGAGATGAGAGCATTAAAGCTTTACATGCATCATTTCAAAAACCATGAGGATAAAATCTCTCAACGTTTTGAAAGATTGCAAAGTGGAGAAATCGACAAGTATCGAAACTATAGTCTCGATAGTTCCCATGATTGCTTTCAAGTTGATAGTTCAAAGGCAAACTGGACAGTACCTGAATATCATTCAATGGTCAACGTCTTCGATAGTGAGCGCTTACAAGTAGAGGTTCCATTAGTTGTTTTTGAAGAAGTTATTACAGCGAGTTCTAATGTTTCATTAACGGGTTTAACTGATTTCTTGATTGATTTTCACAGATACGCATCAGATGTCAACCCGACTATCGAGTTAACCGAAGTGTTAGATGTTAGCCAAGAAGGTAGTGTACCATTCGCCGCAGTAAGAATATCCTTTGATCAATCACATGATAAGTTGCATAATTTTGGAATGATTATAACAATTGATACTTCAGACTTATCTGTAAATAGAATCTCAATTTCTCAATATGTAGAAAAGTTAGATTTCAATGATACTCAGTTTTATAATCTATTGCTTAAATTTGCTGAAAAAAGAAATGCCCAAATTAGAAATACTTTCTCAGAGTTGTATAACTCAGTAATAGAATATGGATAAAAAAAACAGACATTAACTGTCTGTTTTTGTATACTCATAATACTTATTAAAGATACTTGCGAACTCTTCTAAACTTAAAGATTCTGCTCTTCTAGTCATTGAGATATCCAATTCCTCAAATACTTGTTCAAAGACTTTGATATCATAGTTCTTTAAATTGTTTCTAATGGTCTTTCTTCTCATTCTAAACGACTCTCTTACAAACTTGAAGAACTCATCTTGATTTAATACACTCACTCTTGGTTGTTCTAGTCTTGTAAGTTTAATTACAGCACTATCTACATTCGGTTTCGGAATAAAGACATTCTTGCTAACGTTTAGAATTATCTCAGCTTTTGTATGATATTGTATAAACACACTTAGTGAGTTGAAATCCTTTGTATTATTACTAGCCGACAACCTTTGAGCAACTTCTTTTTGCATCATCATCACCATACTATTAAACTTAATATTACTCTCAATAATACGCTCAATTATTGGTGTAGTAATATAATATGGTAAATTCGCAACGACATATATTTCTTCGTACTCTTCATTAGATATAACTTCTTCAAAATTAACTTTTAAGAAGTCCTCGAAAATTACTTCAATATTATCAAATCCATCTAAAGTCTCTTCTAATATTGGTTTTAGAGTTTGATCTATTTCAAAAGCGATGACTTTTGAAGCCTTTTCAGCCAGATATTGAGTTAATGCCCCAATTCCAGGACCTATTTCAATCACTAGGGTTTTATCACTAATACCACTAAGTGAAACAATACTATTTAAAGTATTATGGTCCACTAAAAAGTTTTGTCCAAACTTCTTTTTAAAGTTAAAATCAAACTTCTTTATTGTTTCAAGCGTTCTACTTATATTTGCTATCTTTTCCATTAATCGATATTAGTATTATCAAATTCTGAGATTACATTGTTACTATGTTTAAACTTGATTAAATCTCCAACATTAGTAATTGCAATTTCATTGCTTAGTTCTGCACTAACTTGATAAATCTCTCCATCTTCTAATAAGAAGAAGTACTGTGTAGTTCCATCAACAACTGAGCTACCCAATCTTGAGATTACTCCTTCACCACTTACTTGTTTATCATCAGTAACTGGTAAGTCTTGACTAATGTTCATCGCTTTTAAGTATTCAGTTCTTGCTTTAGCTATTGAATCACCATTTCCTACAATACTGAAATCATTAATATTTACAAAGGCATATTGCTTAATCAATCCCTTGTTATCTTTCAAAGTAATAAAGAATGTCGGTACTGATTGCACATTCATAGGAATTGGGAATGTCGCCGAGTATCTAAGATTTTGTACTTTACCCTCGGCACTAGACATTGCTGCTTGCTCAGTAGCTCCTGAAATTTGATAGTATGTAGCTTCTTTTGTTCTTGTAGATGTAAAGATAAATCCTACAGTTGATTGATCTGCTCCAATACTAGTAAGTCCAGTATAGTGGTATAAACCATTGTTATAAACTCTTCTAGATCCTTCAGTAGTAGAAATTACATCTTTTTCACCAAAAATACTATTGATGAATCCATTAACATAAAGTCCCCAATCATTGATTTGCTTTAGTACAATCTCTTTAGGGTAAATATTATCAATCCAAGCTGGCGCTTCTTCTGGTGTGTATTCACTAACTTCACCTGTTTGAGCGTTAACAACTACAACACTCTTAATATCTAATCCACCACTAATTGAGATTCTTAATGTTGTTTTAGGAATTACCCAGTAAGGGTTACCATCATCATCTAACTCAAAGTAGTAGTTATAAAGTTGATTATTCATGTGTCCATTATAATAAACATGACGATGTAAGTCTTGTGAGAAAAACGCACTCGGCATAAATCTTAAACCTAAAGGCTTTCCATCAATATCTTGAACTAGTGTCGCTTCACCAGTCACTTTATTTACTTTAATATAACCAGGAATACCTTCGTTCTTATTCCCCATCCATTTAAAGAAATCTCTATACTCAAGAGGTGCTACTAAGTAAAGTTGACCATCTACAGTTATGTCTGTATACTCACCAACATAAAACTCACTACCTAACCCTCTTTCTTCCCCTAGCTTCTTATCACCTAATAACTCACCGTATTGTCGATCTACGACCGGTAACTGATTAACTGAAATTGCTGAGAAGTCTTCTGTAAACTCATCTGTTTTAACTTCACCAAGTAATTTTTGATAACTATCAGCAAAGAAGATTGGTGTAGCAGAATTGAAGTGTACAAATAACAAAATGAATGCTGCAACAAAAATTCCAGCAACTCCCTTATCAAACTCTAAAGTATTGATATGAGAATTTGTCATTGAATTAAACTTTGGTACTGTCTTAACAAGATTCTTAGTAAACATCAATGCAACAACTACAAATAATACTACATAAACAAAGAACGTTCCTTTATATCTTGGGTTTAGCGGTAATAATACAAAGTAATTTGCAATGAATAAACCAAATATTATTGCAATTAAAGCAACTATTTTTCCTTTTTTCATGTTTTCCTCCTTAGAGAGTTCCTTTGATAACTCTCGGTTTATTTTTTACGTCATGACAATGACGACATCTCGGTTCATAAGCTTCTACAGCTCCAACTAAGATTATTGGGTCATTATAATCTGCAGCATCCCCATTGATAAGTCTCTGTGTTCTCGTTGCTGGGGCTCCACATTCTGAACAAATTGCTGTAAGCTTTTGCACAAACTCAGCTTTAGTAATTAATAGAGGCATGATCCCAAAAGGTTCACCTCTAAAATCAGTATCTAAACCTGCACAAATAACTCTAATACCTCTATCAGCAAGATCATCTGCTATCGATACAAAGTTTTCACCTAAAAACTGAACTTCATCAACACAAACTGCTTGAGTATGGTAGTCGATATGATTCAGGATTTCACTTGCATCATTAATAACATGAGAAATATATTTTTGTCCTGAATGACTTGCAACTTCAGTCTCTGAATATCGATTGTCTATTGCTGGTCGAAAAACCTCAAAATTTGTTTTTGCATACTCTAATCTTTTAATCCTTCTAATTAGTTCCTCGCTCTTCCCTGCATACATACTTCCTGTAATTACTTCAATCCAACCATCTTTACTTAATACATACATTAATATAACCCCTTTATTTCTAATAACTTATCTTCTATTAAAATTTTACCATATTAGCCAACTATTAAATAGGCAATATAGTGACAAAATATACTATTTTCATGAAATCTATTGTCGCTTTTTGGCAACGATGTAAACAGAATCTTCCTCATCAATTTCTGAGTAATAACCTACCTCAACAATCTCAAAAAAACTCTTGAATAATATTTGTAAATTATCTATTTCATAATAATGAAAGACTAGCCCATCTTTACTTTCCATTGAATTACCTCTCCAAAAAGTATGGAAAACAATTCCTCCATCATTAAGTGATTTCTTCTGCGAGAACAGAGACTTAAGTATTTCCTCTTCACTAAAATGAATCATTACTTTGTTTGAAAAAATCGCATCATACTTTGTTGCAAGACTAAACTCTATTGCATCAAGAATTTGATAGGGATTCTTTCCACTAAGCTCCTGATATAAATTTTTAAACTCTTTCGAGCAATCAGAACCGGTTACATCGTATTTTTGTGATAGTAAATCCAAATCAAGTCCGGGACCACTACCTAGTTCAAGAGCTTTATAAGACTCTTTTAAATAACGCTTTAGTAACTGGATATATTGATCATTACTTAGCTCTTTAACCATATTAAAATATGATCTAACATTTGTCATATTATCGTAGTACATTTTTCTCACCTCATTATTATGATAGCACAAAATAAAAACCAAGCGCGAGCACTTGGTCTTTATAATAATTAAATACCGTATTTCTTATTAAATTTATCAACACGTCCAGCTGCAGATGCAGACTTTTGCTTACCTGTGTAGAATGGGTGGCACTTATTGCAACTTTCTACAAATAGTGTTTCTTTGTTTGAAGCAATTTCAAACTCGTTCCCACATGAGCAAGTAACCTTTGTTCTTTTATAATCTGGATGAATTCCTGTTTTCATATATATCTCTCCTTCCGCCATGGTATAGGATACCATAGTAAGTTTTGCTATAAAAGTATATCAAATATAGAACACGTTGTAAATGCTTTTATTAATAAAAGTGCTTTAACCAAAGGTAAAAAGACTTCTTCGATGCTTTTGTGAGTCTTTCATAAAAAAAGAATACAAACCCTTTAAACAGGAGTGTACTCTTCAGAAATCGATATTGTTTCATAATCGCAGTTCAATATCAGTATCTGTTTAATCTAAAGTCGTCGATATTTAACTCGTAGTGAACTGAACTTCTTTTATTTCCAAGTTGATCTACCCAAGAACCTTCTTTTAAATCTGTCTGAATAAATCCTAAGCGTTCGTAGACCTTCCTAGCCCGCGCATTCTCAGGAGTGGTACTCAACACAATTCTTTTAGCTTTTAGATCATTAATAATTAGGGTCATCATTAAATCGATTGCCCTAGTTCCTATCCCTAAGTTTTGGTAGTTCACATCACATATCTTAATTCCAAAATCGTATACTTGCTTACTAACTAATCTATAACTGGCTTCACCAATTGGTTTCCCTTTATATAGTACTACTAGTCTTAGTTGCTCGATACCACTGGCATTATTAATTATATGCTTTAACTTTAATTCGTCACGGTCTACTTTTAAACCATTAGGGAATCCAGCATGGGCCATTACTTCTCCATCTTCCCACCAAGTAACAAACTGCTCGATATCAGATACTTTAGCATTTCTGATTGTCAAATCCCCATCCGCCAATCTCAAAATCTCTACTTCCTCATACGATTTAAAGGTATTTATTAGTTCTTCTAAACTCTCTTTTACTTCACCACTTCTCAAGCTCATATAATATTCATTTGCCCACTCTGGTAAATCGATACTATGATAGGCATGTAGTAAAGAAATAATAGGATTAAAAACCGAATCAATTTGCTGGTCTAATACATTAACATCTAAGTAGTTCGCAAGAACTTCGATATCTTCTGGTTTAATAAGCTCGTTACTAGCCAAATCACGATAATCAAAGTACGGAAGTCCCCAACCCAAGTATGAATAGTCCAACATATATGCGTCATTGTAATCGTTAGAAACAACTAAATCATTCAAATTAAACTCATTATAGGTAAAAGTTCTATTTTCTTTTGTATAAGCTTTTACTAGAGGCAATATCTCTTTTAACTTTCGCCAAAACTCACCGTCGTCATACTCTGTATGTTCTCTAAGTGCAAAGAAATCCTTTTTTGTTAACTCGTCAATTTCCGAGTGAAAATCAGCATCATTATTTATAAAATAATCATATCCTTGCTTCTGGATATTTTGGTACCATTTGGCAAGCGCTCTAACAACCTGAGGGTTCTTTAAGTCCTCCTCAGTTGCCATATGATAATAATCACTTTCCTTTATATCTTCTAGTAGTATAGAGTTTTCCTTAAACTCAATAACTCTAGCGGTCTTTACTCCTAAACGATTAAATAATCGATATATGTCGATTTCTCTTGAATAAAGTGAGAAGAACATCTTGAAAACATATCCGAGGTCCGATAATCGAACTACCAACTTTCCATTTTTATTAGAAAGGATTTCAAATTTGCTAGTCTCTATATTGTATTTAAGTAACTCTTTTTTAACTACTTGTAAGATATTCATAAATGCACCTTCTTCTTTTTTGTCTTAATACTATTTTAACAATTTATCACCCTTTAAGCAATCTATTACACACAACGACAGAGTAAAATGGTCTTCGGCTTACAAGTATGACTATATTGCCTCATATATAAGGTCGCAAATAATTCACTATACTGTAATAAAACACTTGTGAAATCATGGAAATGAGGTGAGGACTTTACATATCATAATACACTTTTAGACTATCTCCGTGATGATTGAAAAATGACTTAAAAAGAATTGTGGTGCTATGATGGATATGCATCTTCTCGTATAAAAAGATAATAAATAAAAAACTACCATTTTCATGGTAGTTACATTTTATACATTGAATCTAAAGACACAGATATCTCCATCTTTCATGATATACTCTTTTCCTTCAAGACGGTACTTCCCAGCTTCTTTAGCTTTTGTTTCCGAACCAAACTCAACAAGATCTTCATAACTTACTACTTCAGCCTTAATGAATCCTTTCTCGAAATCAGTATGAATTACTCCCGCACATTGAGGGGCTTTCATTCCATCCTTAAAAGTCCAAGCTCTAACTTCTTTTTCCCCAGCTGTAAAGAAAGTCTTAAGACCTAATAATTGATATGCAGTTTTAATCAATTGATCAATACCACTTTCCTCAACACCAAGATCTTCCATAAACATCATTTTATCTTCATCATCTAGTTCTGAAAGTTCAGCTTCTATTTTTGCTGATACTACCACTACTTCGCTACCTTCTACACTCGCATACTCTGTAACCTTTTTAACATATTCGTTACCAGAGTAGTCAGTAATTTCATCTTCACTGACATTACAAACATAAAGAATTGGTTTCATTGTTAAGAAGTTAAAGTTTTTGATATATTCCTTATCTTCTACAGTAATATCTGCCATTCTTGCTGGTTGGTCATTCATTAATACTTCTCTTATTTTCACAAGAATATCGTATTCTCTAACGAACTCCTTATCCAACTTCATTTGTGCTTTCTTTTCGATTTTCGGGATACGTTTCTCAACTATGTCCAAGTCTGCAAAAGCTAACTCTAAGTTAATTGTCTCAATATCTCTAATAGGATCTACTCCACCATCTACATGGGTAACATCCTCATCATCAAAACAACGAACAACTTGACATATTGCGTCAGTTTCACGAATGTGACTTAGAAACTGATTCCCAAGCCCTTCTCCTTTTGATGCTCCTTTTACTAGACCTGCGATGTCTGTAAACTCAAAAGAAGTT
>PPCM01001146.1_pt1 | contig 13491 bp, 12 predicted proteins | sample 1555541 | NCBI WGS metagenome assembly PPCM01 (sample SAMN05284479, study PRJNA326546) | Marine sediment metagenome, whole genome shotgun sequencing project. | isolation source: marine sediment | place: Germany: Wadden Sea | collected 2012-09-05 | reverse complement strand
TATAACCTTGATGATTTATTTGATGAATTGGATTTACCAGAACCAGATAGTGATTATTCTTCTGTAGGTGGATTTATTTATGAACTGTTAGAAGATTATCCTGAAATCGGTTCGACTGTAGTTTATGAAGTAAGAACTCATAGCGAAGAAATCGGTGAAGACTTTATTACACATGTATTAGAGTTTACCGTACATGACGTTGTAGATCGCAGAATTATTTCTGTTGAACTAAATAAAAGAATTAAAGAGGAGCTTTAGGCTGAGAGGTTATTAAGTTAACGACTCATGAACCTGATCTAGGTAATGCTAGCGTAGGAACATCGAAAAGTCCTTCTAAAGAGGGCTTTTTATATTGAGCTTCTCCAAAAAGGAGAAAAAATGAATTCAAGAGTATTAGTAGAATCTGCATTAATGATCGCATTAACTGCAGTATTAGAGATTTTATTCTCTAATTTAGGGATTGCATTATTCCCACAAGGAGGAAGTATATCGATTAGTATGATTCCAATTGTAGTACTAACATTGAGAAGAGGATTTAAAGTAGGATTGATAACCGGATTAATCTTTGGGATTTTCCAATTTATCTTGCCGTTATCAGTATATTATTTAACACCTGTTCAATATGCATTTGATTATGTAATACCATATGTGGCACTATCTGCAGTTGGTATTGTTAGAGAGATGAATGTTAAAAACCTTACAATCGGAATTGTTTTGGTAGGAGTACTAAAATATGCATCACATGTAATCGCGGGAATCGCGTTTTGGGGTGAATACGCACCGGAAAACTTTAACGCAGTTACATGGAGCTTATACTATAATGCTACGTATTCTGTACCTTCAATTATCATTACAGCTTTAGTATTAGTATTAATGGTTCGAAGATATCCGGATTTATTAGAAGCTTAAACATTAGGGGGACTTTGTCCTCCTTTTATATTGTTTGGATTAAAGAAAAAAGCAGTACAAAACACAAAAATATTTTCTTCCTATAATGATAACGTTTTATTGCTTTATTTATTTTTATAACCATATTTTTTTAAAAAACGCCACTACAATGCCAAATTTTAGCGTATAATTTACGAAATTTCATTTACTATGCACAGAAAAATGTTATAATAAATAAAACAAAAATTTGGAGGATTATAATGAAAAAACTATTATTATTGGTTTCTGCTTTAGTTTTAGCATTCGCTTTAGCTGGATGTTCTCAAGAAGAAATTGATTACTCAGATTGTGTTGGTAACTGTGAACTAGCACTAATTACAGACAAAGGAACAATTGATGATAAATCATTTAACCAAGGTGCTTGGGAAGGTATGGTACAATACGCTGAAGAAAATGAAATTTTCTATAAGTATTACCAACCAGACAAAGACGCAACAGATACAACTGCTGAATACGTTAAAAATATTGATTTAGCTGTAGACGGTGGAGCAAAAACAATCGTTACTCCTGGATTCTTATTCCAAGAAGCGGTTCATATTGCACAAGAAAAATATCCTGAAGTAACATTTATCTTATTAGATGGTTACCCTCATGATGGTTCTTGGGCTCCAGACGTAGCTGATAACACTTATTCTATCTTCTATGCTGAGCATCAATCTGGTTACTTAGCTGGTTATGCTGCTGTTAAAGATGGATATACTGAATTAGGATTCATGGGTGGTATGGCTGTACCTGCAGTAGTAAGATTCGGTCACGGATTCGTTCAAGGTGCTGAAGATGCTGCTACAGAAATGGGTGTAGACGTTAACATTAAGTATAACTACTTAGGTGACTTCGCTCCGAAACCTGAATTCCAAACAAAAGCTGCTTCATGGTACACAGATGGTACTGAAGTAATCTTCGTTGCTGCTGGTGGAGCTGGTGGATCAGTAATGGCTGCTGCTGAAGAGCAAGGTGCAAAAGTTATTGGTGTAGACGTTGACCAATCATCTCAATCAGATACTGTAATTTCTTCAGCAATGAAAGAATTATCAATCTCTGTATATGAGTGTTTAACAGAAGCTTATGCTGGTACTGCTGATTTATTCGTAGCTGGTACAATGGTAACTATGGATGCATCTAACAATGGTGTTGGTTTACCAATGGCTACTTCTAAATTTAACGATTTCACTGAAGCTATGTATGAAGAAATCTTTGCTAAATTAGTTGATGGTACTGTTGAAGTTATCGCAACTATGGAAGGTGACGAAGCTACTACTTTAGAAGCATTTGGTACTCAAGTTACTGTTGAATTTATTCAATAATTAATTTTGTACAAAGGTTACTAAGAAGTTTCAAATTAATACTAAATAGGGATTTTTATCCCTATTTTTTTATTTTAGACACTTGTATGATTGATGTTTATTTTGAAGAGTTTGTAGCAAATTTTCTAAATAGGAAGGCCTTATATATATTTAGTGATAGACTATTTATTGTTAAATAATTACAATATACATTTATAGAGCTAAATTAGTAAAAAACGGTCATAATTACGTCAAAAAGTTAAAAAAAGATACCTATTTTACTTATCTTTAAGTAACTTTTGTTTTATAATAGAATATACGCTAAAAAAAGGTTTACATTTCAGAATGGAGTGAGGAATATGGAATATGTAATTGAAATGCAAAACATTACTAAAGACTTTCCTGGTATCCGAGCAAATGATAATATCACCTTGCAATTAAAAAAAGGTGAGATTCATGCGCTATTGGGGGAAAATGGTGCCGGAAAATCAACATTAATGAGCATTCTTTTTGGTTTATATCAACCGACAAAAGGAAAAATAAAAGTACGTGGAAAAGACGTATTTATAAAGAATCCTAATGATGCTAACCGACTTGGGATCGGTATGGTACATCAGCACTTTAAGTTGGTACACAACTTTACTGTTGCGGAAAATGTAGTGTTAGGAATTGAACCTACTCAAAAAGGTTTAATTAATATAGATGAAACGAATAATATCATTAGAGATTTAAGTAAAAAATACAACTTATATGTAGATCCTGAGGCGAAAATTGAAGATATTTCTGTTGGGATGCAACAAAGAGTAGAAATCATTAAAATGTTATATAGAAATAATGATATCTTAATCTTTGATGAACCAACTGCTGTATTAACACCACAAGAAATTGCGGAGTTAATGGAAATTATCAAGCAATTAGCAGCTGAAGGAAAATCAATTCTTTTGATCACACATAAACTAGATGAGATCAAAGAGGTTGCTGATACATGTACAGTGTTAAGAAAAGGTGCACATATAGATACGATTGAAGTAGAAGGAACTTCTACTGAAAAAATGGCGGAGTTAATGGTTGGTAGACCAGTTGACTTTACTGTTCATAAAAATGATCCTAAAGTTGGAGATGTAGTATTAGATGTTAAAGACCTTTCATTAGAAGGAGAAGGACATAAACGAATCTTAAGTGATATTTCATTTGATGTTCGTGCTGGTGAGATTGTTACTATCGCAGGTATTGATGGTAACGGTCAAACAGAACTAGTTCATGCACTTTCTGGATTAATTAGTAATTTTTCTGGTGAAATTACACTATTAGGTGAGGATGTTTCTCACTTTTCACCAAGAAAACGTACATTAAAAGGAATGGGACACATTCCAGAAGATAGACATAAACATGGTCTAATTCTAGACTTTGATATGGCTAGTAATATGATTCTTCAAACATACTTCGAGGAGAGATTCCAAAAGAATGGATTCCAAAAGTTTGACGCTATTAACAAATATGCTTCAGATGTTATGACAAAGTATGATGTAAGAGCTGGAGAACATGAAAAATCTATTGCACGTGGGCTAAGTGGTGGTAACCAGCAAAAGGCCATTGTTGCTAGAGAAATGGATCGTGAACCAAAATTGTTGATTGCAGTACAACCTACAAGAGGGTTAGACGTTGGAGCGATTGAGTATATTCACGGTGAATTAATTAAAAGTAGAGATAAAGGAATGGCAATTCTATTAGTATCTCTAGAGTTAGAAGAAGTATTGAACCTAAGTGATAGAATCTATGTTATCTTTGAAGGTCAAATCGTAAAAGAATTACCTGGTAAAGGTGCAGATCGTCAAGAAATCGGATTATACATGGCTGGGTCTACGAAGGAGGAAGCATAATGAGCAAAGTAACTGCATTCATTAAAAAATCATATGCCAATCCAAATACAAGAACAGCTGCATCAAGTATATTTGCGATTTTAGCTGGTATGTTAATCGGGATTTTTGTAATGTTCGTTACAATTCCTGGAAATATTGGATATGGTATTCAATTCTTATTTACAGGTGGAGCAAGAGATTGGCCAGAGGTGTTCTCTGAAGCTATGCCTATTATCTTTACAGGTTTATCTGTAGGGTTCGCATTTAAAACTGGTTTATTCAACATTGGGGCCACAGGGCAATTCACCATGGGTGCTATTGTAGCGATTATGGTTGGGGTGTCTTGGACATTCTTACCAGGTATCTCACATTGGATCGTTGCCGTTTTAATGGGAGCTTTAGCAGGAGCAATCTGGGGAGCTATACCTGGATTCTTAAAAGCGAAGTTTAGTGTACATGAGGTAGTTGCGACTATCATGCTGAACTATGTTGCAATGTACCTTGCCATTATATTGGTTGGGGAAGGAACTGCATTCTATGATCAAACTCATACACAAACAATTCCTGTTGCAGCAAACGCTATAAATCCACTACAGTTTGGTGATACGAAATTAAATATTAGTTTCTTTATCGCAATCTTAGCTGTTGGTGGTATTCATGTTTTATTAAATAGAACAATATTTGGTTTCGAGTTAAGAGCAGTTGGTAAGAACAAAGACGGTGCAAAATATGCTGGAATCAATGAAAAGAGAAATATAGTTCTTTCTATGGCTATTGCTGGTGCATTAGCTGGTTTAGGGGGAGCACTTCTGTACTTAACAGAAGGAAATGCCTATATTGTTAAAGCGAACTTACTAAGCTTCGGATTCTCTGGAATTTCTGTAGCTTTAATTGCGATGAGTAATCCTTTATCTATCTTGTTTAGTGGTATCTTCTTAGGATACTTAAAAGAAAGTGGAGAGTTATTAAAATTAGCAAGTTACACAGTTTATAATGTTGAGATTATTACAGCAAGTATTGTTTACTTCGCTGCATTCGCAACATTGTTTAAAGAAAAAATCTTTAAAATATTTGATAGAGTTTTATTAAAGGATGGTGATGAATAATGGATACTGTTTATTTCATAATCACTTATACTTTGTTCTCAGCTATTCCAATTATGATTACCGCTCTAGGTGGACTATTCTCTGAACGTGGTGGAGTAGTAAACATTGCTTTAGAAGGGCTAATGGTATTAGGAGCATTATTTGGGTTTATAGTACTAATCCCACTACAGGCAACTAATATGAATCCTCACCTAGCATTATTGATTGCGATTATCGCAGCTGGTGTTGCTGGAGGAGTATTCTCATTAATTCACTCATTTGCAGCAGTTAACTTAAAAGCAGATCAAGTTATTTCTGGTACTGCGATTAACTTATTCAGTGTTGCATTTGCGGTAATTATGGCAAGACAACAATTTGGTAGACAACAAATCGAGTTTAATAAGAATGCATTCTTTATTAATAAAGTACCTGTATTAGGTGATATTCCATTTATTGGTGACATTTTATTCCAAAATGTAAACATCGGATTATATGTAGGTATTGCGATTCTTGCTATAGCAACAACTGTCTTATACAAAACTAGATTTGGGTTACGTTTAAGAGCTTGTGGGGAACATCCTCAAGCAGCTGCATCTGCAGGTATTAACGTATACTTCATTCGTTATATGGCTGTTACTATTTCAGGTGTACTAGCAGGTATTGGGGGATTATTATTGATCGCATCTACTGCAGTACAGTTTGATACAGCATATGGTGTTAACGGATTCGGTTTCTTATCATTAGCCGTACTAATCTTCGGTCAATGGAAACCATTAAGAGTAGCAGGAGCTGCATTAATCTTCGGTCTATTCTATACAGTAGCATCAGCTTCTGATTCATTTGCGATTCTTGCAAATTCTGGAATTCAAGGTGAATGGTTCAGTATGTTACCATACATCTTAACATTATTAGTATTAGTATTAACTTCAAATAATTCACAAGGGCCAAGAGCTGCTGGTGAACCATACGACGAAGGTAAAAGATAAAAGAAAAGAAGTCATTCTATTAGAATGGCTTCTATTTTTTTAACGCTTCAACAATTTTTAAATAATCAACTCTAGGACTATATCCTAAAGGAACTAAATGTCCGAATTCCTTAAACTCTTCGTACTTAATTGATTTTCTTCCTGTTTTGCTTCTTTCATAAAATTCTTTTAAATACTTTGTTTCTAGAAAATACAATTCATCATGCGCTGTAAAACGTACTAATAAAAACGAAATTCCACCATGTTCCATTATTTGAATTAGATGTTCAATTTGATGGGGATGGATGTTTTGAAGTGGAAACGACGTTTTATTTGATGTTTCCTTTGCCTCAAAATCTATGTGATTTCCTTTGTATAAACCATTGTAATCAGTCGTCGAAGGAACAACATAAAACGCTTTGTCAATAACGGCTGATTGCCTGTTGGGGTAATGTACGCTAACGACTTTTATTGGGATAGGTTTTTTATGAATTACCGCAATGTCTTGTTCTAAATAATACTGGTTTGTAACATTGATGTCCTCTTCAAGTGTCATACCTCTATTTTTGTAAGAAATCGTCTTTTTTGTGTTTTTCTTGATTGGATAATTAATCATTCCTACACCTCCTTAAGATATACACTATATTTATTATACATTATTCTTTTTGCTGACGCATCCTACTATTAATCTTCATTTCTTATGTTATAATTAATTAGGTTAGAGGAGGTAAACTCTATGAGTAATATTAAAATTTTTGCACTTGGTGGTTTGGGAGAAAACGGTAAAAACCTGTACTGCGTAGAAGTGGATAAACAAATATTTGTATTAGAGGCTGGGTCAAAAAATCCACCTGCAGAAATGTATGGTGTGGATTCGATAATTCCTAGTATTAAATACTTAATAAAAAATAAGTCTAGAATTAAAGGAATCTTTATTTCTCATGGTCATGAGGATAAGTTAGGTGCGATTCCAGAATTTTTAAATCACATTAAACCGAATATCTATGCATCACGATTTACGATGAATATCTTAAAGGATTACTTTAATGAATCTGACTTAGCGTATTATGATAGACATTTTCATATTGTAGATAAGAATACCGTATTAGAGTTTGAAGAAGTGAAGGTGTCATTTTTTAGAACTACACACAGTATTCCAGAATCACTAGGTATTGCGATTCATACACCAGATGGTGTTATTGTTTATACGGGGGATTATAGTTTTAATACACACATTAAAAAATCATACAAAACATCATTCGATAAAATTGCCACACTAGGTGAAGAAAATGTATTGTGTCTTTTAAGTGATAGTATTGGTACAACATATCAATCAACTGGTGATTCAAACTATTTGCTAGAACATGATATTAAAGATATATTAAAAACGCCGGGACGAGTTTTAATCAGTGCATTTAGTAGTGAGTTGGATAAAATTCAAATGGCAATTGATGTCGCATTAGAGTATGATAGAAGAATTGCGATTATTGGTCGTAAGGCTCAACGTATTATCGATATTTCAGTAAACTTAGGATATTTAAAAATTCCGAAAGACAAATTGGTGAACCTGAGATTTATCGATTCCAAAAATGATAACTATGCTGATGATATGGTAGTCCTTGTTACTGGGGACAAACATGAACCATACTTCATGATGCAAAGAATCGCTCGTAAAAGAGATAAGTTAATTCACTTAGATAAAAGAGATAAAGTATTGGTAATGACAATTCCATTACCTGGTGTTGAAAGAATGGCTGCAAATACAATTGATACTCTGTATAAGAGTGGTGCGTATATAAAAATCGTAAATCGTAAAGTTTTACGTGGAGCGCATGCATCTGTGCATGATACAAAAATGCTTTATAACTTGCTGAGTCCAAAATATGTTATGCCAGTTTTAGGTGAATATAGACATCAATATGCACATTTAGAAGCAGCCAAGAGTTACGGATATTCCGATGATTCTATAATAATGGCTGATAACGGAGATGTGTATACATTCGTCGATGGAGTACGACAAGATAAAGTTGGTTCCGTTGAAGTTGGTGAAGTATTGGTGGATGGGTCCTTAGTTGGAGACATTAATGAAATTGTTCTAAGAGATCGTGAAACGTTAGCTAGAGATGGAGTAATCATGGCAATTGGAAATATTGACGCTCGTAAACGTGAGTTGGTATCTGAAGTTGAGGTTGTTTCTCAAGGTTTTGTGTTAGAAAAGGAAGAACCTGAGTTATTTAAGGAAATAAAAACAGTATTTGAAAAAGTTGCGAAAAGTCACTTTTCAGATCGTTATATGGACTGGAATGTGATTAAACAAGAGATTCGTGATGAAATGTATAAGGCAATTATTAAACATACAAATAGAAGAACGTTAATAATTCCAGTAATTATTGATACGATTACATAAAACACCCAGAAGGGTGTTTTTTCGTTATCCGAAAAAAAAGTTGAATGAAGAAAGTTGAAAAGTGTTATAATATTAACAGATAAATTTACGGAGGAAAACGATGAAAAGAGCCTTTTTATTCATCATAGGACTTACACTCGTCTTGATGCTTTCTGCATGTGGACCAAAAGAGTACCCTGTTGCCTTAATTACTGATTCAGGTACAGTGGAAGATGGTACATATAATCAAAGCGCATGGGAGGGTATAAGTGAATATTGTGGTGAGAACGACATAGACGCAAAATATTACATACCATCGGAAAAAAATAAAAACGCCTTTTTGGAGCAAATAGAACTGGCGATATCAGGAGGAGCGGAAATTGTTTTTGTATCTAGTTCTAGATTTGAAACAACAATTTATAACGCTCAATTTGCATATCCTGAGGTTTCCTTTGTTTTAATTGACGGTGAACCAAACTCTGGTGGAGAATCACCATCATACGAAACTGCTGAAAATACATTGAATTTATTATTCGAAGAACAAGATGCAGGGTTTTTAGCTGGATATTCCTTAGTAATTGAGGGATACAGAAACCTAGGATTTATTGGTGCTTCACCAATCGATGATGTAATAGAATATGGGGTAGGATTTATCGCAGGAAGTTATTATGCTGCTACTGAGTTAGATGTTGAGTTGGTTTTTGGTGATGATCAATATTACCAGTTTAAAGGTGGAGAATTTAGAACACCTTTAAGTGAAAGGGCTGCTTCGATGTATTCAAATGGGGTAGATGTTATTTTTACTGCTGGTTTAACGGATGAAGAAATCATCAAAACAGCAGAGGAGTTTAATGCACTTGTTGTTACATCGGACTTTGATCAGACGACAATTTCTGGTGTTGTTGCTAACTCCGCCTATAAAGATGTACACAGTTTGGTAATGGACGTCTTAGAAAGTTGGAATAACGAAAATTTCATTGGTGGAAGAACAATTGTAGCCGGTATTCACATGGACGCTGTAAACTTAAATTTAGACTTTAACAGATACGTTATGTACGACGAAGATGATAATCAAGAAATTATTGATAAAATCAAATCTGGTACATTGGAAATACCTAAAACATACGATGATTTAGCAACGTTTTTTGCTGATATGGGCGAAGAAGTTACTGGTTATCCATCTGCAGAAGCGGTGAAAGTAATCGCCGAATAAACATAAAAATAAATTAACATTGACTTGCATTGTATGCAGGTCTTTTTTTTGCTATAATACTTGTGTTTGAAAACGTTTTTATAAGGAGACTAGAAGATGAAAAAATACGTTGCACCACCGTTTAGAATTAAAATGGTGGAACCAATCCGTTTAATACCAAAAGAGGATAGAATTAAAGCCTTAGAAAAGGCAGGGTATAATCCATTTCAGTTAAGAAGTGAAGATGTTTACATTGATTTATTAACAGACTCTGGTACAGGATCAATGAGTCAATATCAATGGGCTGCATTAATGATTGGAGATGAATCTTATGCCGGTAGTAAGTCTTTTTATAACTTTGAAAAAGTTGTGAAAGATATTACAGGATATGAATATGTTATTCCTGCACATCAGGGTAGAGGTGCAGAACAAGTTGTATTACCACAACTAGTAGATGGAAAAGAAGGGATGCATTTTATTTCAAATATGCATTTCGACACTACTAGAGCTCATGTTGAAATTGCTGGAGCTAGGGCGATTGACTGTGTAATCGAAGAATGTTTTGATACAGAAACATATCATCCGTTTAAAGGAAACTTTGATTTAATAAAATTAGAAGAACTTATTAAAGATAAAACTGCTGAAAAAATTGCTGGTATTATCATGACCATAACCAATAACTCAGCAGGTGGACAGCCTGTAAGTTTAGAAAACTTACGTGGTGTTAAAAAGATCGCTGACGCATATGGAATTACATTAGTTATTGATGGAGCAAGATATGCTGAAAATGCTTTTTTTATCAAAGAACGAGAAGAAGGATACCAAGATAAAACGATAAAAGAAATTGCTAAAGAGCAATTTGATTTAGCTGACATTTTCTTAATGAGTGCTAAAAAAGATGGTTTATCAAATATTGGTGGTATCATTGCGATTAAAAAAGATGAAGAATTGTTTACTAAATGCCGTACGTATATCGTACCAATGGAAGGATTTCCAACATATGGTGGACTAGCTGGTAGGGATTTAGAAGCTTTAGCTGTTGGGTTAGAAGAGGCCTTAGATGTTGATTATATGACACATCGAATTGATCAAATTCGATATTTAGGGGATCGTTTAAGAGAAGGTGGAGTTCCGATTCAATATCCAGTTGGTGGACATGCGGTATTCGTAGATTGTAAAAAAATAGCACCCCATATTCCATTTGGACAATTCCCAGCACAAGCTGTGTGTAATGCAGTATATATTGAAGCAGGAGTTCGCCCTGTAGAAATAGGATCATTTTTATTAGGTAGAGATCCAGATACTGGTGAACAATTAGAATCACCAATGGAATTAATGCGCTTAACAATTCCAAGAAGAACGTATACATATGCTCATTTAGATGTTGTTGCTGATGCATGTATTGAAGTGTATAATAATAGAGAAAAACTAGTTGGTTTTGATTTTGATTTTGAACCACCTGTATTAAGACATTTCACTGCAAAATTAAAGCCTGTTAAGTAGGAGGTTTCTATGCAAAAAAAACTGTATCGTGATACAGACAATAAACTAATTGCTGGCGTATGTTCTGGCTTTGCTGATTATTTTGAGATGGATGTAACCTTAGTAAGGTTATTATTTATCCTTGTTCCTGCACTCAACGTGTTGGTGTACATCATATTAGCGATTATTATGCCTGTCAAAAATGACTATAATGCACTATAAAAGTCCCTCTTTAAAGGGACTTTATTTTTTGAAAAAATCTTCGATTATATCATATCTAGCTTTTAGTGCTTTTTCGTATTTACTATTTAGTACAGGTTCATAGTATCTTTTGCGGTCATTTGTTGGAAAATAACGTTGTTTTGCTAAGGCACCTGGATATGAATGAGGGTAAATATATTTATGTCTATTTTTAAGATGAGTTGGTAACTGGCCAGTATTACCAGCTTTTACATCATTAATCGCGTTATCTACTGCTTGATATGTGCTGTTTGATTTTGGACTAAGTGCCATTTCAACTACTATGTATCCTAAAGGGATTCTAGCTTCAGGTAACCCTAATTGAACTGCAGATTCACAAGCAGCATGAACTCTAGGACCAATTTCAGGGTTTCCAAACCCAATATCTTCATAAGCGATGACGCGTAATCTTCTACAAATGCTGACTAGATCTTCTAAAATTAATAACTTCGCTAAATAATGCAAGGCAGAGTTAACATCTGACCCACGAATTGATTTTTGTAATCCAGACAATAATTCATAATAATTATCTCCATTTTTATCTAGAGAAAGGTTTGGTTCTTGAATAATATTCTCAGCTTCAGTTAAGGATACTTCTCCAACAAGCATAATGCTCTCAAGCATGTTTAAAGCCGTTCTAAGCTCTCCTCCCGCTGCATATGATAAATAACTAGCAATATCTTTATTAAGCTTGAAATCCAATTTTTTGGCTATTGAAAGCAAATATGACTCAATATCGCTTGTTGTAAACTCTTTTAGACTATAAATATGACATCTAGAACGGATTGCTGGATTAACAGAATGATAGGGAGAAATGGTTGTAATTCCAATCATAATTACATGCCCCGACTCCAAATGTGGTAATAAAAAGTCTTGAATGTCTTTTTTCATTCTATGGATCTCGTCTAGGATTAATAGTACATTCTCTTGCTCAACGATAGATTTTAGCTTTGCTTTATTATCAGTTGATGCATTGAAATGTTGTACATTCATACCGGACTCTGTAGCTACGATGTTTGCGATGGTCGTTTTACCTGTGCCTGGATTCCCGTAAAGAATCATTGAAAAAAGCCTATTTTTGGCTAACATATGCGTAATTACGCCATTTTTACCTATTAAATGATCTTGTCCTAATACCTCTTCAAAAGAGGTTGGTCTTACCCTATATGCTAATGGTTCCATAAGCTCACATCCTTCTTTAAAAATTGTATCATAGGTAGTATTAATTGGGGCATTTTCGTAAAAAAATATTTGACATAGAGGGTTCGTATTGATAATATACAGTTGTTTAAAGAGGTGAAGAAAATGAAAAAATCATTCGCAGTAATCGGTCTAGGTTCATTTGGACGAAGTGTTGCATCTGAACTTATTAGACTTGAAGCGGATACGTTATGTATTGATGCTAGAGAAGACCGAATTAACAAGATTTCAAAAATTGCTCAAAACGCTGTGATTTGTGATAGTACAGACGATGAAGCATTAAAAGACTTAGGTATTGGGAATATCGACCACGTTGTAGTGTGTATCGGTAATGACGTCCAAGCCAGCATTTTAACTACTTTAATTGTAAAAGATTTAGGAGTTAAAAGAGTTACTGTAAAAGTACTGAATGACTACCATGCAAAAGTAGTAGAAAGAATTGGTGCTGATGAAGTAATTTTCCCAGAAGCTCAAATGGGAAAAAGATATGCTAGAAGAATTATTTCAGATAGTATATTAGAAGTGTTAGAATTAACAAATGACTTCAGTTATATTGAAGTTCACGCTCCAAAAAAATTCATAGGAAAAACAATTATTGATTTGGATGTACGTAAAAACTTCAATGTGAATGTTGTTTCTGTAAAACGTGGTGAAGAAATCATTACTCCAACAGCAGCAAACGAAATTCAAGAAGAAGATATTTTAATGATTGTAGGAAACAATAAAGCAATATCAAAATTCTAAGAAAATTAGTTATTTACCATTCAAAAGGTGAATAGCTTTTTTTAATTTGTGATATAATTTCTTGTGAGGTGAAATGAATGGATAAAACATCTTTAAGAGAAGTAAAA
>PPCM01001145.1_pt1 | contig 13509 bp, 14 predicted proteins | sample 1555541 | NCBI WGS metagenome assembly PPCM01 (sample SAMN05284479, study PRJNA326546) | Marine sediment metagenome, whole genome shotgun sequencing project. | isolation source: marine sediment | place: Germany: Wadden Sea | collected 2012-09-05 | reverse complement strand
CGCGACGTGATGGCTGCCGAGAACATGATCCACAGTGCGTATGGTCACATCGACACTACTGAAGACGGGCGCACCGAGTAGACATCATAACTACTACACACGAGTAGCCACTAAGGCTACCATAAATGGTCCCGCATTGACATCCTATCTCAACCCCGCATCCCTGGGGGTTGAGCAAGTCACACATTGTCGGCCGAGAAGTCGGTCGGGCAATGTGTGACTTGCCGGCAATTCCAGGTCCCAAATCCGGCCACCAGCAAGCGCCTTCACCAGACCAGTCGTGTCCCTGCCTTCAACATATGGGAAGATCACCACCCCACCCATCCCTGCGCCCGAGATCTTCCCGACCCACCCAATCTTCCGCGTTTCAGATATGATGACGGCGGCCGGTTCACCCGTCACCCCGATCGTGTCGAGGTGCGGCTGGGTCTGCCCTGCGACGTCAAAGCATGTCCCCAAGTCGCCCCGTCTTGCCGCTTCCCCCGCCATGGCCGAGAGACGCCCGATGGCATCCAGGGCGAGGTCGGTGTCCCCGGCCTGGACCCTGCCCACCGCGTCACCCGTCCGTCGGGTCACCCCAGTATGGACGACGAGGACCCTACCCCGGGGGTGGGTCGGGTCGGGTTGGGGTAGGGTCGAGTGGCGCCCGCGGGACGACGTGACAAAGACACCCGGATGTAGAACTGTAAACACGTCAAGGCCAGATGATGTGCCGTGGAAGGAGTCCTCGAGCGCCTTGGCTGCCGTATAGAGTTCGTCAGAGGGGATCGAGAGAGAGAACACGCGACATACAGCTCGGGTGAGACCCACAGAGAGCGCCGCAGAGGACCCCAGTCCAGACATGGGAGGAATGTCGGACGCTACGGCAATGGACACGCGAGATAGCGTCGCAGCGACGGTGGGGGGCGGGGGAAGGTGGGCCAAGAGAAGATGGACGGCGAGGAGGAGCGTGGAGGCCGGGGAAGGGGATGCGGTGGGCTCGGGGGAAGTTAAATGGGATAGAAGCTGTGGTTCCGATAGTGTTTCGCTCTCACCAGTTGTTTCCGAGCTGATGGTGAATTGATTGCTTGGGGAAATCGTGACGGTGAGATAAAGGTTGACGGACGCGGCAAGCGCCGAATGACCGTTCACGACAGCATGCTCTCCCGCTATGATTACCTTTCCTGGAACACGGATGACGGCACGAGACGCAACGTCAGCCATAACGAAATCTCATTTCGAAAGTGTGGATAACAGTGAAATTATCCATTGCTGTTTATGTGTACAGGCTGCTCAGATGGCCTTTATCGGCCTTCCTTGAAATCAAACATATTGAAGATAAAGATTTGGCTCCTATATCACAGCCAATCAAGCTTGTAACTATGTTCACGTGTTGACTCACATGTAATCTTTGGCAATTTCATAAACAGTACGACGGACAACCGACTGAAAATTTACTATAACAGCTAACGCTGCCATGGAGGGCGAACACGATCCGCAGGTAGACACTGCAGATGAAGTGGCAGAGATTATGCCCATTGAACATGAACAAGATGAAGTTGCGGACGAGGAAATTCATCATGGTCACAAAGTTTCTGTTTCTGACTTCACTCCCGCGAATATGTCCCCTCTCGGCATAGAATCAGACGGATCCCTGTGCTATACGCCCGTCTCTTCCGTCGGCGACGACGCGATCTTTGAATCCGGGCAATTCACCATGCCGCGGGCTCTAACAGCCAACAAACCCGAGCCGACGCCCGACAAGGCGTCAGTTCCATTCAGCACGGAACGTGTCCCTCTCGAGCACCGTTCAGCGCTCAACCTGCTGCCCATTACGACTCTTGAGGAGGATGGCATGCCTCGCCGCTCCAACCCCGGGCTTCTAACCCACGGATTCCCTTGGAAGATCGCCTTTGCCAAGGTGCGGAAGGGGTCACCCGTGATGCTTGTCCGCGGCATGCGTCTGGGCCGCGAGTCAGCGATTGCTCTTATCGACGCGCTCTGTTCTGTGACGACCATTGAACGACTGACATTTAGAGACGTTACCTTCAAGAACGAATCCGCAATCATCATCGCCAAGGGCCTTCCGCGGCTTCCATCCCGCCTCCAGGAGCTCATCTTCGACCAATCGCCTCTCACTGTGGCCGAACACACCATTCTTCTTCAAAACATCCGAAGGATTCCGACAATACAACGCCTGGCACTGCACGACGTCACAGCGGGGCCGCACCTCGCAGACGACATCATGAACCTCGATGCGCTTCTCAGACTTACCCATCTTTCGCTCGAGAACATGCAGCTGTCACACGCTTGGCTGATTCCCAGAGTGGCTGCTCTAATTCAATTCCTTCCGGAGCTGACAACCCTCAGACTGGTCAATCTCTGTTTCCAGGCGGCGGACATCGCTCCCATCCTCTCCGCTGTGGCCCAGACGTCCGTCACCTCTCTCGACGTGAGATACAACCTCCTTCATGGCATGGCACGACACATGGAGGCGATCCTGGCCGTGGCACGCGACAGCGCCGTGGAGACACTCAACATGGAGTACTGTAGGCTCCCCGAAGCGGTGGGGACGGCCCTTGCGACGTGTCTTGAGGGCCTTGGAGATGAGACGGCGCTGAAGGAGGTGTTTTTGGTGAAGGGGAACGCGACGGGGTTCGTGGGGAAGTGGAGGAAGGCGAGACTGAAGACGGCGTTGTTGTGAGGAGGTTGTTTGATGCTTTACCTATCAAGAGTCGCCACCAGTGTGCTACCATATAAACACAAACTATCTTTATATCCCGAGGTTAACCGTGCATAGTGGAGTGATATCAACTCTACACCGCATTGCAATCACTTACCGAGAGCGATTTGAGACCCCAAAAATATATCCAAGCGAACTCAGGCAAACCATTCTACCTGCATGTCTGTAAAGCTCTGACAGCACTTGGGATCACGATATCCACGCATGGCTGCTCGGCAATTCACTACAGAGAATCGGAGATGTAAGAAGCGTCGCTGGACGAAAGAGGAGAACGAGATCCTCATCAGAGCCGTCTCCGAGCAGCTCAAGCGTGGACCCACCGTCAAGTGGGACAAGATTTCGAAGCGTCTCCCTCTCCGTAGCCACCGCCAGTGCCGTGAGCGTTGGGTTGATCACCTGTCACCAGTCATCTGTTTGTGACGACGTTGCGATCCATGCTAACACAGGTTGGAAGCCCTGGGACATCGATGAACTACGGATGCTGGTCCGCCTGTACCGCATGCACGGCACTGCATGGATTAAGGTTGCTGGGATCATGAAGAAGCAGACTGGACGGCACCGGAGCCAGATCCAGGTTAAGAACAAAATGAATGCCCTGCTCCGCTACCACCCAACCTGGCGCCACACCGCCGCCTGTACCGCGCCCCCACATGACCTCGAATCAGTTGATCTCCGGGATCTGACGTCAGCCCGCCGAAACGAGGCTCGTCCGATCGTAGACCAGGCCGAGGAGCTTCAGGAGCTCTGCTCGGGGGGAACCAACCTCGAGGCGAACCCCGTGGAGGACGAAGACTACGTCGCGCCGGCCGCCGGGGTCGCGATGTCACCCGACATGCCCGCTGTTTCACCCCTTTACAGAATGACCATCAAGCCGTCCCCCGCCCCCGTGGAGCCCCTCCCCATCCGTCCGCTGACTGACGCGGACCTCTCCCTGCCCGTTCAGCCGCAGTACTTCGGGCTCACCCCGCCGGCGACGAGTGTGGGACTCAGGCCTGGCCCACCCTTCCCCGATTTTAACCACCAGTGGGATATGGGTTACGGGCTCGGTATCGGGGAGTATAACGATGACCTGGCGGCCGTCACGGGCTGGGTCAGTGCCGTTTCTGTGTCAAAGGTCGCCGCTGATCCTCCCCGGGACACCCCGACTCTGAACACTGACCCGACCCAGGGGCAGGGGCAGAACGATGCCCCCGCGTTAGCACCCATCACGAATCTGCCAGTTCAGGAGCACCGGGCCTCCAAGGTGCTGAACGCCCACCTCAGGCGGCCAATGTCCCCCAACCGACCAACATCTGTCATATTTCTAGACTCGATTGATGAGTCAACGTGTCGTCCGTTTGACGATGCACCCCTACTGCCAATGATGAAGCGCGCAGTGACTTTTGCCGACATGACACCTGGAATAATGGATATTTTCGGCTGTATGTAATGTTGTCGCGCTAAATAGGAATCACTTGCGTGTTGGTGGCGTGAGTGAGTCGCTGTGCCAATCTAGCAGTGAAATATTATGACACAATTCCACACAATTCCATTTTTGGTTTCTTTTTGTCCGTCAGTTTTTTCCATTCACTTTTGATTTGAATGGTACTAACATCGCTGAATCGTGACGACTTGGCTCATTACAACAAGGGATCGTCGAGATTTTTGCACATCCTCCTTCAACTGAGAACTTTTGTGTGGTTTTTCCTCTCACTCGAGACGATATCCCTTTCCGTGCTTCAAAACTTCCTGAAAGCAATTATACCAACACAATTGCGCCCCGAGGCCGGTCTCAGAGCTCTCGCGCCGTCACCGAACGTCATAGTTCCTCCTCATTCAATGAGCGAAGTAACTCGCCTTCTTCAACTTGCTGTTGGCCCGTACGGCCTCATCGCCGCCCCCAACCCCGCCGCCATCCCATTTTCCGCTGTTCTTCGCGCGTGTCGCACCCCATGGACCCTACCGAGCGTGTTGACGTGGTATCTCTGGCATTGCCTCGCCCTTGACACCATCACGGCACTATTCCTTTATAATCGCCGCGAGCGGTACACCACGGCGTACTTGGGTCGATATTGCGCGGTCACGGGCCACTCTCTATCCTCTATAGTTCGCCACCGCGTTGTCGCTGCCCCCTTCAAGCCCGCCTACATTGTCGCCACCGACGACTCATCTTCTCGGATGTCAGTGAGTGTCCGCGGCACCGTGTCGCTTGCGGACCTCATCACGGACCTCTCACCGACGCCCATCCCCTATGGCACTGGGTATGTCCACCAGGGGGTCGCCACAGGGGCCCTAGATGTTTGGGAGGAAATCGCGGACGATGTGCGGCAATTCGTCGAGGCTCATCCCAATGGATCGATCGAGTTTGTTGGCCACAGCCTCGGTGCCGCCGTTGCTGTTCTCCTCGCGGACACGGCCCGAGTTCTCCATCCAGGGGCCGCCATCACACACTTTGGAGCGGGAACAATCCCCATGATCTCGTCAGACGCTGCCACCGTTAAGCGGTTTGAGGCTGACAGTGTTACCATTGTGAACCGGGCGGATTTTATCCCTCGTCTGTCCCGCCATAACGTGCTCCGGTTCATCTCGTCCCTCCACTCACCAAAGGACCCAACCCACGCCGAGAAGCTCACCGCACGCGCCGCCGCAAGACTTGGTCCGGAGCTCGTGGTTCCTGGCCGGGTGACTCTGATTGTGCACCCCCACCCCGCCTCTCGGCCGACCCCACCCCGCCCCCCCGTATGTTGTCCGGTAGATATCACCGCCCTTCAGCACCTGCACGTGCATCAGTGTCAGATGGTCCGAGATCATGGGCCTCGATGCTATGTGGAATCGTGGGGCAGAATTGTCCGGGTTGCCGGCCTCGAGTAAGCTGGAGTGTCATGCTGCCATTCTAAAATGCCAAAATAAAGATACGGAACTGGTCTGGTGCGTGCGATTGCCCTGCTAAGCTTCAGATTCCCCAGCTGTGCGTCGAGCAATAAAAATAACTGCGTGGAGTACCAAATTATCCCGCTAAAACGAACATGTCGTCCTGCGCAACGGACTCGGTCGACAGTTCGTTCCCTACATGCGTGGCACAGATCGGTGCGTGTGTTGCAGACGTCCCGGAGCCTTCAATGGGGCTCACGGTTGATAAGGACATGGCAATGATCCCTAAAACGTCATGTCCCAGTCTGCCGCCCGATGGCTCGGCCTACATCGACAAGACGCTGCTCAAGGACCGGGTCCCACGTCGTTTTGTGCTCGACGACGACGAGTGCGACGTTACTTCGATCGCGTTTGATCAGACAATTAACGCGACCGATAGAGCGAGCATAGAAGCGCTGCATGAGTATATGGCCTCCCACCACCCCAAGGTCACGCTCTCTGACGCCACGATTGGCCCCGGCGGCGACTTCAAACTGACTCGTTTCCTTCGCGACACAGACCACGTCGTGGAGACCACTGCCGCCCGCCTGATCGACCTCATCGAGTGGCGCCGTACGTGGTGCGTCGACCAGCTCCGGACGCGCCACTTTTCTGACGAAAAATACGCCAAATTCACTCAATCGTGTTTCCTATACCCGACAGCACCAAACGGCTTGGCTGGCCTTAGCATGGAACAAACCAACGGCGAGGAATGCGCCCCAGCGAAACCAGAGCTGCTGTATGAGTACCACATGTCGGTCCTCTGCCGCATCGAGATGATGGACCGTCTGATGGCACATTCACTGACGAGGCTCTGTGGAATACAAGACATCGAGTGGTATCAATCCGTATCTAACCCATCGCCGAGTGATTACATCATCGATGAGGTCGTGAAGAAGTATTACCCCCAGCGGTTCGTGCTGACGATTGTGATTCACCCAACAAGTCTTTTCCACGCGCAGTACAACGTGTTCAACGAGCAATATAACAACGAGAAGCGGAGACTGTACGTTGTACAGAGCGACAAGACGTCGATAGTCAAGCTGTTTAGTCCTGAGACCGTCCCGCCTTGTTACGGGGGCACGCTGGCCGAGCCTGACCGCATTAGTGACATAGTGACCAACGTAGTAGAACGAGAAATGCCGCCCGCCCCTGCCAGCCTGCCCGGCCCCCGCGCGTTGTTTCAGCACCTTTTAGAATGTATGGATGATGGGTCAACCCACCTAACCACGGTGCTCAAACACGGTCCAGCGCACAAGATGGTCACCCCGGACCGATGGATGCGAGTCCACCTCGACCTGACCGAAGACGCGCTGCTGGTCAGTGAGAAGCCCAACGCCTTCATGCCCATCCAGATGATCCATCTGTCGTGGGTCGAGGTCTACCCCCACGGGGGGCGCGTCGCCAGGCGATGGACAATGACGGTCGCCAATATGGAGCGTGACTTCCTCATTGCGTTCGATAGCGCCAAAGAGCATGCCGAGTGGATGGAAGCCGTCAAGGGCGTTGCGGAGAAGCACGAACAGCAGGACTCGTTCGTGTGATGATGATTAGTTTAATTTACTTTCTATAAAACGTTTTTGCCGCGGAGTAAATGACCTATAAAACGTTTTTTGGGCGAACATCCACCAAAAGCGGCATTCCCCCTCCGGAGATCTGCATGTTTGTTTTACTCTCCTGGTTGTTCGTTGTTCTGATTGGAAGACTAAATCGTACGTTGTTTATTGAACAGCGACGCGGCCTCAACCTCGCCATTCAAGCCAGCCAGATGGCCCAGTTAAATCCGCTGGGGGCTGTCGAGCGGTCTTGCTCCGTGATCCACAGAAAACAAGAGACTTAACTTGACTTGGCTTCCGGTACTCACAAGCACAAGCACATCTTCCTCGGAAGATCGTAACCAATCAGAACGCATGGTCATTTTCGAATACTTTTCGAACCTGATCACGAAGTTCGGGTTTAGCTCGGATAATATCAAAATTGCTGATCTCCAGAGGGAGAATGAGGCTATTAGGGCAAAACTTGACGCTTTTGAGGCAGAAAAGAACCTGAAGGACTATTTCGTTCCGTCAGATGCATTCCTTCACGAAAACTTGGCGGTCACAGATGCAAACCATTGCAACATCATGCGGAGGGCTGTGGGTTTCACGGCGATCATGCGCGATTACCAACTTCGAGTGTTCCCTGCACCGGTGTTCTTGATCACAGTGGTAGACCAACCGGGAAGCGACATGGTGAGCACCGCCGTGAAGACCATTCAGCCCGTCAGCCTCTCGACGGTGCAAGCGACCGCCGTTTCGGATGATGCAACTATGGAAGAAAAGCAGACGGGGGCGTTCAACGCCGAGTTCCTGCCACAGATGCAGGTCGACGAGGACGTCAACCGAACCTTCTACATCCTAGACGATACCGTTCAACAGTACAGCTGCAGCTACATGAACGACGCCCTCAACAGCCTCATTAAGAACCTTCAGATACACGTGACATACGAACCGATCTGCCTTCAGGGATTCGCCGCCCTTCTTGCACACCCAAGCGGACGCTCGGACCTCAAAGAAGCCCTTCAGCAGGGCATCAACCATCACTCAGCCAATCAAACTGAACTACCCGTCGCCTTCCGCATTGTCTGGTTTATCGCCGAGTTCATCGCGGGGAAGGAGCTCGTTGACGTGCCACACGACATTCATTTGGGACCAACGCATGATGTGCTGGATACTACTTCGTACATTGGCGTACCCCATAAGCGTATCAACCACCGCTTCATGCTCTATGACAACATGACAGGAACGTGCGGATGTGCCCAGACTGTCCGGAGAACTGAGAGGCTGCAGAGCCTCATCACGCGCCTGAACGAGGCTATCGCCACCCAGTTTGAGTCTCACAGCCTCAAAGAATATAACGACGCATGCGTGAGATGGAGTGACCGCGACACTGAAGGTAACTTTGCCGTCGAGGGCGAGGACAAGATCACCTCGGAGCAGGAGGCGCGAATTAGAGAGCAGGTGGTTGGTCTGACCAACGCTGTAGGGGCGCAAAACCTTAACTTGCACCATTTCGACGTTATTCAACGGGTTCTTGAGCCCGGCACACGGCCTGACTTCGCAGGGCTACGACCTGAAGGCCTCGAGGTTGTGGTGAAGAACAAGGACCGCTGGGGCCAGGCTCGCGTTGTCCACTATGGCTGCGACTCGGCGGACGTCCATAATCTGCTCAGGGCTCAGGTCAACACCATCAACCACTCCGCCACCGTCATCTTCACCCCCGACGTCCCGTCATCGCCGGGCCTCGGCGACCGCGTGGCCCTGCTGGGGGTCACTGGCTTCCAGTTTGCACACATTCACCCGTTCAACGATGGTAACGGACGTACGGCGCGCTATCTGTTCCAGGCTACAATGGCCGCGTGTGGCGTGCCCGCTGCTATCGCCCATGCGCCGTACTCGATGATTATCCACCGGTCCAAGCGACTCAGGGAGATGTTCTACAGTTCCCAGGACCGCATCAGTAGTCAGCTCATCAGCACCATATCTGCCGATCCGCCGCTGATGGGGCTGCGAAGCAATGACAAAATGGCCGCCAGCCCGGACTACACGTCGTTCTTTGGCTTTGTCGCACCATCGTCAATCTATTTTGCTTACTATGACGCCACCTCGTTTGCCGAGGCATCCCTAGAGGCAGTCCTGGTGGGCATTTGTTTCCTGTCTACATCGCTGCAACTCGAGAAGATGCTGGCTTGGCTGAAGGAGCAGCCTCGTTATCACCATCTGTGCGAGAGATTCGAGGATCTCGGAAACGAGCTTCTTAAGGGCCCGATGGACAGCGACACGTCTGCAATCGACACTGAGAACATGGCGCGTTATCCACGTTGTTATACGCGCCCCGTCGTCCCGTGGGAAGAGGGCCGAGTCGATGTGATGGGCTGGTTGGCCGAACAGAAGGACTGCGACGACATCGTGGCCGCCCTGTGTGAATTCAACGATGCGTCGCGTTGAGTCAACAATGGTCAACTCCCGGACAGATTACCCAATCTTACTAACAATAAACGGTAACGGATAAACTGTTCAAACCTTGGATGGACGCAGATGTAACGCTGCACAACCGGCTGTCGGTCAGCGGCATCGAACTGCACGTCGATCGGCGTCTTGTCGGTAAGGTAGGTAAGGTAGGTAGGGTAAGGTAAGGTAAGGTAATCGTTTACGGGTTCATTAGCAGGGCTGGGCCGCGCTTGACCCCATGCTCGGTCTGTTGGTGCACCGGCAGCGTGCAACTGGGCTCACATGCGTCCTTCCGCACCGGATCGTAGTAGCGAAGAACACACTGGAAATGTCATTTTACACAGCATTTCCTGCATAATAGAGCGGATTCATCACTGTCTCCTTCATCCCAGGCCCGCGCCTGACCTTCAGTACCGAAATCGCCAGGGTGGTCGCTCCAGCACAGCAACACGCGCCGCAACACAGCATGCAGGCGATCGGAATGGTTATGCCAAGAACCACCAGTAATAGGGCAGCAGGGATAATCATTAGCATATACGGCGGTGAGCTGGAAGACGGGGTCCCAAGGTCAAACGACTCACTGGCGAAAGGCACGCCCTGAAGCACGGCTGTGGCTGCCACCGTCCCGGAGCCAACAATGGAGGTGTCTCCCGAGAGCAGCGTCACGTTGCCACAGAGCGCCCCGTCCTCGATGATGATCGGAAATATGGCCTGAGAGTTGACGGTCAGGCTCAAGTCAGTCGTCGAGTCAAATGTTGCACCTTCGAGCTTGACGCACATCTTGAACTGCACGGTGGTTGAGTTGTGTTAGAACGTCGGATTGTACTCGTTCTTAAGGTCCTCAGCGGTGAGTTCAACGCCGTCCGTCTCGCACGCGATTTCGCCCCCCTCGAGGACAGCTCTTTCAATGGGGTGGACGCCGAGCCCCACGATGGCCATCTCGGCGGGGCACATGTGAGACGTGGTGCGACCCACGGCGTGTGCCCCACGAATGACTGTGGACGGCGCCGGCATGGTGAATAAATCGGGGACGTTGACGTCGACATCGACTTCAGAGCCGTCATCGAGGCCAATCTTCAGGGCGTAATACCCGGCAGCGACGGTGGGGTCCGAAACCACGGGAACGACGATGATGTCGCCGTTGCCGTCCTCGACGAGCTGGCAGGTGTGGCCGTCGAATGTCGCGTTGTTGACCTTTGATGGCATGTCCTTTTCATTGACGACAACGACGTCATCCTTGTCGACCTTGGGGCTCGGCGAAATGAACTCGTGGCACATAGTGTGCGGCTTTCCATCCCTTGGCGTGCTGTAGCGCGGCGCGCACGTCTTGCAGGTCGACTGCCCCGTCACATTTTGGTACTTGCCTCATCGCACGGCTGCTGGGTCACGCGGTCAGCGCTGAAGAAGCCGAGATCGGCTCCGACACACTCTGACATCCCGTCGCGCGCGGTAAACGATCCGAGCGCGCACTGCTCGCCCTGGGAGACGTGGGCCCGGCCGTCCCTGGGTATCGCGGTGCCGGCGGGCGTCAGGCGACAGCTGGCCATCCCGGGCTGGTCCTGGTACGTGCCGTCGTCGCACGGTGTTTGATCGTTATGGGTGGGGGTGGGCACGAATCCTGCATCAGCCTCGTCGCAGCTATTCGCGCCGTCGCTTCTGGTACTTCCCGTCTCCGCACGGGGTCTGCACGGTGTGGGCGGCGCCATCGTCCAGCACGTAGTGGCCCGGCGATGCCGTGAGGCACTGGCTCTGGGCACCGTCCGGCTGATACTGCCCGTTGTTGCACTTAACCTGCTCTATCTTCGGTGTGGTCGGCATGACGTAGTGTCCGGGGTCTGCCGGGGTGCACCCGGTCTGCTCGTAGCTGACCTGATAGTGCCCCGCGTCACATTCGATCTCTGTAGTGTGTTCGTGCCCATCGTCCGGGACAGTGTCCAGGCGCCGCGTTGAGGCATCGGGACGAGCTGGGCTGCGTGGAGAAGTGGCCCGCCATGCATTTGTCTTGCACGGTGTGCGGCGCCCTGTCTTTTGCAACAAAGAACCCGGCATCAGTCTCCAAACACTCGGCCTTGCCCGGCAGGGGCTGGTAGCGGCCGTTGTTGCATTTCAGTTGACCAGTCTGAGCGCCCGCGTCCGGCACGTAGTAGCCTGGATCAGTCGTTATGCAGCCTGCTTGTCCGGGTTGGCCTTGGTACCGCTCGTTGTCGCATGGCAACTGGTTATCATGCCCGATACCAGTGCCGTCGTCTTCGGGGACGTAGAAACCGGGATCGGCCGTCTTGCAAGTGTTCTGGCCCGGCTCATCCTGGAATTTGCCGTTGCACTGAAGCTGAATGCTCGTTACCATCATTCGGCGTGTAGTAGCCAGGCATGACCACGATGCAGCCCGACATACCTTTGTCTGGTTGGTAGCTGCCGTTGTCACATGGCAGCTGGGGACCGGTGCCGGTGCCATCGTCGGGTACGTAGAAACCAGCATCAGCCGCAATGCATTCGCCGGGTCCAGATTCAGGCTTGTAGTAGCCAGCAGCGCAAGGAAGGCAACCGGGAATGGGGCCGTAGCCGGCCGAACACCCGTACTGTTGCAAGAGAACACTGCCACCATTCGTGTACGGCTGGCCGACGGCGACATTGTCGTCGTTCATTGACACCTGCAGCGTCAAAGACGAACACATCGATGCGGTTGTCCAACCCCGAGGCACCATCGTTGCTCGTGGCCACAGTGACGAGGAGATCGTCAGAGACATCGAAAAGAACGTTGTCCTGCACACTTAGATCGCATGTGTACGTCCAAGAGCCCGCGCCATTGCCGTACCACACATGAATGGCGTTGTCATCCGCCACCGCGATCTTGTGCTCGGACATGGCCACGCTCCTGCCGAGCCCTTGACTTCCATCAATATTCAGACTAATCTTGAAAGCCCAGATACCGTCAGTTCGCTCATATAGAGCAGCATAACCAGAATTCTCCATCTTTTTGGCAGCAATGACCATTTTGTCACCGTGAATAGCCAGAGCCGAGCCAAACTGTGCGGAACTGGGGACAGTGGATGGCCTCTCGATTGTGGCCTCGGTCCAGACACGACTGGCTAAGCATACGCTAATGAGAAGCAGATAAAGCGATAAGTATCGCCACATATTTATGGTGGGTTTCCACAGATTTCCACAATAAAATTTGCAGAAGACGAATCAGAACCACTACGCCCACTGTGATACACGCCCCGAATGTGTAGCCCCGACTTTTTGCACCGCCGCGGGGCCGAACTTTATCTTTCTTCTGACATCATTCCATCATTCGCATCGATTTATATATATTACTCGCAACCAAGCTCGACCTTGATCTTCTTGTTCTGGCCGAAGCCAGGCATCCTGCCGACGACAGAGATGTAGTCCTCGTAGTGGCCCGCGGCGGGACCCTCCTTGAGAACGTCACAGGCGGCGACGAGCTGGCCAGCGGGGCACCCGAGGGCGGCGAACACGCGCTGGGCCTCCTTGTAGGACTCAACAGAGTGCTCACCACCGAGCTCAAGGCACAACTTGAGGGCGTCGACGACCGTGAAGGCCTTGTGGCCCTCCTGCTTGGCGTACGCGGTGAAGGCAGTCATCCCATCGTTGAAGGAGGCGCCCATGGCCTTGAGGGGCTCGACACCGGAGGCGAGGGCGGAGGGCAGGGCCTCGGTGAGCTTCACGACCATGTAGGACTGGGCGACGTCGGCCGCGCGCCTGTCAGAGACGTCATCGAGGGCGGCGAGGGCGTCCTTGAGGCCTGTGGAGCCTTCCTTGGCCTCGAGGACAGCGTGGAGGTCGACCCCACCCACGGCGAGCCACGTACCGGCCCTGTACTCGTCGTCGACCTTGATGAGCTCGGGGATGATGCCCTGCCAGAGCGCGGTGTCCTTGACGGAGGCG
>PPCM01001144.1_pt1 | contig 13520 bp, 12 predicted proteins | sample 1555541 | NCBI WGS metagenome assembly PPCM01 (sample SAMN05284479, study PRJNA326546) | Marine sediment metagenome, whole genome shotgun sequencing project. | isolation source: marine sediment | place: Germany: Wadden Sea | collected 2012-09-05 | reverse complement strand
CTAATGTAATGAAAAGAGCCTCTATAAATGGTATAATATAAGTACGACCAAAGACCATACCAAGGAGGCCCAGAATGCTAAGGATAATACCAAAACAATCATCTTTTCATACACTATTATACAATAAGATACCTCAAAATCATATACTAAGAATTGTAGATGAGACTGTAGATTTCTCTTTCATCAATGAGTTACTTCAAGATACATACTGCAAGCGGTTTGGACGACCTGGTAAGGAACCTATACTCATGTGCAAGCTCCTGTTTCTTAAACACATGTACAATCTATCTGATAAAAGGCTTATTGAGGAAGCTAGTCTTAATTTGGCACACTTATACTTCCTGCATCTAAATCCGGAAGATGAACTTCCCAATGACAGTTTACTATCTAAGTTCAGACGTCATAGAATAGATGAGACTACCCTCGATGAAATCATTACAGAGATTGTTAGACAATGTGTTGAAAAGAATATTATAGATAGTGGAAGTGTCAGCATCGATTCAACCCACATAGTAGCCAATACCTTTAATAACACCGCCGAACGCCTAATGAAAAAGATTGCTCGAAAAGTCATCAAAACACATCAAAAAGATGATAAAGACTTTACCAGTGCATACGAAGAACCTGATTATGAAGCCATCAAGGACCATCACGAAGCAAAACGTGTGATGGTTGCATACGTGAATGATGTTATCAAAGAAGTTGAATCAGCAGCTGGTGATGAAATAAGTGATAAAACAACAGAAGCCATTGAGCAAGGTCAGGAAATCATGGCTGATCCTAAGTTCCTGGCTCATAAAGGTGCCAGATCATTAATAGATACAGATGCCCGCGTAGGACATAAAACAAAGTTCGACCGATTTTTTGGCTACAAGACAGAGTTTATAATGACAAGCAAGGAGCATATAATAACTGCTGTCTGTACAGAGAGTGGCTCTTATACAGATGGTAGCAATACTAAAGAGTTACTTGATAAAACATTGGAAGGAAACATAGTACTTAGTGAGTTCTATGCTGATAAGGCTTATTTTAGAAAACCGATACTAGAGGAAATAAAAGTTAATGGTGGAAAACCGTTTATTCCAATCCACCATGGGATGTATCGGATGGACGAAACTAAGTATAGCTACAACAAAGATTCTGATGAATGGAGTTGTCACAGGGGAAACACCAGCGAGAAGAGAAAACACTTTAAGACTACAGAAAAGGGCAAACAAAGAGAAGGCTATAAGTATTATTTTCCAAAAAGTCAGTGTGAACACTGCCCTGACCGAGAATCATGTGTGACAGGTAATGCAAAAAGAAAAATTTTAAATGTTGGATCATACACAGCCCAATTCTACGAATTGTCCCAAGAGCAAAAAGACCCTGAGTGGTTAGAGAAGTATAAAAACAGGTCCAGTATAGAATGTAAGAATTCAGAGTTAAAAAGATTTCATGGACTATACCGAGCACAAGGGTATAGCCTAGAAAGTGTGTCTATCCAATCAAAGTTAACAATAATAGCGGTAAACTTAAAGACAATAGCAAGGATCATGATCAAGAAAAATAGTGATTTAACAACAATTGTAATACATATTATCTTGATAACTCAAAAAAATAATGTTGAGCGTTATAACTATATGAAAATGAGAAAATTGGCATAAAATAGCCCTACTTTTTCAGTGGTCTCGGACCGTCCCCAATGGTCCAATCTAGCAAAAGAATAGGGATTTATGCTACAATAGCACTAGTTGTGATGTGTGATCACAATAGATGGAGGTACTATGAAGGACATTATAAAAAGATATGGATTCATTTTTCTGGGGCAATTTATAGGATCAGTTGCATTTGTAACGGTACTAATACCTAACAATTTGGTTGCAGTTGGCTTAGGTGGTGTAGCAACAATTATTAACAACCTAACTGGCATGAACATACAGGTGTTACTATTACTACTAAGTATTCCAATTATCACATGGGCATTTTTTAAGTATAAGCGGAAGCAAGTTTATTTTGCGGCCTTGTGTTTTGGACTATTTACATTCTACATTGGCATCGTCGACAAGATATTCCCACCATTCATAACAGACCCAATTATCGCAAGTGTAACAGGTGGTTTATTACTTGGTATCGCAGGTGGTATGGTTATCAGTCAAGGTGTTGCCAATGGACCTGAAGCCATTGTTGGCCTATGGTTAAAAGAGAATAAAGATGTGACAATAGGAACCTTTTTCCTCGTTCTTAACACAATCATAATTTTCTCATCCATAATTTACGGTGATCTAACTTTAATCATCTATTCACTTATGGCCAACTATATTGCTGGAAAAGTCACTGACTTTGTTATCATAGGGAATAAACAGTACTATATTGTTAACATTATGTCTGACAATTACTTAGATATAACCGATTACATTCATAAAGATTTGGATAGGGGTGTGACATTTATTCAAAGTATGGATACGTCCAATGTAAGAAAGAAAATGATGTTAAAAACCGTGGTAAGTAAAAGAGAACTGGTTAAGCTAAAGTATTATGTTAAGAACTTAAAGGATGACAGTTTTGTTTATGCGACTCAAAGTGCTGGTCTACTTGGTGGAGGCTTTGAGGGATAAGACAGGAGGACAAGATGATTAATTCTATTGTAAATCTTTACGGGGAAAAGTATGAACCTGCATTCGGAGGTGGGCTTAGTAATCATTTACCTATGGCACAAGTGGCTTTATATAAGCTGCTAGATGATAGTGAAGCAGTGACTATTCTGTCAGATCACTATGTTGTTGCTGCAGGTCTTGAGCCAATCAAAGAGAATGATTATGTTGTTGATAATATTGGCAGGCATCTAGGGGATCCAAATTATTACGGTGCTTACCTTGAATATTTTACTAATAAGTCTAAGACAATGCCTATAGAAGACTTGGTGAAAGAAGCTTTATCCATTCTAGAAAAAGGTCTTGTCGGCGGCGCATTCCATACGATCATTAAGTTGGCTTATGGCATTGAAAGCAATAACAAGGATGAAATTATAAGGGCTCTAGCCTATTTCGCTTCAGAATATCTAGCTGTTCCCAAAGCTGAGACAAGTATAAGTCTCACTCAACTTGAAGGACATTTTGATAAAGTAATTAAGAATCTATATTTCAAAACATTCCAACCTGAAGAAGGTCTATTTACTACAAGACTAGTCAGTATATTTAGCGAACCAGAGTTTGAGACATTGGATGTGAAGGTTGATGGAAACCCAGACCATATATATGAGGCGATGTTAAAATACGCTGTAGAGGAATACTTGCACACAGGAGATTTCCTTGAATTACATACGATTACTAGCCTCCATGCAATTGATGTGCTCAAACCCTATTTTAATGATTTTGGTCAGGTGATGAATACTTATGTGACCGCCTACATAGGTTGTTTAATAACTATCACAAATAGAGAGGAAGACATTGTGTCACATGTAGCTCGAGTATCTACTTGGAACGATCTTGAGTTATATATCAAACAAACCATGGATGTGCATACAATTAAATTTCTTTATACATGTAGGGAACTTGATAAAAAGTATGATATAGGCGATTTTATGACAGCTGTTAACATACGTTTGGACCAAGATCGAATGATAAATAGGTAGGTGTTTAGTAGGTGTAAAAGGCATATGATGGGAGAACTTATATGTTAAAAAGAGGCAGGTTATACTTGATCTTTTCCTACGCTTTTTTTCTAGCGTGGTTATTATCCTTTCTTTATAACGGTCCTGCAATTGATATACTCTTTAGCGGACGAGAAATTAATAGTGGAATCTTAGCTTTGGCTTATATCGTAGCACCTGCAATTATGTTACTTGGTATAGGTTTTATGGACGTGGACAGAAAGTGGAAAAATCTCTTTTTAAGATCAGGCCTTCTTGTTTGTTTGTTCGGTACAATGGGTATCCTCATTATGGGGGATAACATAAATCCATTAATTTCATATATTTTTGCGGGCATCTTAGGAATCTATAGTGTACTTTTTATCACTGGATGGGGTTGCTACTTTGTAGAGCTTCTTGAGGTGAAAATGATGTGGAAAGCCATGGGTATAGTTATTTGCCTTGGTAATGTTATTTTCAATTTCAATTCAATATTTAAGGCCTTTAGCTTAAACACCTTGATCATTATCGTTTTATTTATCTGTTTGCTTGTAGCACTTTATAATACAGAAAGCTTAATAAGGAAGGCTGCTTCAATACCTAAGAGCTTTGGTATCAAACTCGAACCAAAAGTTCTTTGGATGATGTGTATCTTTGTGTTTTTACTGAATTTAGGTGGTGGTATACTACATACCTTAATTGGTCCAATGGCCAGAGCCTTCTACTCAAATATTCATGTCATTGATTTGACGATCTATTTACTACTTGGAATCATCATTGTTCTCATGAGGAAAAAATTAGAACTTGAGACCACCTTAACCATTTCTATTATCCTAATTGCTTGTGGTTATCTATTTATAATCTTAGTAAGTGGCAACCCAATACCTGGTTACATTCTAACAGTGGTTGGTTATGCAATTTTTGACATTATGATATGGACACTGGTTGGCGAACTTGGTTATGTATTTGGTAAACCTGTAAAAATATTTGCCTATGTTATGTCAGCTAATTTATTTGCAGTATTTGGCGGTAATGTGATGGGATCCCTTCTATCAGAGACAAGAGAGCATATCTATATTGCAATTCTTATTACAGCAATTAGCATCTTAATTGGCTTTGGTTTCCTTACAAGACTTGTACGCTCCATCTATTCTTACATGGATATTATGGAGGGTATTATTAAGGCAAGAGATTCAAAAGAGTGTCTTGTATCAGAAGAAAGAGCAGAGCGAGTTTTATCAGCAACAGAACTTAAAATCTTTAACATGATGATTACCAATATGAAGAATTCAGAAATTATAGAGATGCTTAAAATAACTAACAATGAGATGAAGGTTTATTCCAAGGATATCTACGAAAAATTTGGTGTAGCTAACAAGAAAGAACTTATAAAGAGTGCCAAGCAAAAAGCAAATATACAGCTAGAAGATGCAGTTGTTCTCAGAGACCATAAAATATTTGATAGTTTGACCAACCGTGAAGTTGAAGTATGTCACTTAATTAGTGAAGGCAAAAGTTATGTAGAGATTAGTTCCGAACTATATATCAGTCAGAATACGGTTAAGACGCATGTGAGAAGGGTTTATAGTAAACTTGGTATTTCCTCACGTAAAGAATTGATTGCCTTGATTAATGGTTTAGTATAAGCCAAAAAATAGTTGAAATTAGAAAGTCACCCTTTTATTCCTCAAAAAGGTGACTCTTTTTTTGTCTTTTTTTGCTAGGCTATAGTCATAGAGATAAGGAGGGTAATTCTATGTCAAAATTTTGTATTTCATGTGGAAAGCCACTTGCAGATGACGCTAAGTTCTGTGGCAGTTGTGGTACTAAAGTAATCGTCGCACCAGTTCAAGCTAAGCCAGTACAGCCACAACCAGTACAGCAAAAACCAGTACAACAACCAGCACAAGCAATAACACCTCAACCTTTAAAACCACTGCAACCGATACAACCAGTTCAACAACAAGCAGTGCAACAGCATCAATACCAGCAAGCTCCTTCCACCCCTAACGTCCAACAAAGGAATAAACCAAAGGGTAATAAAGGGCTCATCATTTTTGTATCAGTTATTGTTGTTGTGGTTGGCTTTTTTGCATTCCGAACAGTTAAGGGATGGTTTGATCCAAACACTGAACCATCAACAGAAATAACACAAGAGATCGAAAATACTACAGAGACAGATACCAGTACAACAAGAGAGGTTGAGAATGACACGGTTGTTTCTGACACAATGGATGAGTCTGATACAGAAGAAGTAACAGAAGTGGCAGATACTACAGATACAAATGATACAACGACTACGTCAGACACAGCAGAAGCGTCAACTGAAGAAGCTGAAGTTGAAGAGACTTTGGCAGTGAGCTGGACCAATGAACTATTTGGCGGCACTTTTATTGGAACAGATGGCTACAACTTATATACTTATTCACCAGAAAATGCTACTTATGAGACAATTTATCAAATAACGGATAGCTCTAGAATATTACCAGATGGTATCAACCCTATCTATCCAGTCATTTGCACAGCAGATTACACCAATCCAGCGGGCGTAGTTAAGTTGCTTGATTTAGAAACTATGGAAGAAAGAACCCTTGAGTTAAGTGAAACCTATAACCTTGCTATTGTAAGTTGGTCACCTAATGGAGAGCTTTTGGCAGCTTGCAACGAAGATAAGGTCTATATCTATAAATTGTTAGAAGATGGTTTGTTCCTAATTGATGAAGAAACAGTTCGAAATTTTACATGGACATCAGATTCACTAGCCTTATACTATACAACTTCCGGTTACGGAGATGGTTTTGCTAAACTTAAGTCTAAAATCATGGGTGGCGGTGTAGAAGAACTTTACAGCTATGAAGGTGAAAGTGTTGTTCTAGAGTTTGAGATGGAAAACGGTGTTTTCTCAGGTGATGTATTTTTCATAAATATGTGGTCAACCAACACCCAAGAAATATTGGACTACAGAGGTATAGGTTTCCAATATGGTGGGGACGATGTCTACTTATATGATGACTATAGGGTTATGTATGAAGAGTATCTTGAGTGGCTAGGTCTTAGTGACGAACTCATAGGTCAATTTTATAATCCTAATTCATTTAAGTTCCCACAATTTACTTATGGTGGTGCAGATGTATTATTTGTTGACACCCTTGGAGACATAACAGCTTATTATGTAAATGATGTAAGTCAGGCAATTTATATGGGTAAATATGACGAGTTTGAAGTCGTTAATTGGTAAAAATATAGATCTATAAATAAAGGGTAGGAGGCAACATATGTTAAAAGCTATTGTCAGTAAACTTGTACTGTTTGTCTATTTTGCAGCTATGCTCATAGGCATCATATTATTGTTTAGATATCTAATATTTTAGTCATACACGGAGGGAAGATATGATTTGTCATAATTGTCATAAGCAAATAACACCAGGAAATCCATTCTGTAACCACTGCGGAACTAAAGTAGCAACTCAGCCGGTACAAGCAGCTGGTCAGTTCTGCGGTAACTGTGGTGGACAAGTACCAGCAGGGAATAACTTTTGTCCTCACTGCGGTGGAGCCATGAATGGCCAACCTAGGCAACAAGTTCAAGCAAATCAAGTACAATATCAACAACAACCACAGATGCAATATCAACAACCTGTGAAAACACAAGCAAGCTATGTGGCACCACAACAAGTATACATGGGGCAAAACCAAAGACACCCATCTGAATACTTAAACATAAAGCGAATCAGGACTTGGTCAGCAGTGAATATTTTGCTTTCACCAATACTAGGCATTTGGGCTTATATGTTGGTTAAACAAATAGAAACAGCAGCAAATGAAATGGAAGCTAGGAAATTATACAAAAAAGCAACAAATATTTGTGTTGTCGGAACAATTCTAGGCGTTATTGCCATTATGATTTATTCAGGCATGTAGATGTAAATAGGAGGATCAAATAATGGCAAAACATTGTACAGCATGTGGGAGTCCGCTTATAGATGGTACAAAATTCTGCGGTAAGTGTGGGAGCCAAGTTCAAATGGCGCCACAACAACAACCAACTCAACCACAGTACCAACAACCAGTGCAACAGCAGTACCAACAGCCACAGCAACCAATACAACAAAACACATATGACCAGCAATTTAATCAACCCAAGAAAAAGAATTTTGGTCTTATTGCAGTAGTAGCAGTCATCGTGTTAGTTATAGGCTTTTTTGCTTTTAGAGCATTTATGCAGTGGTATGATCCAGTTCATGGTGACCCTGTAGCAAATACAAGTCAAAATCAATCAGCTAATCAAGATGTATTTAGTCAGACGGAATCTAACAATAGTAAAGGTGAATCTGTCCCAGATAAGTTTTATGGTGGATATGAAGGTGGAGCAACTGTGAGGCTTATGGATGAGGACGAGACATTAGTGAATCCTTTTGCCAACATTACAACAAGTCAGGTTTATATCGCCGGAGATATTCTGTATTTTGACTTTTATGAACCTGGATTTGAAGATGAGGGTGTGTATTATGAATTTACCGATTTCTATTATGATCAGGAGAATGATCGGATTAAAGCCCTTGATGAATATGAAGCAGATGGTTCAGAGTTCACGGTCTTCTTTGAAGGACTTGTTGAGGAAAGTGCTGGCCAACCGAAAATGATCAAAGGGAATGTACAATACATGATTAAGGACCTAAACGATCCAAACATGTCTATTGATTTTTACATGTCCTATTATGGCGAGCTTGTTTTTGAAACAACAGGAAATTCAGAGGCAACGGATAACCCAGGAGTAGTGGCTAATAGTGGCGTAGAAAACCTGATTGGTCGATGGGAATTAACCAGTCATCCCCTTAACTGGAGCTCAGAAGTTTGGACTTTCAAAAATAACTATGAACTGATTGATTCCTATGGGTCATTACTTGGAAATTGGTCTTACATTGATGAGCAAACCTTGGTAATTCATTACAATAACGGGAAGGATGTTGTTTTTGAACTCTATCTCAATAAATCTATTATGGTTTTGACGGATGAAGAGGATTATCACTATACTTTTTTCAAAGAAGGGATGATGCCTGTTGACGGTGAAATGACAGCTATGTTAGAAGATAACTGGGATTACTTAGCAGCCTATCCGTCAAATGGCTATTCAAATCTTCAGGCTAGTACAGAGATGGGTTATTGGCAGGTGGATATAGACGGACAACTTATTGAGATGCCTGTTGGTTATATACGATTTGATGACACAACCTATAACCCACCTTTCGGCTATTGTATGTACAGTTTATATGAAGGTGAATTAATTGTTAACTTTGACCCATCTTATGATGGCATGTTTATGGAATACTATATCGTTGTTCAATAAAGGAAGAGGTGCACTATGGGATTATTTAGCAGTCCAGTAGCAGAAATCAACATTAATTATTATGGTCAGAAAAGAAGAAACAAAGCAGTTTCAAATGTTCAAATTCATTATAACGTAACAATGACACCTAACAATTTAGATCCAAGATACTTAGGAGACTTATACTCAAAAGCATTTGTTTTATATGCAAGTATTCACAATATGCCAGTTGAGAGAGACTTATTCTGGACTTATGTTAATGAGTCTTTTAAAAACTTAGCTGTCAATCCTACTTCATTATTTTATATATGGCCAGGTTTTCTTGATGTAGTCCCATTAATGGGTCAGCCTGGTGGAAAGCCTTGTTGTTTTGTGAAAGCGACACTTATGGATAATGGAAAAATGAAATATAAGTATACAGAGAATGCAGTCACTTTATACTACAATACCTTAGCGCCAATCGCAGTCATGCAACATATAATCAATATTTTGCCGCCAGATCAATTTGCCATTTTCTATGAGGTTTTCTGCCAAAGAATGGCCATAGAAGTACAAAATTCTAGTGACGTTGAAATGTTAAGATTCAAGCTAGACCCCTTACCAGTTTTAGGTATGGCACCAGTGCAACAAGTACAAGCAGTTGGGCAACAACCGGCTCAAGGTGGTCGTTTCTGTGGTGGATGTGGAGCATCCTTAACCTTAGGAGATGGGAGTGTTCCTAAATTCTGTGGTAGCTGTGGCAACCCAGTAGGATAGGTAGAGAGTATAGAAAGAAAAAAAGGCACTTTGGGGTCCGTCCCCAAAGTGCCTTTTTTTCCATTTTAGTGTATACTAGAGGCATAAAAGTAAAGGGTAAGTAGGAGGAAATATGAACAAAACAATTACAGAATTAAAAAGCGAATCATTAAGTGCTCTAGCAGGTAACTGGGGCATGGCAGTCGGAACATTTCTATTGTTAACCTTAATATCAAGTGCCGCTAGTTCAGTTGGTTTTATACCAGTTGTTGGTGCAATAGCCGTTATGTTTATTACAGGAGCCATTATGGGTGGTATGATTATCTTCTCGTTTAACCTGCTAAAAGGTAGTGCGATTCTTGAAGATGGTTTTAAAGGATTCAGTGATTTCATGAGACTAGGTAGTAGCTACTTTGTTATGAATTTATTCATCTTCTTGTGGTCTTTGTTATTTATTATTCCAGGGATCATTAAGTCATTTAGTTATGCTATGACCATGTACATCTTAATTGATGAACCAGAGACGGAAATGATGGATGCAATCACAAAAAGTAGAGAAATGATGGACGGTCATAAGTTTAGATATTTTGTATTACAATTGAGCTTTATTGGGTGGGCATTACTGTGTGCATTATTTACATTAGGTATAGGTTTCTTATGGTTAACACCATACATGCAATTAACAATGGCAGGCTTCTATAATGACTTAAAACCAACAGTAAAAAGTATTGATGAGATGCCACTAATTATGAATGAAATGTAATACTGATTTGAAATAAAATTTGACAAGCGAAGACATTACATGGTATAACCTATATAATTTAATTCGTATAAACGTTGAATCAGAGAGTAACCAAAATGGGATGTTCCAGCGAGTCAAGACAGAGTGGAAGCTTGATAACAAAAGTATTGGTGAAGAGAGCTGAGGAGATGCCTCATAAGAAGTAGGATTTAAGATTTGTATCTTACATATTGAGGACGTAAGCCTGCGATAAAGGCATTGAGTGGCAGTTATGAATGATAACTGCAATTAGAGTGGTACCGCGAAGCCTCGTCTCTATCTTAGGATAGGGACGGGCTTTTTTTATTTTATTATATTTTTTGAAGGGAGTTCATATGCAAAAATTTAAGCAACACATCAAAGAAGTTATTAAGAAACAGTATCCAGAACTGAACCTTGTATTCACACAAGTACCATCGGTAGAAGCAGGACATATAGCTATTCCATGTTTTGACTTCGCTAAATCACTTCGGCGTTCACCTAATATGATTGCAAATGAACTTAGTGGCCCCATTCAGGTAATTGACTTTATTGATAAAGTAGAAGTAGTTGGTGGTTATATCAATTGTTTTATTAAACTGGATTATTTAAGCAAGCAAATTCTTGTAGATATTCTAGCCAAACAGGAGCGTTATGGATCAACTTTGTCAGGTGAAGGTAAAAAGGTCCTAATAGAGCACACAAGTATTAACCCAAACGCTTCACCTCACGTGGGGCGAGCTAGAAATGCAATGATTGGGGATGTCATTTCAAGACTCCTAAGATTTGAAGGTTATGAAGTGGATGTCCACTATTTTGTAAATGATATTGGTAAACAGATTGCTATGTTACTGCTGGGGACAGAAGATATGGACCAAGTTAACTTTAAGGACCTGCTAGAAGTTTATGTGTCAATTAACAATCAACTTAAGGCTGATCCTGGGTTAGAGAAGAAGGTTTTCTCACTATTAAAGAGTCTTGAAGAGGGAGATGAGCAAGTGCGTCGTCGTTTTCGAGAGCTTGTGGATATATGCATTAAGGGACAAACAAAACTACTAAACAAGTTGGGTATAGAGTATAATGTTTTTGATTATGAATCTGATTATCTTTTTAATAATAGACTTGATGATATAATCTCTAAATTAAAAGACTTGGACCAACTCATAGAGGATGAGCAAGGCCGTTATGTCATAAACCAAGAGGGTTACAATCTGCCGATGAAATCCCCTTACTTGGTATTAACACGACAAGATAAAACTTCTCTGTATCCATTACGTGATATTGCCTATACTATAGATAAAATGGAGCAGGAGGTTGATCGACATATCATTGTCTTAGGAGAAGACCAGAAACTCTACCACCAGCAGATTACGGCGGCACTGGATATTCTAGGATACGAAGCACCGGAAGCTGTTCATTACGCTTTTGTGTTATTGGCAGAAGGTAAAATGGCGACACGTAAAGGGACAGTTATTCTTCTTGAGGAATTTATGGCAGTTGCGCTTGATAAGGCAAAGGTAGAAATGACTTCTCGTGGTGTGTACTTTGATGATAAGAAAGCTAGAGCCATCGCATATAGTTCAGTCAGATATGCAATGTTAAAAACATCAAACGATAAAAATGTTACTTTTGACTGGGACACTGCTTTGAATTTTGAAGGAGATTCAGGGCCTTATCTACAGTATTCTTTAGCGAGAATAAATGCGATACTCAAGAAATGTTCTTTTATAGAGGCTATAGATGATGAAGCGTTAGCTTTAAAAGAACCTGAAGCTATAGCTTTATTGTTGGAAATAGGTAGAATGGAAGATGTCATCTCACAAACTGTAAATAGTCTTAGCCCTCATTTGGTAGCAAACTATGTTTATGGTGTTACTAAGCTATTTTCCAGATTCTATCATAAACACTCAATACTTAAGACAGAGGATGCACAGCTCAAAGGTGCTCGTTTATATCTAATTAAGGCAACAAAAGTTGTGATAGAGAATTGTTTTGATATTCTTGGTCTTGTTGTGGTTGAGTCGATGTGATATGTAGATATAGCAAAAGAAAAACATAAAAAAGGAATGATCCATCGATCATTCCTTTTATCTTATATAATCATGTCTAATAATAAACCACGTATGTCATCAATTTTGCCTAAGATATTAAGATGATTTTTCTCGTCGTTCAGTAATTCCTGTGCAAGTTCGTCTAGGTTCTTATCTACTAATTTTACAATACCGTATACACGATGTCGCCCACGTTTGTCCAAGAAGTTCTCTCTAGAGAATTTGTGTGAATGAGTGACCACTTCATTCATAAAGTCTTTGACCATTTCTCGATATTTCTTCATGTCTTTAATGTCCATGTGTTTGGCAATCTTATTACCTTGTTCGGTAATGTCTTTAACCATGCCATTCAGCTTTGATTGTAATTCACTTTCTTCAATCTTACTGAGTAAGGTGAATTTAAAGTCCTTGTCGTTGCTGACTTCTTTTTTGCTATTTACCTCTGCAACATTAGGCATTATTGTTTTGTTAACTTTCATGTCCATGGTCATGCTCCTTATAACTTATATCGATGGGTCAGAATTTCAGGTATTGCTCCACATCTACAACAAAAACTGTTGCACCGCCAACTGTAACTTCAACAGGGTATGGCATACACCCGTCAATGTTGGTAGGAATAGGAGGGCTTATTAGGGTCATTTGCTTTTCTGTCTTACAATGCTCTTTAATGATGTCAGTGACGTTTTGAACCTGTTCTACTGGAACACCAATTAAGAAAGTTGTGTTGCCTGTCTTTAAGAAGCCACCAGTACTTGCAAGTTTGGTTGCCATATGTCCTTTACAAGTGAGTGCTTCCATTAATTTATGTGCATCTTCATCGTGAATGACTGCAATAACTAATTTCATCGTATCACCTCTACTTAGAATATCGGTTGTTAGGTCTTATATATTTATGTTAATCCTCTAATTAAAAAATACTTGTTGATCAACATACTTCTATTATACCTCTTTTGCTGGAGTTTATAAAGTCGAGAGCCAAACTGGGTCGCGTTAATTTACTGTCGGAAATAGAAGGATAGAAAAATCCCTTTGTGATTT
>PPCM01001143.1_pt1 | contig 13534 bp, 8 predicted proteins | sample 1555541 | NCBI WGS metagenome assembly PPCM01 (sample SAMN05284479, study PRJNA326546) | Marine sediment metagenome, whole genome shotgun sequencing project. | isolation source: marine sediment | place: Germany: Wadden Sea | collected 2012-09-05 | reverse complement strand
AATACACAGCTATAGGGCACACAATGTTCAAACTTGACCCAAGCGCTCCCGTTTTCGTTCCAACGCAGCCGTTTCAGCCGACAATCAACAACACGTCGTACCAGCTCCGCCCCATGGAGCCAACTGACTTCCATCGCGGACACTACAACCTCGTCTGCCAGCTCTCAGCCGGTCCGCCCATAACCGAGGAGCAGTACCTTGGTTTCGTGTCCTGGTCAATCACAAACCCGCTCCATTTCGTGATTGTCGCCCAGGATCGCGCTTCAGGCGACGTTATCGCATCTGGCACGCTTCTTCTCGAGCCAAAGCTCATCCGTGGCACAAGCTGCGTCGGCCACAGTACGTCTATCACCCCCCTTCCGGCTAACATCAGTTGAAGATATCGTGGTCAGCACCCACCACCGCGGCAGAGGCCTCGGAAAGGCTGTGGTGAATGAACTGACGGCGCTCGCCAGCTCTGTCGGCTGCTACAAGGTGATTCTCGCCTGTAGCCAGAAGAATATCGCATTTTACAAAAAGTGTGGCTTCGACCCCAAGGAGGTCGAGATGGCGCTGTACACCGTGTAGATGGTAAGATAGCGACCAGACCTGCGGTTCGGGCGTGGGATGTGTAAACAACAAATCAAATACGTGTTGGCAGCGCCTTCTTGTTTGTCAGTCGACCTGAAACGTAACTTTTGTTTTTATTCTTTCATCGACTCGTTGAATCACAGCGCAGGACAACCATTGCTGATTGCCGGATGGGGCCATAAGGCATGCGATTTCGGGGTGATGCTTTCCCGAACCAAAGCCCACATCTCTCGCCTCATAACGATAAACCACCTGATGTCCAGCAATGGCACTGACCAAACGACAGTTGGGGTGCAACATGACAGGTTGGCATTGAATTCCATCTCCAGCGACTATTTCCGCTGCGTGGACCGGTCAATGAACATCTCTGGACGCATCCCGAACGCCATCTTCACTCTCGTGCCATCAACAACGCTGGCAATCTTTTGTGCGATCGATTCATCCAGCGTACGCGCGGATGTTGCCTTTCTGTGTCGAAAGTTTTATTTTGCGACCCGAACCTTGGACAAAGGTGTGCCGCACGTCAACAATGCCGAATTCCAAGACATTGATGGCAACATCATCCGCCAAGTAACCACCGTGGTCCATTCGTGTGGCCGACTCTTCTGCTCTGGCGCGACAGACTGCGGACAGTGTGGCGTTGGCGTGATTGACGATGACGAAATTATCAACCCACGCCTCATCCGCCTCCCGGCCGTGCTGCAGGTGTGGCACCACAGGCAAGTATGGTTTGCAAAGACGGCCCTGGGTCTGTACGGTTGGGGGCGTGGCAAGAACGGGCAGGTCGGGGTTGGCATCGAAGGCCACGACGTCGACAAGCCTGCGTGGGTGACCGATGCCGATGTTATCACCGTGAACCAGTGCGTCAACGCAACATTTTTCAAGATATCGGGCGGATGGCTGGCGTGCGGTAGAAACAACCAGAGCCAGCTCGGGTTCCCCCGCTCGGGGCCGACCCCCAACGTTACCAGGCCCACACCCGTGCCTGACAGCTCTGACATTACTCGATGGAAAATGATCGAAGAAACCACATTCGCTTGGTCCACACGTGGCCTGCTTGCATGTGGAAAGGCCGACGCGGGCAGGTGTGGGATCGGTGACGCGCACACGGAAACCGTAACGTTCGAGGATGGATTTGTAGGCTTGCTACGTCGAAGGGCCCGTCGAAGGGCCGTTTCCTATACGGTTTGTCCGACCCTCACCCCCGTCGCCCTGCCCGACGACGTCAAGGGTAGGGTCGACCGGGTGGTCGGGTCCGATGAGTCAATATATGCCATATGTCACAATCGATGCTTTACCTGGGGCGGCGCCTCGTATGAGCGGCTTGGCCTCCCCGCGCCGCTTAATGAACATGACACCATGCCCGTCACCACGCCAGAGGAGATCACAGCCTCATTCCCCATAGATAACATCGCTGTTACTGATCCCACAATCGTATTTATATCCCGGGGGAAGTTGTTCGGCCTCGGGAATAATCAGTACCGGATCATCGCATCGACCGGGGATAGGCTGACCACCCCCACCCCCATCGACACCCCCGGTCCGTTCACCCGGGTCGTCTTGATGGGACATATCAACATATACGTGCGGCTGACAGACGGCACGTGGGTCGGCCGGGGGGATCAACATCCGAGGTTTAAACCAACGTTGTTCTGGAGGGCCAGGCCGCATAAGTGGCGCCCCGTATCTAGGATATGGGGGGGCTACCTTGACAGCGAGGAGGGGGACCACGTGGCGACCGTCCAGAGGCATGATGATGGGTAGATTTATAGATGGGGATTTGGGTGGCTATTGTGCTGTAGATCGTGTCAACCCGAGTTTGGTTGTTTCCCGCCGCGGGGGAATAGTCGTCGGTTAGATCCCCAGCGCTTTTGTTTTTGCGTAACTGATGTTTTTTATCGCATCGGAGACGTCGTCAATGGTGAATTTGTCTTGAAATCCGAAACGGCTAATATCAGCCAGGGCGAGGGTTCGTTACCACACACTCAGAGGCACTGAGAGGGGCTCAGACGTGCCACACAGCATTCCCTCGTTGCTGGCCTCAACCCAGCCCTGACGACACATTAAATGATAATTCTCATTCCTCTTGAATCACTAGTTTACGTTACTATGGGTCCCTCCCACGCAGCCTGTGCCCCCCACGCCTCAAGTCTTATAAATGCTCTCCAGTGCGTCGAGTTTGGATTGCAGCTGCACGGTTGACGGGCTCAATATCGCCACCCCCGGGGCCGCCCACTTGGCCTTCTGAGGCGTGACAGGCTCGGCGCGGGGCCTGGGTCTCGGCTTTGGCTTTGTCTTGGTCACTCTCGTCGGCGAAGCTTGGTGCATTAACAACGACTTTCGGGGGTTTGCAGCAGTCTGAGTGTCTGGCCGAACCGGATTATTAGTTGAGTTATGCACCAATGCTGGCGTGGTCGGTAACCCTGCCGGCCGTGCAGGTTGCGACTTATTCATTCGCACGGCCACGAAAGGGGCCACCATCGAAGCATTCGGCCGTCTCCCACCGAGCTGTAGGCGACGCGGACTGACTTTCCCGGCCACCTCCTCCGCCGCCGCCTTGTCTCGCTCTAGCCCGTGTATTCTGTCCTGCATCTCGGCTATTCCGCCTTGCATGGCTGCCAGTTGTTCCTTGAGGTGCGCTACTTCGGATTTGAGTGCCGCGTTCTCGCGGTCGACATTCTTGTAACTGTCTACCTCGGCGCGGAGGCCTATTACAGTGGCACGTAGCTCGAGAGTGTTCTTATCGGCTGTTGATTGGCGTTGAACGGTTACAGCTTTGGTTGGAACCTTGGCAGCTCGTGCGGCGTATTGAATCGAGGCTACGTTATCCACAACGGACGCGGCAACTGGGGATAGGCAACATATGATACCCGTCATCGACTGCCCACTGAGCGCTTTCTGCAACAGTAGTGTCAGTTTCGAGTCTCGGTACGGAGCCCATTTTCCCAACGCGAGCGCCGTGATGCAACTCCCAAGGGCCAGCAGCGACCTATTGATGTGCCCCCCTTCCTGCAGCCGCTTCTCGTCACCTCTGGACGTTGATCGCCCCACAGCTGCCCGTTCACTTCCCGCGAGATCGACCAAGTTGATTGAGGCGTCCGTGTCGGGGCCCGAGACGCGTAATGTGAGCATTGCGTGGGATCTCGAGGATGCTACGTTATGCTCTGTCGCGTCCCGTGTTCTATGAGCGCTTCCTCGCCGCAGGAGCTCCTCGGCATCTCGTACAGTTGTTATTGGTACTGATAGAGCGTCTGGAAGATGCCAGCCACGCGAGGAATGTTCCCGGAGGGTGAGGAACGGGCCCACAATGCGGCCGTCCTCGTCCTCTGTCGCGGGGCCCTTCGCTGCGAGGAGATCTCGGACCCGCTCATTGTAAACTTCAACAAAAGTCATCTCGAGAATGAAACTTGATGAATCACCTTGACCATGGCGTGCGGCGACCGATCGGGTTGACGAGACCCCGTTCATACGGAGCAGTAGAGCCGCTATAACGTGTCCCATGATGCCTGGAGCCCCTGGAGAGCCCAACATAGTGTACGTCTTGCCGCTACCGGTGCATCCATACGCTAACAGAGCACCCGGGACACCACGGATGACTGCGTCGACCAGAGGGAACGCGAAGCCTCGGAACACGTCGAGTTGGGTCTGGTTAGCGTTAAACACCTGGTCAAACGTGAACTCCCTCGACGGACGTGTCCGAGACGTCCGAGATGGGGGGTTAACGGTGACGGCGTTGTCCCGGACCATGAACACTGTGTTGTGGTTCCGTGGATCGTGCGTCTCCCGCTCTATTAAGGGCCGCATACGTACAGCAACGAAAATTCGACACCAATCACCAGAACGTATGGAAGGAAGGCGGACACTGTGCCCAGAACGACTCGAAGCGCGCCGATCGTGTTGCGCGGAGGACGGGCGGGTGCTCATAGAGCTCCCCGCGCCTTCCCCCACCGCTGCGGGGAGAACAAAGCCTTCTAGTTTGGGAATGAAAGGGCGTGGATCGTCTTCCAGGACAGATGAGAGGTTCAGACTCACGCAGGCGTCGGGCTTGGGTCGTCGGGGGACTTTGCCGCCCAGACGGAGCGGCTGATGTGTTCTGCTGATCGGTGCCGTGAGTACTTTCGGGCTAACTTCGAATGTCGGCCTCGGTCGGGTTACTGATTGGGGATGAACCTTCGGCTTCCTCTTCTTCTTTGGTTTCCGTAGGCCATATTGTGGCATGGCGTTGTGTGTTGTGAGATTTCCGTGACTGACGACGCGGAAAAAGTTACATTTTATTAGTTTTCGCAACTTAAGAAGTCACGTTGTGTACGAAATCTACAATTATACGCAGTGTTTCACACGCGGGCACATCTAGAAATTCTTAATACTATAAAGCCGGACTGATCGAAAATATTCTCGATAACCCCCCTCCAATAACCCATACGCTTAGAGATGCAGCTTCAATGTCAACAACGAAGCGTTGTTGACAAGGCCAGGCTATTTCCACTCCTGTGGGGAGCTGCCGGCGCTCGTCTCAACATGCCGATGGCTCAAACTGTCGTATTTACAGCCCCAAACGTGGTTGATTGGTTCGGTTTGTCCGCTCTCCATGACTCTTCTCACACAGTCTACTCTCACAAGAAGCGGGGCATCGTACGCATGTCTTCGGAGAGCACTTCCGTTGACGACATATTAGCAGCGTTTGACAAGTTCAGGGCTGACCACAACGTGAGCGGCAGCGAGTACGCCGACCTCTACCAGGGCCGCCTTCCCGCGCCTGCGCTCTTCCGCCACGAATTAGCCGCGGTGCTGGCCTTTGGCTTTACTGGTGTTGCTGGACGCCCCCCCGCGCCCGACCCTACCCTACCCGAGTCCGTACAGGGCGTCAACGACGGCATATTCTCTGCGCTGTGTTTCCCGTTCGCCGTCCAGCAGCATTTGACTGGCACCTCGGTTGATGCTTGTGTAACTGTCAACCCCGACGCAAGTGAGTTTGAGCCAGGCTATACATTCAATATTAGCGCCGGTGCTTCTGATGCCAAACAGGCTCTGTTGAAGCGGTGCCTGTCGTCGATTGCCACCCACCTGGCGTGCGTCCACAACCTCTCCATCACCGGACTCTCGATACGTTGCCTTAACCGAAAACTAGGCGGACAACGAGCTGTTCCGGGGGTGACGCTGCAGTACATTGGGTGGTGTCAATACGAAGCCAGTGGGCGGGACGGCCCGTTCAAGACCTTCCACGTTGACCCAGCCCTCCCGACAATCCCAGTCGACGTCGGCGATGAGAAATCCGTAAGGGTCAGACCACTATCCGCCGTACAGAACAAGGCACCCGCACCCGCACCTGTCCAACTTTATGATGAATTACCACTCACCCAACCCACCCAACCCGGCCCCCGCCCAGCCACCAGTGCCGCCCCGCCTCGCGTCTCAATGTCAAGGGTCGGGTCGGCCTCAATCCGCCCCCGCCCGCCAACAGAGATGGGCCGGGCAGGGCTGAGGTCGAGGGCCGGGCTGGGGCGCTGCATGACGGCACCTGCGCGTCCCGGGACTCGAACCCGCACCCCCCGTCCATTTTCGACCACGCGTCTCGAGGCCATGACTGGTACTGCGGTGCTTTTGTACGACTCGGCACGTCTTGACTCGGCAACAGCGGAGGACAGGCTGTCTGAACTGCGACACCAACGTCAACGTGATAATCAGGCTTACATCCGTGGTCTATTCTCCGATCGGGCGGCCCCACGCCCCCCGTCCAAGCCCGCCCCGCGCCCCCTGGTCCCAACCCTACCCCCTACCCGGTCGGTCGACCTGCACCGATCCTTCAGGAACCTGAGTGTTATGGATCTAGGGCGACGCGGGAGGTGACCGTTGAACCAGGATACCGCTCGCTACTGCCTCCAATCACTCCTTTAAATTTGTGGACCGAATTATGTGTGTTGTATGTTTTGTCGTCTCACGTGCTTTAAAATTTCCAAATACCATTTATGATCAAACATTACAGTTACATGCCAGGCGTCGCAGGAGTGTCGCGCAGGGTTGACCGGGGGGCGCGGGCACTACCTGTCAGTGGGGCGGGGGACGCCGGCTCTCTCAACACGGGGGGTTCGGGCGGGGCAAGACGCGTTAGGCCCTGGCGGTCGACAAACGCGCGAAGCTTGGCCACGTAGGCCCTCCAGTGCCCAACACGACCCTCCAGCGTGGCGACGCGGGCCTGGAGGCCGGACACGAGGCGACGGGATGCGGCGAGCTCCATCTCAGCGCCGTGTTGGCGTCCGGCGTCAGGTGCGGGGGACGCGGGTGCGTCACGGCGGATGGTAAGGAGGTGCTGAGTCTGGCGGAGCTGGGCCGAGTACCTACCGTTGCTCTGCTGCATCACGGCGAGCTGTCTCGTCAGCTGCTCTATCGTCCTGTCTCTCTCACTGAGTTGGGTGGTGAGACGACGTTTCTCAGTCTCGAGCTCGACGGCGGACCGCGTGGCGACCACGTTCTTCTCGTCGAGTGCCCGGCCGAGGTTCCTGACCTTGTCCTGCAGGGTAGCGCGGTCCGACTCGAGCTGTTGGACGGCGACGGAGGCTCTCGATTCCCTCTCGTGTTGGTCATCGGCGGCGGCCTCGGCGCGTGTCTGGAGGCTCTCTACCTCAGCTCTGAGTGCTGCGACCTCATCCAGGAGGCGGGTGCGGTCCTCGAGAAGGCGGGTGTGTTCGGCCTGGACGTCCTCCAGCTGGGCCACCCGGCGCTCCTTGTGGGCGAGTTGGGTCGACAGTTGCCCCACCTGGTCTCTGGCGGCGGTGAGTGCGGCCTTGAGGCTAGCGGTCTCCTCTCTCTGCGAGTCCTGGGCGTCCCCGTGTTGGGCCGTCATGTCCTGGATGGTGCGCCGGGCGGCGGCGACGTCAGCCTCGAGGTCCCGGACGGCGGCAGCGAGTTCGTCCCTCTCTAGGGTCAGTCTCTCGACGGCCTCCGCCTCACGCGCGTGTTCGGCTGCTCTCTCCTGAATAACGCGGTCGAGCTCGTTCCGTGCCTGGGTGAGGTCGTCGCTGAGCCTTTCCGTCTCGCTGACGTGAAGGCGGCGGGCGGCGGCGACTTCATCCTGGAGGGTGTGGGCCTCGTCTTCAGCGGCACGGGCGCGCGCGTCGGCGGCCTGGATGGCGTTCTCGGCGGCGGATCTGTCCTCGTTGGCCCTGCCCGTGGCCCGCATGGCCTCCTCGAGCTGCCCTCGATGGGACTCTCTGGTCGTCTCAAGCTCGAGACGGGCCGCGGCGGCCTGCTGTGACTCGAATTCCTTCTCCTGGGCGACGCGGGTTAGTTCTGCGGCAGCGAGTTCGCGGTCGCGCTCGGCGCGATCCCGGACGGCGGCGGCGTCCTTGGCGAGACGGTCGGCGTTGGCCTCGGCCTGAGCGAGGCCCTCCTTGAGCTCCAGCACCTGTCCGTTGAGAGCCGACACTGTGGCCGTGCGATCGGTGGCACATTCAACGTTGATGGACCGTTCTCTGTCGAGTGCGGCCTCAGCGGCGATGCGGGCGGCTCTGACACTCTCCAACTCTGCGGTGAGTCTGTTGTTCGAGTGTGCGGCCTCCTCGGTGGCCCTGTTATGGTCGGCAGTGAGTGCCGCGAGTCTGGCCCTAAGGTCGGCTATGGTGGCGTCGGCCTCTCTCTCGCCCTCGGCAGCGCTATCGATCTCCAGCTGCAGGGCCTGCTCGAGCTCGGTGATCCGGTTCTCAGCGGTGTGTGTGGCGGCCTCCTGGGTGACAACGCGAGCCTTGGCGGTGTCGAGCTCCTCCGTCAGCTGGCCCGCGTGTTGCTTGGCGTCGGCTCGCTCAGCGTCCACCTGTTTCCTCCAGTGCTCCTCGTTGAGGGCCGCCTGTTGCTTCATCCCATCGAGGTCGGACTCAGTGGCGGCGAGTTGGCCCTCGAGGTCGCCCACAGCGGCCTGGAGTGCCTCTCTGGCTGCCGTGACGTCCACCAGCCTCTCCTCAGTGTCATTGAGGGTGCGGGCGGCGGCGTCGGCCCGGGCCTGGGCATCAGCGACGCGCGCGGCCTCAGCATCGAGGGCCATTGTGTGAGCATCGTTGAGTTCGGCGAGCTGGTCCGTGTGGCGCCCCACAGTGGCGGACAGCTGGTTCTGGAGGTTGAACACGGCGCGCGCCTTGTGGTCCCGCTCGCCCTCCGCTGCCTCCAACTGCCCTGTGAGGTCATGAAGCCGTCTGTCCTGCTCCACCGTCGTAGTTCTCAAGGCGCTGCACTCATCTCTCAACTCGAGGCCGAGAGACGTCGCCTCCTCGAGCTCGGCACGGAGCGCGGCCCTCTCAGCGTCCCCGGCCTCTCTGGCCTGCTCTGCGTCGCGGGTAACGCTCTCCAACTCCCCTCTTGTGGCGTCGAGTTGGGCCTCGAGGTCGCTTCTCTCCGCCTGCACCCTGTTGAGGCCGTCGCGGGTCTCAGCGAGCTGTGTGGCGCGTGTCTGGAGCTCGGCCCTCACGTCCTCGATGGCGGCGGCGTGATCCCTCCCTATGGACTGGAGGGCGTGGTCATGGTCAGCCCGGGCGGACCGCAACTCGTCCTGGAGCTGGGCGATGATGCCGTCCCGCTGCTCCAGAGTAGTCCTGACGCGCGTCACCTCGTCCTCGTACGTCGCGGTCGTGGTGTCCACCAACTGTCTCTGGGTCGCTGCCTCCTCTCTGCTGGCCAACAGAGCCGCCTGCAGCTCCCCCGTCTGTTGGGCGAGGGAGCGACGGAGCTCCTCCGCCTCACGCTTGGCGGCCCCTAGGTCGGCTCTGATGGTCTCCATCTGTTGTTCTTGGAGCTCTAGTCTGTGTCGCTGTTCGGTGGAAGAGGCTCTCTCTTGGTCAGCCTCTTCCTCGAACCGGGCCGCGTCGGAGGCTGCCTTGGCTCTAGCGGCCGCCAGTTGGTCGCGGAGGCCGTCTCTCTCTGCGGATGTCTGGCCAACAGCAAGGGATCTGTCAGCTACTTCGACTTGAAGGGATCCTACCTGGGCGGTGAGACGTTCCACGGTGGCCGTGAGGTCGCGCTCCTTGGCCTCAGCCTGGCGTGTGGCGCGGTCGAGGGCCTGTTGGAGCTTCTTCCTCTGGCTGGCGTGATCCTTGTCGAGTTGGGCACTCTTGGCGTCAGCGGCGGCGACAGTCTGCTTGAGTGCGGTGAGGGCGTCCTCGGTCTGTCTGGCGCGTCCCTGGTGGGCTACGATGGTCTTCTCGAGCTCTCTCTCCTTGTTGGCGGCGGCCTCCTCGACATCCCGGAGGCGATCCCGCTGGGTGGCGATCTCATCGCCGCGGCGCTTGAGAAGGACGTCCTGTTGGGCACGGGCACGCTTGATGCGGTCCAGCTCGTGCTGATGCTCAGCGGAGGCCCGCAGTCCGTCGGAGGTTGCCTTCTGGACCTGACGCTCGAGTTCGGCGCGCTGGGCCTGTCCGGCAGTGAGCTGCTTCGTGAGGTCGCTGATCTGCTCTCTGAGGCGACGTGTGGTGCCGGCAGACGTCTCGCGGAGTTTTGTGATGTCCTGCATCGATTGGTCGAACGATTGCTGAAGATCGTCGTGGGCGGTGCGCAGCATGTCAAGCTGGGACATCGTCGCGCTCTGCTTCACCTCGAGGCGGTTCCGCTCCATGGAGTGACGACCCTCCTCCTCTTCGTAGAGCTGAGAGGACTTGATGAGGCCGGAAGACATCTGGATAAGAAAAAAACGGGAAAACACACTGAAGGGCTCGAGTAACCGTGTTGGGTACGCTGGAACGTGTGCGTAGCAGGGCTGCCATAGCCCTCGCCAGCTGCTGTGTTCAGAGACGTCATAGGCGCGCAACTGCTAGCCTTTTGGTGGTTTGTGTTGTGTTAAATTTTTGCGCCTATTTAATCTGGTCTCGCTACGCCACTACAAATTTTGTGGTCGAACATGCTAAAAGAACACCCCACCGAAAAGTACCCCGAGTGAAGGGGCAGATTGTGTGAATCTCAACATCTTGGAAAACTCAGGACGCAAAAACTTGGGCGGAAATGAGACTGGAAATACCCAACTTATTTTCTGTGTGTGAAAAGCGCAAACTAATACTGGCACGACGCAAAAGATCGCTTTTTGATCCGGTTCAGAAGATTGCAGCAGAATCGAACACACGTTATAAAGTGATTATAAACCATCCCTGTCAACTGAGAACAACTGCAAATATAGTGCTTCAACTTATCCATGTGCCTGCATATTCGCGTGTGCAACCAAGTTTTCGCTTTCGAAAATGAAGAAAACTCTCAACTCAAAATCACAAAGTCGCTACCATGCTCGTCCTCGACGAAGCCATCGAGACTCTGTACGATGGGAAGTACATCGAGGAGCCTGGAGTCACACAGCTTGTAGATAAGGCAAAAGAACTTTTCCGCACCTATGAGAACGTAATCTACGCGAAATCGCCCATCACGGTTGTTGGAGACATCCACGGGCAGTTCCACGACCTCATGGAGATGTTTAGATACTGCGGGAAGGCTCCTGATACCAACTTCCTCTTCCTTGGCGACTACGTTGACCGTGGTTACTATTCAGTCGAGTGCGTGACCCTTCTGATCGCTCTCACGCTCCGCTACCCGGGGCGCATGACCATCCTCCGTGGCAACCACGAGTCCCGCCAAATCACCCAGGTTTACGGCTTTTACGACGAGTGCGTCCGCAAGTACGGGACAGTTTCCGTTTGGAAGCTCCTGACTGACTTCTTCGAGTTCCTCCCGCTTGCAGCCCTCATCGAGAACCAGATCCTGTGCGTCCACGGTGGCCTGTCCCCCGCAATCGAGTCTATTGACGCCATCAAGGCTCTCAACCGCTACCAGGACACGGGTGAAGGGTCCATCTCGGATCTCGTGTGGAGTGACCCGGACGAGCGGACAGGGTGGGGCGTGTCGCCCCGTGGCGCCGGATACTCGTTCGGCGCGGACGTATCACAGACGTTCAACCGTGTGAACCACCTGTCGTTGATCGCACGCGCTCACCAGCTGACAATGGAGGGCTACTCGTGGGCCCACGACCGCAACGTCGTAACCATCTTTTCGGCGCCGAACTACTGCTACCGCTGCGGGAACCAGGCCGCCATCATGGAGCTTGGCGAGAACTTGCAGTACACGTTCCTGCAATTCGACCCCGCCCCCCGCCGCGGCGAGCCCCAGGTCACCCGCAAGGTCCCCGACTACTTTGTTTAAGTTCGGAGTGGTTTAAATTGTTGATAGCTGGTTGGTGATTTCTGTGTCACAACCGGACAAGCATTCATTCTGATTGCATCAATATCAAATCGGGCGGATGATAGCAGGGCATGCACTGCCCCGTGCTGACCCTTGGGCTCTGCAAAAGTCATTGAAGTTTTTTTTTGAATGTGAAAACACGCTTCCATTTCAACCATGAAGTCAGTGGACCAAGCCATTGAAACTCTGTATGACGGGAGGTACCTGGATGAGGGAGACGTGATGCAGGTCGTTGAGAAAGCCAAGGAGCTCTTTGGGGGCTATGAGAACGTTATTTCGGCTCGAGCGCCCATCACGGTCGTTGGAGACATCCACGGGCAGTTCCACGACCTCATGGAGATGTTTAGATACTGCGGGAAGGTCCCCGACACCAACTTCCTGTTCCTTGGCGACTACGTTGACCGTGGTTACTATTCAGTCGAGTGTGTGACCCTCCTCCTCTCGTTGAAAGTCCGCTATCCCAGCCGGATGACTTTGTTACGCGGAAACCACGAGTCCCGCCAAATCACGCAGGTTTACGGCTTCTATGATGAATGCGTCAGGAAGTACGGCACAGTCGCTGTCTGGAAGCTCCTCACAGAGCTTTTCGACTACATTCCACTCGCCGCACTCGTCGAGAACCAGATCATGTGTGTGCACGGCGGCCTATCCCCCGCGATCGAGTCTATTGACGCGATCAAGGCCCTCGATCGCATCGTGGAGGTGCCCCATGAAGGGCCGATTTGTGACCTGGTGTGGAGTGACCCGGACGAGCGGACAGGGTGGGGCGTGTCGCCCCGTGGCGCCGGATACTCGTTCGGCGCGGACGTATCACAGACGTTCAACCGTGTGAACCACCTGTCGTTGATCGCACGCGCTCACCAGCTGACAATGGAGGGCTACTCGTGGGCCCACGACCGCAACGTCGTAACCATCTTTTCGGCGCCGAACTACTGCTACCGCTGCGGGAACCAGGCCGCCATCATGGAGCTTGGCGAGAACTTGCAGTACACGTTCCTGCAATTCGACCCCGCCCCCCGCCGCGGCGAGCCCCAGGTCACCCGCAAGGTCCCCGACTACTTCGTGTAGGCAACGCCACGCCCACTGCTTCCTGATGTGTGTAAAATAGCGTTCAAAGTCTCTCAATAACAACGGTTTAACGATAATAACAAAGGTTAGTGGGGGAAGTTTAGAATCGCTCAAACGAGCGAGCGGTGCAGCACTTAAGCCGTCCGCCAGATGATGTGGATGCCGCTGTCGGTGTACACGGGGCCAGAGATCTCTCCTACGCGGAGTGCGCGCGTGGCATCTTCAAAGGGTTTCATCATTTGCCCAGGACCAAAGAAACCGAGGTCCCCACCGTTCTTGGCGGAGCCACAGTCAGAGACTTGGTAGGCAAGCGTCGCAAAGTCCACCTTTTGGCTTACAATGTCCTCACGGAAGTCCACGAGGCGCTTGAGAGCCTCCTCACGGGAACGCGTGATCTGCTCGCCGCGGAAGTTGCTGGGATTACGAGACTCGTTGTGCTTGACAAGAAGATGGGATGCGCGAACTTGGGAACCGGGCATTGCTAAAGAAAATGCAAAATTCTGTTTGACTAGCGTGGAGAAGCTTAAGAAACTTGCTCAACCCCACTTGAATGGGGATGAGATAGGATGCCAAGGTGGGACACATCCATGGTAGCCTCAGTGGCTACTCGGTGCGCCCGTCTTCAGTAGTGTCGATGTTACCATACGCACTGTGGAGCATGTTCTCGGCAGCCATCACATCGCGGTGGAACGTC
>PPCM01001142.1_pt1 | contig 13539 bp, 9 predicted proteins | sample 1555541 | NCBI WGS metagenome assembly PPCM01 (sample SAMN05284479, study PRJNA326546) | Marine sediment metagenome, whole genome shotgun sequencing project. | isolation source: marine sediment | place: Germany: Wadden Sea | collected 2012-09-05 | reverse complement strand
GGTCGACCTGTCGGTCGGTCGTGGTCGACCCACCCGCCCCGCCCCTAGCCCGCCAGCCGTCGAGCGTTGTGGGAGCTATTGGGGAAATGATGATGTCCACCAATGGGGTTGACCACGATGGTGAGTCGGTGGTCGAGGCCGATCGTCGTGATGACACTCGAGATTCCGGAACCATTGAGGCTGAGGAGGTGGCCGTCCCGCGCACCACTGTCATTCAGACGGTCACACCAGCCGATATTCCTGACCAACGACCGACGCGCTACGAGACCATCCCAAAGCCCGTCCCCGGCCCACCCGTGGTCCCGCCGTTCGCACTCCCACTCCCTTCCAGTAGACCACACCTGCCCACATTTACCGATGAAGATACAGGCGCGGAGACGGCGCGGGCGACTGGGGTCGTTGTGTCGGCCGCGCAGGTCGCACAGGCGCAGGCCCAACTCCTTTCTCGAACCCCTGAAAGACGGCAAGATACTTCAATATCAGTCGAGATGACCACCGACTCCGAATCTGTGACTGACTTAAAAGACAGCGATGTCGAATCTTCCACCGAATCTTCGCCTTCGCCAACCCAATCTGAAATTCAAGCCGCGGAAGACACAGCCGACATGCACTACCTCGAAGGCCTCGCCCTCAACCACATGGGGCGCTGGGCTCAATGGGCACGGCAGCACGCCATCAAGCGCCGCGCTATGAACGATCTCGTCGAGACTGCTGAAGACTTTCGTGCAGAATGGCTCGCAGGCACGGCGCTCAAGAAGTGGGTTGTGTGGACTGACAAGCGATTCCACATCGCTGAGATAAGACACGAAGCCGAGACGCATTGGACCAAGCGCCAAGGCCACAAGGCAGTCGCCGCGTGGATCGCGGAGCTTGAACGAGTACATGTTCTGGGCATCAAGGCTGACGGGGCGGTGACGCATAGAAACAAGGTCGCGATGGCCCTTACGGTTGAAAAGTGGAAGAAGGAGATGGCGAAGATCTCAGATTTGACGGAAGCAGGGACAATGTACAAGGACAAGTGCCTGCGCGACGCCTTCAAGCGGTGGTCCGTCCAACTGAGCCTCGAGCGCGTCCTTGCCGACCACATCAACGTCAAGCGGCTCGACAACCTTCATGCCTCGTTCACCAAGATGCTCGGCTCCTACAACACCCAACACCGGGACAGACTCGCCACGGAGCACGACGTCGCCCGCATACTCCAACACACGATGTCGAAATGGACCAAAGAAATCGTCGCATCGGCTGATGGGCGGTCACACGAGAGACGGCATCATATTTGGATCATGCGGCAAACGATGACCCATTGGAGACGTATGCAGCAGCTAGAGACCATTGGACACGCCGTGATGGAGCAGCGCGAGGCCGCAGCGGTCGGCGGGGCGTGGGGTGTGTGGAAGAATAGATTTGCGGTCAAGAGAGAGAGGCGGGCGATCTACCAGGGATATGTGGACAATATTGGCCGAAACGCAATCAGAAAGTGGAAGCTTGCGTATCAAACCAAATCTGCGGACCGCTTCCGATATGGCTCGCTTGCTGGTGGCGCACTGAACAAGTTGTACACCATTAGCCACGATCAGGTCACGAATCGCACCGCAGCAGCACATAACATGAAGTTCACACTGGTCAGAGCGTGGTCTGGCCTTGCTTCCAACGCCGATAAGCGATGCCACGAGCGGTCAGCTGCTAAGGCTGTGACATCACAACACGCCGTCGCCGTCCAGGCCGCTGTTCTGAAGATGTGGCGCCATCGAACCAACACTCAGCTCCTGGGTGCCGTACACGGCATCGACGTCGCCAAAGCCCAACGTTCACGACTCATCGCAGGCTGTTTCACACACTGGGTTGAGGAAGGCCTCCTACGCCGCCGTGTCCGCGACGTTAACCATGATATGCTGAGCCACCGGCTCACGTGGATGTTACGGGCTGCATTCACATCTTGGCGCCACGAAGCTCACAGGACCGCCGACTTGGAAACTCGACTTGAAGCTAGGATCCACGAAGAGAATCGCGGGATTGCCCGGGACCACCTCAAGGCCTGGTACGGCTACACTGAGTCGCGTCGACTGCAACACGCCGCCGTGGCCATCTCTGCGCGCATGACTACCCGCAGCCACCTTAGGACCGTGCTAAGCGCTTGGAGCAAGTATAGCGGCCGGAGATGGGCAGCCCGGGAGGCCGGGGACATGCTTCTCGGTCTTAGGGAAGAACGGGTATTGAGTGGCATCGTGGCGCACTGGAGACGTGAAGCGGTCGATCGGGTGGCTGAACACGAGAAGGGGCGTCGCGCGGCCCATCATTGGGAGAGAAAGGTCAGCGTAACATGCATGGGGGCATGGAAAAGTGTGATTTACTCAACCAAGGGGCAGCGGGACGCAGTCAAGACGGCGCGTGAGGCGAGGGAAAGAGAACTCCTCAGAAGAACGTTCAGACCGTGGGCAGTGTGTAGCAAGGGGCGGACTTATCACAACAGGACTGCAGTGAGAGACATACGCGGCCTCGCCGCACACCACACCGCCTTACGGGCATGGACGGGATGGGTGAGGTACACGCACGATAGACGTGCCGCACGCCACGATAACGCCCAGTTAACAAGCGCCGTAGTCACCGCCTGGCGTGAATTCGTCGCCATCAAGGCGGCCGAACGCGAGGCCGACGAGGACGAGGCAGCGCGCGATGTCCAGGCCTGCCTTTTAGTGGGTAAGGCGGGGCGCGTCCTTCGGGGCTGGCGGGACTGGGCGGCGACCGAAGGGACCATCGCCGAGGCCCGCGCCGCCACTGATATTCGTCGCCAAAGAAACGTATTTATAACATTCCGCGCCGCGGTTGACGAGACACACACAGCGGCGGCGGCAGCTGAGGACCTTGATCTGGGTCGGATTAGGCGCGCCATGTGGGGCTGGAAGGACGCCACCGACCGCGCGGCCCGAGGCAGAGTGTTTATAGCTCAGCGAGAGACGGCGTCGGTCGGTCGGGCACTCGTGAAGTGGCAAGCGGCGCTCGATGATGTAATGACTGCGCGTGCAGTCCTGAACGACAAGGCTTCGGCCACCCGGGCCCGAGTCTTTATTCATTGGAGGTCCCAGGCCGCCATGTGGGCGGAAGACAGGCATAACAGGCATACCATCGCCCAGGGCGCGCTGAGACGTTCATTCACCGCCTGGCGCTCGACGGTTTACAACGAAACTCGGGAGCGTGCGGCAGATGCCCATCGCGAGTCGCGGGTGCTCTGTCGGGCGCTCATCCTATGGAAAGAAGACGTCGCAGCCGACATCACCACGCGCGAGGCACGGACACTGCTATCAGACCTTAAGACATCAAGAATACTCCACGCACTCGACGGATATAGGAGATACAGGCGCCAGAGACGGCGTGACGTCGCGTCCGTGCTACTCAGATCACATCTCAGGCAGTGGAAGGTGAACGCGCGCGAGCAACGGCAGACGGCCGCTATGGGCGCGGTGGCTGACAGAATGACGGCTGCCGCGGCTATCAGGACGTGGAAGAAGCACTCGGATCTGATGAAATCTGTCCGCGTCATGCGCGACGCGTCTCATCGCGAATTGTGCATCCAGACCCTAGATTTGTGGAAGTTTGTCCATGCCGAAGACACGGAAGTATCCACCGCCCGCGCCGCCCTCGCACGCCACATCGTCCGGCGTGCGTTAAGGGGCTGGGTCGACTGGACCGTCGACGTCCGTGACAAGCGTCGCGAGTTAACTCTAGCTCGGCGTCGTGAACGAATGGCTGAGACGATGCGGCGTATGCGGCAGCGTCGCGTGGCGCACGCTGTCTGGGGGGTCTGGGCCGACCAAACGACGGCCAGAAGAGACCAGATGGCTCGCGCGAGGGAATATGATTATTATAGGCGCCTGGGGCATGGACTTGAGGGTCTGTTCAATCATGCCGAGGTTTCCAAGGATCGTATGGCCGAGGCTGAGGCCCGAGCGGACGAAATGCTTGACAGGGCGGACTACCGGATGGCTCGTACAGCGCTGTGGACGCTCAAGGCCGCTGCAGAGCACCGTGGAGCACGGAATGCCGTCAAGGCTGTTGCTGATAAGCACTACCAAAGGTCTTGCGTCCTTCACGCCTTCGCCCGTTTGGTTGACTTTACCGACGCCGCCCATACCGAACGCGAGGCCACCGCCGCCACAGTCGCCGCCACACATCGCGTCCACGTCACTGGGGCGACGTTCCATGCGCTACACGAAGCTACGATCGCTGCCCGCCTCGCCCGCGAGACGATGCACCTCCGCGCTGCCGAGGTAGCCGCTAACCACGACACGCTTGCTCTGAAACAGACAATGGCCATATTTAAACACGCGTCGTGGCGGGCCCGGGCGGTCGCCCTTGTCCAAAGGCGAGTCGACGATCGTGTTGCTTCTGGCGCGCTGAGGGCCTGGCGGGGCTGGGCGCTGGACATGCGCGGGGAGCACGAGCTTGAGAGGCGGGCGGACGCGCAGTACAGGCGGCGCCAGTGCGGCGCCGTGATTGGCGCGTGGACAGCCTACGTTGATAGCCGGATGTGGTGAATTATATGATAAATTAGTCGATTCAATGGTGAAAGCGTGAATAATCCCGTGAATACACCACGACCTCAAAAACGAGTGGTAATTGAGGCTATCATGGGCGACCTCCCATGCATCTGGGCGATCTCCAAGGCAAGGATATAAAGTCGTTCTGTTTATATGACTCTTTATAGGCATTCGAAGCGCTTGAGGACTTCTCATCTGGGGAGTTTCATTTAGATCATTGATTATCATACGTTTCTAGCTAGCAATTGAATACAATTACCATCAAAATGTCGTCTGCAAAGGAACTACCGCTGAAGTTTGTGCTAATTGGAGACTATATGGTCGGCAAGACGGCCTTTAACACTGTTTTACACGACAAAGCTCCCCAGACACAGTACCGTGCGACTGTGGGTGCCGATATGAGCATGCTGCATCGCGAGATTGATAGTACAACGTTGTCGATCTACCTTTGGGATATTGCGGGTCAGCAGCGCTTCCTGGGCCTCTACCCCGTGTTCTTTAAGCAAGCGAACGTGGCCCTCGTGATGTTTGACCTTACGAACAAGGCTTCGTTTGACCGAGTGAGCGAGTTTGTCGAGCACATCCACAGCCACGCCCGTGTTGTCGCGACTGGCGAGGACATCCCCCTGGTTCTTATTGGGAACAAGTGTGACCTTGCGAACTGCGCTGTGGATGACAGCGATATTGAGGAGCTCGTCGAAAAACACAACTTTATGCTATTCTTCAAAACTTCTGCCCTGACAGGCGAGAACGTGTGCGAGTCCTTCGACACTACGGTCCAGAAAATATACGAGTTTTACAAAGACCGCGACGTGGCCACAAACAGCATTGACTTGCGCGCCAATACTCGCCGGCAGGGTGGGTGCTCCGGGCTGATATCGAGGCTAACGGGGAGATAGGCGTGGGCGGGGGGATACCGTCATCACAGCGAGCGTTTGAGATAAACTGGCTAGCCTGGCAGGTGTTTACGTTTGGTCTACACGGCGGACATTGGGTGTTTCATGTTTCGTCATCGGGAGTGGTTTATTTCTCAGTTTAAAAAAGGCGTGTTATATGGGCGACGCGGCCGTCCGCGATGATGAGGCAAAGGTGTTAGAGGACTTCCCGTCTTCACTCCTCATATGGGAGCAGCTCAAGCCGTTTATCCCGCCCCCTGAGGTGTCTGAGATTGAAAGCATTTTTTCTCGTCATATTGACGCAAACCAAGCAAAGTTAGACCATATCAGAGCCATGTATCGTGTGTTGCTCGATATTGAGTCCCGCAATGACCAAGAGTACGAAGAGAAGACCACCGAAAGCACAGCCAAGGCCAACGGGGCAGCTGTACTCCTCGGCACTCCACAACGCGTCCTCTTACAGCAGCGAATCGACATGCTCATCAAAGCTCTGCAGGACCGGGGGAGGTTGACCGCGGCAGACCGTGAACTCCACAGTCAGATAGCACCCAAACCGTTACGGCCAGTACGGAGTGCCGAGGTCGCGCGTCGGGCACGTACAGCCACACCACGCCCCAACACAGACAATGGGGACCGCTCGCTGGGTCTGGACGTTGTCGGGCGTGTGAACGTCGATGATATTTACCTTGTTCAGGACTCCATAGTCACGTTGATGGCCGCTGAAGCTGAGATGCTCGCCGGGCAGGAGGAATGGGTCACCGCGTGCGTGATGCAGGAGGTGGACAGGCACCTGGACCTCGATAAGGAGCCCGAAGCCATCAAGGCAACCTCTACAGAGCAACTGGCGCAGTTTGCCGCCACACTCGAGAAACAACTCAATACCGGCGTCAAGGTACTCCCTCCGGTGTCAGCAGCGCGTCCCGTGCCCCGCCGCCCCGGCCTCCCGACAGGTCAAACCCGAGGAGCACCCAAGCCAGTGTCGAGGGCGCGCCAGAGATTGTACCAGATCAGAGACGGCGCCGGGATGTAGATGGAGCGGGCTTGTGTGTTTCTGCTCGGTGCCGTTCAGGCTGGGGTTCTGTTTTGCCCTTCATCTTCAACAGTAGACGAATTTTTAATTTTCCTGTAAAGTGATTGATTTATAGATCTGTACCTGTCTGCATAAGCCATGTGAGAATGAAGGTCGGTGAGTGCTGGGCCATTGCTGGTTGTTTCTACAGCAATTGAAGCTCACTGTAAAATCTTTTTTTTGAACAACAAAATACTGCAAACCGGCGAATTCAATGTCATTTGAAGGCGAAAGTGTGTATAACTTCGCAGCCCAGGAACCAGCTGCGGCTTCCGGCGAGAAGAAGGGAAAGAAGAAGCTTTACAAGAGCATCCACCCAAAAGTTCTGCCTGAGGAGATGAAGGGAACCTTTAACATCAAGAAGACGTCGATGGCGGGCACCATGGGCCCCGCAAAGGTCAATGTTGATGCCCCTGCCGAGTTCCTGAAGACTGGCACTGGCAAGCCTGTTCTTTCCGATGCCAAGCCGTTCAAGTACAACGATCCCGTGTCTCGACGCCCCGCGGTGCCCAAGAAGGACGACAGGCCGATCTACGGCCTCAAGACGAGCAAGAACTTTGTAGCTGCCAACGCTATCGAGAACATTCTTTCTCAACCCAAGATGCCAGCCAAGCCTGTCGAGAAGTTCGATGACTGGACCAAGAAGCCCTCCTACGGCAAGGTCCCCACGTATCTGAACCGTGTGAAGGCTGAGGTCGAGACTGAATACCAAACCATCAAGAAGATTGTTGATGAGGCCAACCCTGCCGCCCCGTCCGCTGAGGTCGAGATGCCCGAGGAAGAGCGCGTGGCCCTGCTCGAGGCGCTCCGGCAGAGATGGAAGGAGGTTGACGGGCAGTTCCAGCTCACGTCGTTTGTCCTCGACACGGAGAGCTCGAAGCGGAAGTACGAGGCGCTGACGCATGAGCTGCAGCAGCTGGAGAAGGACATCGAGCGGCTCGAGAAGGGCAAGGTCATCGTCCGCGTGTAAGATTGCTTCGTAAATGTTCATATGGTTATGTCACATTGATGTGGTAGTGGCACATGTCGTTTTGGTTGTTTATCACCAAGGCACCTGGGAATAGTTTCAGGAAGATATGTGGTTAAACAGGGTGTATACGGTCGTATGGTCTCGTAGCTAAGGGATGGGTGGATGGGGGATGGGGTTATAATTGTGAAGGTGAAGGCAACAAACTCAAAAATCATGAGCCAACAGGACACAACAGACAAAAATGCACCAGTAGACGATAAAGAAGAGATAGTATACTCCGTGCGGGCAAAACTGTGGCGTTTCGACAACTCTAGCAACGAATGGAAGGAGCGCGGCGTCGGAGAGGCCCGTATCCTCCACCACAAAGAGACAGGATGGTATAGGATCGTCATGCGGAGAGATAAGACCCTCAAGGTGTGCGCTAACTTCGTTCTACACCCTGCAATCACGCTTTCAGCGAACGCTGGCTCAGATCGCTCCTGGGTGTGGAGCTGCAAAGACTTCTCAGGCGAAGCCATCACGGATGAAGTGTTTGCCATGAGGTACCAGACGCCAGACATCGCCAAGGAGTTCCGGTCGACGTTTGAGGAGTATCAGCACCGCATGGCTGGAGCGATGGCTGAGGTGACGCCCGTAGAGTCACCCCGGGAGGTGGAAGAGGTGAAGGAGGGAGGGGTGCAGGAGGGGGAAGAGAAGGGGGAAGAGGAAACGGAGGAGACCCAACCCACAGAACCTGAGGCGGAGGAAGAGCAAGAGGAAGAAGAAAAAGAGGAGGCGGACGTGGGGGATGCAGCGGAGGCAGCGGGTGAGGTACCGACTGAGAGCACGGATAAGGATGCTGCGGAGTAGGGTGTATGACAATCTCTGACTAAACTTGGTTCACGCGCTGAAAAACAGCGACATCTTTTCGCTCTGTAAAGCGGTACATTTTAGTGCTGAAAATTTGTTTGGGGAATATCTCCGGCAATCGGGACTGAACAGCAATGGATGTCGGTCAAGCCAAAGAACAACTGGAACAGCTATACAAATACCACTTACATGAGCAGCGAGATGATCTGAAGCACATTCTTGACTCGACAAAGGACATTAGCACAGCACACGACGCTCTTTTCAGCAAAATTTCACGCTGCGAGGCCCAACAGGCCCAAATAAGTGACCTTCACGAGCAGACCCTTCTTGTGAAGCGGAAGCTTTTGGCTCTCCGCATGAAGCGTGTCAAGGAACAGGCTCTAGAAGACACGCTCCGCATTCAGGACGTCCAGGACAGACGCATCATCCTCGAGCTCGTCACATTCATCAACAGCACGCGCCCCCCGCCGTCTCCTGCAGCTTCTGGCCCCATCTCCCGCCGCCAACGCCTAAAGGAGGTCGGGCCGACAGAGGAGGAGTACCACGGACGAGTGACACACGCCATACCGGAGACAGTCAATACAGACATCGAGCACGCGACAGAGCAGGCTCACACACTGGCCATCGATGAGCGACGCGCGTTATTGAGTCAGCTGCAACACGGGAGAGTACGCCTCATTGATTCCGTCGAAGCCACCACTACAGACCAGCTGGCGGACATGCGCGAGCTGCTCGATGTGCTCGCGAACAGCACCAAGCGAGTGATGAACATGAGCTGAGCCATTCATTCTGCATTCAAATATGATACCTCTTTGTTTACCAGAAAAGATGTATGTTAGGTGGTCATTGGACGCATGGTCTTGATGGGGCAGTTATCCGCACGATCAAGACTCACCTTGCCGGCTTGGGCAGGGCTGGTGCGCAGTTCTTATAAAGTTTTATAAAGATTTGTACAGAAGCAAAATGAGTGTGAAGAGCCGGTTTGAGTCGTTTCTGGACCATCGCGTGCGTGTGACGATTCACGACAACCGTGAAATGGTGGGCACGTTGCTTGCTTTTGACCAGCATCTTAACCTTGTGCTGAACGACACACAAGAGATCCGTAAGGTCGGAAAGAACACTGATGGTATGTAACGTTAACGCTCATTCGATCCTAACACAGAACAGCGCACTGAAACGCGCTCTCTTGGCATCATTGTCCTTCGCGGTGAGGAGGTAATTCACTTCCACACGGAGGGCTCCCCGGCGAGCACCGGTGCTCGCTCCGCAATGCAGCCTGGTGCCGGTATTGCTGTTCCTGCAGCTCCAGTGTCCGGCCCTGGGCTCGCTGCCCCGTCGGCCGCCCTCTCGGCATCTGTTCTTCTTGCCCCGTCTAACACAACTACTGCTGGACCAGGATTCGCGCCGAAATAGGCTGTATAACGCCTTGCAATGCTCTGCAATGCTGAAAAGTTTTCAAAAACGACGGATTCGACATAATTGAATATATAAATCGAACCTAAATCGAACAGCAGAAAGAATGGACGACAAGAAACTGCACCCAGCACCGCCTCCATGGTTTGAAAAGTACAAAACAGGCGAGGAAGATCAGTGGCCGGCCCCTCCACCGGTTGTACAAGGTGTATATACTGTTTTCGGACGAGAAGCAGATGTTTGTGCGTATTATTTCCCTTACACAGGCTGGAACGATTATTGAGACCAATGACAAGAAGCTAATGGATGCTGGTATCCCATATCTCTCTACGCCTGGCTTGTCAGCCAAGCAGGAAGTCCGCAAGCTTGTCAGATCCCTCCGAATGCAATATATACGCGTGCTTGACGAGCTTCTCAAGAGCCCTGAGGGCGCCTTCTTTGGCATGGGTGTGATGGACAACGTCAGCCTCGGCATCAAGAATATCGACATCATTGTCAGCAATCTTTACCACCATTTAGATCAGCTCAGAAACCTCGATGCTCAGAGACAGCTCAAGGAACACATACAACAGACCACAGCGGAGCGCGAGGAGATGATGCGGGAGGTCGGGCGGCTTCAGGCCGGCGGGCTCAGGGAAATGCTGCTCAGAAGGAGGTGACGCGGCAAGGAGTGCACATTTCATAAACTCATGTCGAGCAGTGAAAACGGGGAGATATTGAATGAGCGCAGAGCTTCATGCAGTGGCTTTGGCGTACGATGCGTTGACAAATGACCTTAAACTGACTATGTTTATATCTGTGAATCTCAAAAATCACTTATGGAGGGAACACTAGACCCGGAAGCGGGAACTACACAGCTTTGGAAGACTTGGGAGACAAAATCATTGCGGCATGGCCCTAGAGCCACCATTTTCTTCCCTGGTGGCGAGCAATACAAGGGTGAATGGCAAGATGGGAAGAAGGAGGGCGTTGGGATGCAGATATACAAGAATGGGGACAAGTATGAAGGTGAATGGGTGAAGAACCGCCCTTCTGGGGACGGTGTCTACAGCCAGTGGGTCGGAGACAAGAAGAAAGGCCACTATGAGGTTGTGTATGAGGGAAAATGGCTCCGGGGGAAGCGCCACGGCTTTGGAACGCTGTACTATCCCGACGGTGGTGTCTACCACGGAGACTGGGCTGCTGGTGAGCGGTCTGGCTTTGGCGTGATGGTTGACGCTATCCAACCCAAGGAACTTTATCCGAAGCTTTATCGCGGTGAGTTTGCCGACGACGTCAAGTGCGGCCGAGGTGTGGAGATCCTGGCCACGGGCAACACATTCGAGGGTGAGTATGCTGCCGACAAGCGCGAGGGCCTCGGGTGCTTCTACTACCTCAACTCGCGTCGGAAACTCGTTGGGCTCTGGTCCGATGGAAACAACCGCACCGGGTCATACGAGGAGTGGATCGCCGACGACATGGCTCGGGTCGCCGAACTATGGCTCGATGCCAGCGGGCCGTGGCCTGGGGTGGGTGACCTCTTGAAGGAGGATGGGGACGGATACACCATCGCCGCGGAAAAGAAGGAGACGATCGAGATGCCGGCGATACAACTGAAGAATCCCGCGCGTGTGGTGATGAATTCGATCCGGGATTATGTGGAGGAGCAGGCGGGACGAGGCGAGGATGTGTAAAATGATTTATGATTTATTTGTGCACGATCGGGCGTGTGTGAGTTGTTACCACCGTCAGCCCACGCACCCCCAATACTCCCGGGCCGATTGCCGGAATATAATGCCGGAATACACCATCGCCGTGCCTATTTATAATAACAGTACTGCCGAGCTACTCAATATGCAGCGAATCAAAAATCGCCACCCCCGTCATCACGCCGCCCTCGTTCACCGCGGCCGACTTAGACCGCACCAGCACGCCGTCAAGCCCATTATGGGCGACCTCGCCGTCAACCGTGAGGATGCTTATAAACAGTCCAATCTCAGCGACGAGGTCGTCGGTGTGCACCTCGCCGTCCTTGAAGAAGCGCCGTGACTGGGGGGTGGGCACGATGCGCTTCATCAGCACCCACTGATCCTTCTCGTTGTCGTCGCTAGCGTACATCCGCTCGAGCTCGCGGCGCACGTCCTCATTGAAGTAGTTGTGGCCGCCCCCCTCCCTCTGGGGCTTGAGGACCCACTCCTCCGGCCGAGCCATTGCCTCCTTGATGGCAGCGGACGGGACGCGGGGCAGGGCGTGCATGGGGGCGAACAGCGATGACATAGCCTCGACCTCAGACGGCGCTAGGTAGCGGGACAGCAGCGCCGGGTCGCATAGCGCCTGCTGGACAGACTTGGCGCCGACGAGCTGCATGGGCACGGTCGGGATCTTGACTGCCGACGACCGCTCGATGGTGGCGCGGGCCCCCCACTCGACGTCGGTCGGGTAGTCGCCCGGACCGTACCCTGCCCGGAAATAAACCAGGTCGACCGCCCGTCCGTTGACAACGAGGTCGCCGGCCTCGTTCAGTGTTCCTTGCTCTGCTATTTGAGACAGGGTCAGTCTGACGGTCTCTCCGCCGTTCCTGTGGATCCCGAACTCGTGCGCTCTCTGATCACATCTGTTGGTTTCATTGGGCTGGACAACAAAAAGCACAAGGGGTTTGTCGACCGAGGCGCGGGCCTTGGCGGCCTGGACCATCAGGCGAGGCACTGACTCGTTGGAGTGGCGGTGGACGTACTGCTTGTCGGGGTTGATGTACGTGTGTAGGTACGTTGCGCGATCACTCAGACAGGCGAGGCCGGCAGCGATCGTGTTCAGCTCGACCTGCTTGAGGGACGCCTCGTTGCCGTTCTTGCCGGCATCTAACATGAAGTCGGACCTGAAGATGTCCATCTCCACACGTTCATCGTGTGAGGCGGTGTCCATGGTCGCGATGAGACGCGCTGTGAAGTCGTCGGAGGAGGCAGCGGGCTTGAGGATCTTCTTCAGCATCGGGCGATCCCGACTCAACGCTAAGGCCATGGACGCGGTGATAGGCGCTGTTTCCTCGAGTGTGCTAAGCTGTGTCTTTGTGATTGGCTGCGTATCAACAGTGATCGCATACGGTTTGAATGTGTCGCCACGAATTCCGCCAATAGAGTGGCCGATAAGGAAGTCCCCGATGAATTGGGGATCAAGCATGGGTTTCTGAACATCGAGCACCATTTTTTTGTTTCGTCTGCCAAGTACCCTGATTGTGATCCAAAAAATCAATGTGCTGCCGAGAACAAAAGTACACAAGTGGTCCCAGGAGGGCACGAGACGCGCTGATTACACACTGTTGAGAGGCCCTGGCGCGCCATGAGTTATTGATACCGCAAGGGTCCTCGTTTAATCAGTTGATTAATTATCAAAAAAAAAAAACACACAAACCAAGCAACCAAGCACAAACACCGAAACGTGGGCTTTACAGTTGTTATATCGCGTTGCCTATAATCCTCTACTCGAGCACGTCACCCTCCTCCACTGGCCGATAATCCACGATCCCATGCCGTGTGATGTAAGGGTTGGGTCCAGTCACCGCCCCGTACAGTGACCCAACCTTATCCGCTGGGGGGCCGGCCTCTATGATGGATATGTATTGGTTGAGTATGTTAACATAAGCTAGAGGGATCCCGATCGCCACAACGAATGAGAGAGGGATGGTGGCGACAGCGGATATGATGAGGCCGTATGGGACCACGGCTGCGATGAATTCGACGATGAGGATGGATGGAAGAACCACGGCGGCGACGACAGCGAGTGTTGATAAAGTGTGGAGTCCGATGGCAATGGGGTTGGCGGTGGCGATGT
>PPCM01001141.1_pt1 | contig 13543 bp, 6 predicted proteins | sample 1555541 | NCBI WGS metagenome assembly PPCM01 (sample SAMN05284479, study PRJNA326546) | Marine sediment metagenome, whole genome shotgun sequencing project. | isolation source: marine sediment | place: Germany: Wadden Sea | collected 2012-09-05 | reverse complement strand
GAGTTCTATAACAAAACAAAAGCTGGATTAGAAAAAGGCTTTGATATCGCAACTCATGCAATTGGAGATAGTGCAAATAGAATGGTTATCAACGTTTATGAAAGGCTTAATAATGAATTTGGACCAGATAGACCATTATTGAGAATTGAGCATGCTCAGTTGCTTGATTCCAAAGATCAAAAACGTTTATCGGAAAATGACATTATCGCTTCCATGCAGCCTGTACATTGCACCAGCGATGCGAAAATGGCTGAAAAAAGGCTTGGAAAGGGGAGATGTGAAGAAACAGGTTATAAGTGGAGGACTTTGCTCGATTTAGGAACTAAGATAATTGGAGGCTCAGACTATCCAATCGAATCTCATAATCCTTTTACAGGAATTGATGCATTTGTCAATCGTACTCCAAATGGTGATTTAGAGCCATGGTTAGGGCAAGAAGCAATATCAATTGAAGAAGCAGTAGAATGCTACACTGTTAACCCTAGAAAATATCTTCGTATTACTAATAGAGGTATAATCAAAGTAGGATACAAGGCGGATTTGACGGTTATTGACAATGATTTACGTGATAAAAAAGCAATATGCAACACAAAAGTGGTTGCTACGTTTATAAATGGTAGGCAGGTTTATTCAAAATAAGAAGGTGATGTTATGAAAGAGAAAGATTTCATGGTCGTAGAGAAGTTTTCAAATCCAATGGACGCTGAATTTTTGAAACATCGATTAGAAAATGCTGGAATTGAAGCTACCATTGCCCACGTTGATTCTTCTTCATTCGTCTTGGATGTTGGAAATATTAATCAAGTTAGGGTTTGGGTAGCAAATGCAGATTTCGAAAAAGCTAAAGAGATTGCAGAATCAGAACCTGAATCAAGCGAAAGTTAAATAAGTAATTAATAAGTAAGGAGTTTATATATGAGAATATTAAAAGAAGATACAGCTGTTCTAGCATTAGATATACAATCAAGACTTTTTCCTGTAATTGAGAATCACGAAGAATTACTTGAAAAAATGAAGCGCCTTTTCAAGGGTATGAATGTGTTAGAAATACCATACATTGTAACTGAACAATACAGCAAAGCATTGGGTAATACTCTAGATGAATTACAAGAAGTGATCGGAGAAAACTACAAACCAATCGAAAAAATGGCATTTAGTTGCATGGGCGAGCCAAAGTTTGTCGAAGAACTTAAAAAATTAGGTAAGAAAAATATCATTATCGCCCTGCTGCTCATGCTCTGCATCATTCAGGCGGCCGGCCTGCTCAAAACCAAACACGACTCAATTTCCGCAAGGATGAATTCCGGGGAAGGCGTTAAAGTCACCGACGTCAGCCTCGACAGCCAGGGCTATTCCCAGCTCCTGCTGGCCTTTGACATGCCTATAGGCCCGGAAGCACCTTCCCTTGCCCTGAAAAAAGCTCCGGCGACCATCACCCCGGAAGTGAAAGGAGAATGGCGCTGGATCAACCCCTTTGCCCTGCGCTTTACTGCCGATCCTGCTTTCAAGGGCAATACCCGCTTTGCCATCGAGCTTAAGCCGGAAAATTTTCTGCTTAACGGACAGGTCTTAAGTGGAGACTCTACTTTCCACGTGCAGACCGGGAGCTTCGGAGTCAATGAGATCAGCCTGCGCACCGAACCTGTCGCCGGACAGGGACGCAAAGTACGCATTGAAGGCCATATAAACTTCAGTAATTACGTCACCCCCGAAAACACCCTGAAGAACCTTTCCCTCAGCGGACCAGATGGACAAGATATCCCCTTAAGCATCACCACCCGTTACGATGACTATTATCAACGCTTTGTCAGCTCCCCGATTGAAAAAGAAACCACAGCTAAAACATACGTCCTTAGAATAAAGAAAGACCTGCCCGATGGCCCCGGAGCTATGGTTCTGGGCAAGGATTATGAAAAGAAAATCGAAATTGTTTTCGATCCCGTGCTGAAATATTCCGGCTACAAAGCAGCAAGCAACCTTTCCGGCGCAAGGATCGAGCTGAGCTTCTCCAGCCCGGTCATCCCGTCACAGGGTCTTGAAATGCTGAGCATCAAACCCGCAATCAATGTTTCTGCTGCGGCATCCGGCAAAAAACTCATCCTTTCCGGACCGTTCAAGCCGGGTACAAAGTACGCCATCACCCTTAAAAAAGGTCTAACCGCAGCTGACGGCGCCCTGCTTGAAGAAGCAGTCACCGAGAGTATCGCTATCCCGGATATCGAACCCAGTGCTGATTTCTCATCAGCAGGCATGTTTCTCTCCGAATCAGGTTATCAAACCCTCGGGATCAAAACCGTCAACACCCGCGAAGTAAACGTCACCGTGGACCGGGTCTTTCCCAACAACCTTTTCTCGCTCTTTACCCATTACGGATACATGGCCTTTGATCCCAATACTTACGGAGGCGGCATTTCAGCTGCACTGGGTAACCGTATTTTTTCCGGCAAGATCAAAACCTCAGGCAAAAAAAATGAGCAAAAGACCACCCCGCTGTCTGTAAAAAGCTTTATTGCCGAAGGCGGCAAAGGCCTTTACCGCATTGCAGCCACAATTCCCGGCAAAGGCCGCGGAGAGCAACGCTGGGTAATGATCACCGACCTCGGTGTGGTAGCTAAGCAGGGCGACGATGAGACCCTGTTTTGGATATCCTCCCTTGCCGACCTCAAGCCTGTAGTCGATGCCAAGGTGCAGCTGATCAGCAACCGCAACCAGATCGTGGCTTCCGGAACCACTAACTCACGCGGTATGCTGGTCCTTAAAAATAAAGACATGCAAAAGGACCTCGGCCGTCCATACATGGCAATTATCAGCCGCAAAAACGACATGACCTTCATGCTCATGGACCGTTTCAGCACCGATCGCTCCGGGCTTGACATCGCCGGACAGCGTTTGTCCCCCAAAGGGTTGACCGCGTTCACTTACGGTGAGCGCAATCTCTACCGTCCCGGCGAGACCGTCAAAGGGATAGCCGTAGTCCGAGACCGCAAGTTGCAGGCTCCTACGAAAATGCCCGTTATTCTGGTCTACTCCGACCAGCGTGGCCGGGAACTTTTCCGTCGCACGGTGCATACCGACGATCAGGGCATGGTTGAATTCAAAAGAGCCATCCCAGATTATTCGCCCACCGGACAATTCAATATCAAGCTGCTGGCTGGTAAAGAGCGTATCGGCAACTTCCGCTATTCCGTGGAAGATTTTATGCCCGACCGCATCAGCGCGGAGATTATCACCGCCAAGCCCGCCTCCATCGGTCAGGATCTTAATTTCGAAGTGGAAGGCCGCTACCTGTTCGGCCCCCCGGCAGAAGACCTTCCGGTCAATGCACAGGTTATGCTCGAACCTGCACAGTTCAACCCCGATGGTTATGAAAATTACCGCTTCAACACAGACGCAAGCTCTTTCAAGGCCCGCGAGATCCTGAAAACCGATGCTAAACTGGACGCGAGCGGTAAGTTTTCTTTCAAAGCTCCCATCCCTGCATCCATCAAATCCGAATCCGCCATTCAGGCCCGCATGACCGCACGGGTCAGTGAGACCGGAGGACGTGGTGTTACTGCGACCAAAACCGACCCGGTTTTCATTTCAAAGTTCTACCCCGGACTCAAAAAGCTGACCAAGCAGGGCTACGATCAAGGGGAATCCGTAAAACTTGATTACGTCACCCTGACCCCGCAAGGTGAAAAGACCACGACCGGAAAGCTGCTCATGAAGCTTTACCGGGACCGCTGGCAGACCATCGTGCGGGCCACTCCCTCCGGTTCATATAAATATGTTACCGAGCGAGATCCGCAGTTGCTGGAGACCCGCGAGATTTCCTCCGATTCCTCCGCAGATTCATTCACGGTCACACCGCCGGAATTCGGCAGCTACCGGGTGATCCTCAGTGATCCTGAATCCGGTGTTTCCGCTCAGGCCGACTTTTTCTGCGGCGGCTGGGGTTATTCCCCCTGGGCCTTGGAGAATCCGGCCCGCCTTGAAATCATCCCCACCCGCAAAGGGGATTACAAACCCGGCGACATGGCTGAATACCAGATCCGCACCCCCTTTGCCGGGAAAATGCTGATCGCCATTGAAGATGATTCCATCCGCTGGACCAAGACCCTTGAAGTGGAAGGCAACACAGCCACAGTTAAGGTTCCGGTTCAGAAAGGAATCAGTACCAACGCATACGTGACCGCCACCCTGATCCGCTCTGTGAACAAGCTTGAAGCAGGTTCCAGCGCACGTGCTGTCGGCGCGGTTCCGCTTTTCGTGGACCGCGAAAGCAACAGGTTAGATATCGACATCACCTGCCCGGAAACCACCCGTCCCGAGCGGACCGTGGCCCTGCAGATACAGACCAAACCCGGAGCGAAACTGACCATCGCCGCTGTAGATGAAGGCATCCTGCGTCTTTCCGGTCAGAAGACTCCCAGCCCGTTTGATTACTTCTACGCCAAGCGCGCTCTCGGTGTACGTTGGTCGGACACCTTCGGGCTGCTTATGCCTGATGCCGGACCGATCAACAAAGCTGTCGCCGGTGGTGGCATGGAACTGGCCATGATGAAACAGTTCGCCGGAAGCTCCGCCATCCGCAGGGTTAAGCCTGTTACCTTCTGGTCCGGTATCATCACTGCGGACAAGAACGGCAAGGCCGTATTCAATGCCGAAATCCCTGAATTCAGCGGCGCGTTGCGCATCATGGCAGTGGTCAGCGACGGCAGAAAATTCGGATCAACTTCAAAAATCATGACCGTGCGCTCACCGCTCATGGTCACCCCAACCCTGCCCCGCTTTCTGGCCCCGGAGGAAACATTCTCCGTGCCCGTCAGCGTGCGCAATGACACCCCCAATGACGGTAAATTCAACATATCCATAGCCGCCAGCGGCTCCTTGCAACAGGATCTGCAGATGAAAGACTTTGCAGTACCGCAAGGCAGGCAGAAGACCGCCCTATTCGAAACCAGGACCGGAGCGGACCTTGGCCCGGCGACCTTCAAATTCTCTGCTGAAGGGAACAATGAAATTGCCAGAACCGAAATCGACCTGAACATCCGCGCGGCCCTGCCTGTGCAGCGTTCATCGAAGTCCGGTTTCATCAAAGATAAAGTCACCTCACTTCCCGCTGACCTTGCCGGAATGCGCGTTGCCACAGCCGAACGCACCCTGACCATAGGCAACCAGCCCATGATCAGGCTTGCCGGGCAACTGGATTACCTGCTGCACTATCCATACGGATGTGCTGAGCAGACCGTATCGCAGGCATTCCCGCTGCTGAAGTTCCCGGAACTGGCCCGGGAGCTTTCACCGCAATCGTTTGAAAAAGAATCGCCGCAGTACATGGTTCAGTCCGCGCTCAGCAGGTTGTCCATGATGCAGACTTCCGACGGCGGTTTTGCCATGTGGCCCGGCGGTCATCGTTCCGAGCCGTGGGTATCCATCTACGTGCTCCATTTCCTGCAACAGGCCGCCATCTCCGGTTATCAGGTCGACAGCATGCTCCTGAACCGGGCCAAGCGCTACGCTGCCAGCAACTATGCCGACACCATCCGTGAAGGTTATTCATACCGTCTGCCCTGCTACGCCCAGTATGTGCTGGCCCGTTCCGGCAAAGTAATGCACGGCCCCATGAACTATCTGCGCGAGCGCAAGGCTGCGGACATGGACAAGCTTTCCCTGACCCTGCTGGCCGGGGCATTTGCCGCATCCGGCGACATGGCCGCCTACCGGGAACTTATCTCCGCCAAACCCGCTCCGGTTAAAGGAAAGGACAAGGATCAGCTCTTCAGCTCCGAAGTCCGAGACCTTGCCCTTGAGCTGCTGGTGCGCATGGAAGCAGACCGCAAGGATGACGCCATCCCGCAGCTTGCAACAAAGCTATACAATCTCATGGCTGACAACGGACGCTACGTGACTCAGGACAACGCGCTGGGATTCCTCGCGCTGGGCAGTTTCTTTGCCCGGACCAAGTCTGCGCCGCATCCTTCCGGAAAGATCATGTCCCGAGGAAAGAAACTGGCCGCTTTCAAAGCAGACGGAACCGCACAGGTAACAGTACAGGGTGATGCGCCACTTTCCATTGAGCTGGATGCCGTTCCCGAAGAAGGGACGTTTATCTGGTCCGTTAACAGCAGGGCTGTTCCTACTGTGGAAAGCTGGAAGCCATACTCCAATGACCTAGAAATCAAGCGCGAGTTCCTGACCCGTGACGGTGAGCCGCTCGACATCAATTCCATCAAGCAGGGCCAGCTGGTAGCCATGCGCACCGTGGTCAGCTCCAGCGGCAAGCCCGTTCCCAATGCGGTGATAAGTTGTCTGCTACCCTCAGGGCTGGAACCGGAAAACACCAAACTCGCCACCCGCGAAGATCTGCCGTGGTTATCCAAGGGCAACGTGCGCCCGGATCATGTTGATATCCGCGATGACCGCGTTCTGGTTTTCTCAGCTATTCCCGCCAAAGGTGAAATAGAAAATGTCACCCTGCTGCGCGCTGTCACCCGTGGGGAATTCAAAGTGCCCCCGGTGCAGGTTGAAGGGATGTATGATCCTGAAAAATCCGCAGCCACTGCGCTGGGTAAAATGATTATTAAATAGAATAAGGCCTCCGGCGGCCCTTCAGGGAACCTGCCGGGGGCTTCTTACTGCGCTACGCGCTTTTAGTTGATACTATTTCGCCTCCGGCGGCTTAAACCCTTTTTGAAAAAAGGGTTTAAGAATCCCAAAAACTTTAAATAGTACTGTCGGTTAATTTAGTTTCGTGATGAAAAAGAGAGTTGTTTTAATAATTGGAGGAATGGTTCTCTTTCTGATCGCGTCTTTTTTTGCGCTTGATCTGCTTTTCCCCTTTCCTGAACATAAGCTGCATCCTCCGGTAGCCTCGGTCGTTAAAGACCGTGATGGCAAAGTACTACGCATTTTTCTACCCCCGGACGGTGCGCGGCGTATGCATGGTGATTTTGAGAAGATCTCACCTGTACTTAAAAAGACACTGCTTGCCTCCGAAGACCAATGGTTTGAATATCATCCGGGAATCAATCCTGTTTCAATCGTCCGTGCGGCGATCGCCAACATCACAGCCGGGCGGGTCGTTTCCGGGGCCTCGACCATCCCCATGCAGATTGCGCGTATGGCTGAACCGAAAAAACGCACGCTGGGATCAAAAACCATTGAGGCTTTCCGGGCTTTGCAGCTCAAGCTGCATCATTCAGATGACGAGTTACTGGAAATTTACCTGAACATGCTGCCCTACGGTGGAAACATAGTCGGCGTTGCTGCGGCTTCGCATTTTTATTTCGGGCATGGAGTGGACAATCTGTCACTTGGGGAATCCGCTCTGCTGACCACCATTCCCCGTGGTCCTGTTTTTTATGATCCCCTGCGTAATCCCAGGCAGGCCAAAGAAGGTCGTGACCGGGTTATGCATCAGCTGGCAAAGAAAGGAGTTTTCCCGCAGGATGAGATTGAACGCAATATGAAGCTGCCACTGCCGGATTCGATAAAAGCTGTCCCGCTGGGCGCACCCCATTTCTGCCGCATGGTTCTGGAGAGAAACGGGCGTGTTCCTGAAACTAAGACCACCCTCGATTCCGACTTGCAACAGGCAGCACAGGAAATGCTCAAAACCCACGTAGCCCGCCTGCGCGGGGACGACATCGATAACGCCGCCTGCGTGATCATCCATATTCCCAGCCGAGAAATTCGTGCTCTGGTCGGTTCGGCAGACTTTTTTGAAAAAAGATTCGGCGGAGCCATCAACCTCGCAAACACCAAGCGCTCACCCGGCTCAACCCTCAAGCCTTTCATCTACGGACTGGCCTTCGATCAGGGCAAACTGGTCCCGGGTACATTTGTTTACGATATTCCAGTTGATTATGCGGGGTACTCACCGGAAAACTATGACCGCATCTACCATGGTCAGGTGACAGTGCGGCAGGCTTTGGCAAAATCCCTGAATATTCCGGCGGTCACGTCTCTTGCCGGAACCGGAGTAGCGGAATTCATCGACCTGCTTCAGAAAGGAGGCATCAGCACTCTCGATAAAAAACCTATGGAGTACGGCTTGCCGCTCGCCCTTGGAGGCTGTGAAATTAAACTGACCGAACTGACCAACTTATATGCAACGCTGGCTGACGGTGGTAAATCCAAAACATTCAGTGCAATTTCGGGCAAGGCTAACGTAGAGAAAGAAATTTTATCACCGCAAGCATCATGGCTGGTGCTTGGGATGCTTTCATCAGTCACTAGGCCGGAAATGAATGAAACATGGATGCTGACCCGCGATATGCCTGAAGCGGCATGGAAAACCGGAACATCTTTCGGTCACCGCGATGCATGGGCGGTCGGTATTTCCGGCGATTATGCCATCGGAGTCTGGGTGGGAAACCCTGACGGCAGGCCGCGCAAGGGTATTTCAGGAGCTGTGCATGCAGGACCGTTGCTTTTTGACCTGCTCCGGCTGGCAGCACCGGGAGGCAAACTGCCCAAGCCGCCCGAAGGTTCCGGCATCAGCGAAGTGGAAGTCTGCGCCCACAGCCGCCAGCTGCCCGGACCTTTCTGCACTAAGCGCACAAGTATCCGTACCCTGTCAGGTAAAACCAGACTGCATCCCTGCAAAGAGTGCCGCCAGATTTTCGTGGACGGAAAGAGTGGCTACCGCATTTCAGGCGAATGCCTTGGGCGCAAAGGGATCAAAACAAAAATCATCCGTACTATCCCGGCTAAACTGGCCCGCTGGCGCGCGGAGAACAATCTCGAAGTCCCGCACCTGCCCCCGCTTGCACCGGATTGCGGACTCATCCCCGCCGGAATTGCGCCGAAGATAATCTCCCCGGCATCCGGCACGCCCTACCTGCTGCGCAAGGACACCCCGCTGAAATTTCAGCAGATAGCCTTGAAAGCCGAAGCAGGACCGGACAGCGGAATCCTGCACTGGTTTCTGGATGGACGTCTGGTAGCCAAAGGCAAATTTAATGAAAAGCTGTTCACCGAGATAAACGCCGGAAAGCACCGGATATCAGTGAGTGATGAACTTGGAAGAGTGGATGCGCTGGAATTTGAGGTGCTCTAACCCCATCTATCTCCAAGTGCCCGTGAAGCAATGCAGCATCCGGCAGCCATGGCCGACCATTCTATAATTTCCGGCAACGATATGGTACTGTTGAAATCTCCGAGATGCGGCCCGGTAGTCAGTGGAATATCTTCCTTGTCCTTCTCAATAGAATAAGCCTGATCAGGTTCCATGCCGCACTTTATGAGGTATTTACGAAACTCATGATCTTCCAGCAATTCCTGATCCACCACGCGCATAAACTCGAACATGTGGCGGTCCACGCCCATCTCATTAATCATGTCCTGCACCAGTTCCGGGATGTGCAGGTTTATTTCATTCTGAAATTCCTTCCCGGTGAACCCTAAGTAATACAGATCAAAGCAATGCTTCACTGCCTGTTCAAAAAAAACGGGATCAAATAAGCGACGGGCATCGATGGGTTCCTTGTCTGCATCAAGTCCGCAGAGCTGTGGTTCCTGCGCCCGGAACCAGCTTCCCAGCACCAGCAGGATGGACATGAAATGAGAACCGATGGCCCGGTAGAAAGGATCACGCCCCGGCTTCATGACCTGCAGGTGCTCAAAATCCCGCAGCCCGGAACGTCCGAAATTTGGATAGCGGCAGGAATCTAGCCAGCGGTCCAGCCTGCCGAACCTGCGCCATTCATAGACACCCTCATCAGTACGGCGGGTGGCCTGAACCCGGTTATGAAAAAGAGGGATGGGCGCATCATGCACAATTCCCCGCCCGGCAAGCTGCCCGAGCAGGAAGGAATTACGTCCCATAATTTCAAGCATGTCTTCGGGGGAACTGCGCTTCTCTTCGCGGTCATCATTCGGATAGATAAAGTAGTCGCTGTGGGCATGGTAGGCCATGGCGTAAAGTTCAGGGTGCAAATTATCAGGTGCGGAACCCGGCAGACCTTCCAGCCGGAAAACAACATGCCCGCCGATGGTATACGGCTGCGGACAGTCAAAGCGCACATCTTCCGGGCCGCTTTCCGCACAAAGCCTTTCCATCCATCGCCCTTCAAGATGCAACCCCTGCGGATCTTCACCCTTGCGCAGAATCTTGATGGCAAAGATACGATCCTCACCCTCTGCCTGCATAACCGCGCTGCGCCCGGAAAAAACAGGTTCACCGACAACTTCTGCATTTTTAAGCAGGGTTTCCCATTTTACGCTGGGCGCAAATCCGGAAAAATCATCAGGAGATTCAGGAAGCGCAAGACTAAAAGGCAGTGCTCCAAGACCGCCGGAAGCTTCGATGGATGCATATTTTTTACAACTGGAAGCGGCCTGAACCTGCAATTGCAACGCCGAGTGTGAAACTTCACAGTCCGGGCAGCCGTAGCCGACAGCCGCAAGAGCTTTGGCGCATTCCCGGTAAAGCAACTGCGACATGCGCTGCGAGCTGTAACGCTGCTCCATAATCACATCCCAGACCGCGTGGACAATTTGATGGTCCGCGAATTCCGGTTTCTTTTGCAGCAGAGAGCGCAGGTTGCGCATATCCATATATACAGCACTGAATTCGCGCCCCGGAGTCAGGCCGTCGGCGTAGAAGTTTGCATCCGATTTTTTCAATTTATTCCTCTCATTTATTCTCTTGGTGGAGAGTTATATTAAAGCCGGCAATTAAGCCAGCGCGCAAACACCTGGGCATCGGCAAGCCCGATAAGTAAAGAACCTTTGCATCTATTCTTTTGATTGGAGACGTCGGAAGACGTGATGTAAAGGTAGATCTGATTGTCAAATTGGGAGGCTAAATGCGCACGATAGATGAAACAATTGACCGAAAACAAACGGATGACTCATCTGCAAACACTGCAGTTTATTTTGCAGGGCTGGATATTGGTTCAACAGCAACCAAAGCTGCCATTATAAATGGTGCAACCAAAGAAGTATTAGCTGTTGCCGAAAGGGCCACCGGATGGGCCCCTAAAGAAGCAGCCAAGGGAGCACTGGAAGATGCCCTCTCTCAGTTGAACATATCCGGCGCATTGATAAACCGGACTGTAGCCACTGGCTATGGCCGAAAAATGGCCGCCGCTGATAAACAGGTAACGGAAATATCCTGTCATGCGCTTGGAGCAAAATATCTGGTGCCCGCTGCCATGACAGTGCTGGATATCGGCGGGCAGGATTCCAAACTGATTGCCCTTGATGACCAAGGCAACGTTCGTGATTTTCTCATGAACGATAAATGCGCTGCGGGTACGGGACGCTTTATTTCCAATATGGCGACGGCGCTGGGTATAGACCTCGATGACTTTGGGGTGCTTGCCTCATCGGGAACACCGGCTCCCATTTCAAGTATGTGCGCCGTCTTCGCTGAGTCAGAAGTGATCGGCCTGACAGCATCCGGTACTTCCCGTGAAGATTTGGCTGCAGGGATAGTGGTATCCATTTCAAAACGTTTGACCAGCCTCGCTGGACGAATCCCTTTAACTCCAACCATAGCCTTTACCGGGGGAACTGCGAGGAATGCAGAATTAGCCAAGTGTTTTTCAAAAGCCCTCAATGTTGAACTAACCGCCCCGCCTCTTGCTCCATTCGCAGGAGCCATCGGGGCTGCTCTGATTGCGACCAGATAACGGACCATAAATCTTTTACCTAAGAAGGGGACTACATGAGCTACGCATCCATTGATAAACTGACTACAAAAGCTGAAAAAAATCCTTTGGAAGTTGCCAATGCCAAAGAGAACGGACAGAAAGTCTTCGGATTTTACTGTCTATACTCCCCTGTTGAGATTGCCTTGGCGGCAGGAGGAATTGTGGTCGGCCTGTGCGGAACCCGAAATGACCCCATTCCCGCTGCTGAGAAAACGCTGCCTCGCAACCTCTGTCCTCTGATTAAATCAAGCTTCGGCTTCGCCGTCGAAGACACCTGTCCTTATTTCAAAGCGGCTGACCTCATTGTTGCAGACTCAACATGCGATGGCAAAAAGAAGATGTTTGAACAGATGGCCGAAATTAAACCGCTGCACCTGATGTATCTGCCGCACAATCAAAAATTGGATGTGACCGGACCATTCTGGGAAGGTGAGGTAGTACGTTTCAAGGAACGGGTCGAGCAGGAGTGCGGAATCAAAATAACTGATGACATGCTTAGCGAAGCCATTCAGCTCACCAACAGGGAAGCTGCCGCTCTCAAAGGATTGATGGACCTGAACCAGCAGTCTCCTGCACCTATTTCCGGCATGAAGATGCTTGAAATTGTTTTCAAATCAGGCTTCTTTGCCTCCAAAGAAGAATCTGTTGAACACCTTGAAGCAATCGTCGATGAAGTAAGCAACGCACCGAAGGAAGAAACCAGACAAGGCCCCCGCGTCATCATTTCCGGTGTTCCTATGGGGCTGGGATCTCACAAGGTTTGCCAGCTTATTGAAGAGGCAGGCGGAGTTGTCGTGGCCTTTGAAAATTGTACCGGCTATAAAAAGACCATGCAGGTGGCTACTGACAAGGCTCCTATCACAGCTTTAGCAGAAAAATATCTTGCCACACCATGCTCAATCATGTCTCCCAACCCCGGCCGAATTGATCTCCTGAACACCATGATTAATGATTTCGCCGCAGATGCCTTAGTAGATCTTACATGGCAGGCTTGCCACACATATAACGTTGAGGCGGAGAATATCCGTAAATTTGTACAGGACGACAAAAAATTGCCTTACCTGCACATCGAAACCGACTATTCCGACGCTGATACTGAGCAGTTGCGTGTTCGCATTGAAGCATTCCTGGAAATGGTCGGCTAGCCCAAAAAACGCATCAAAGGGACAGGGTGGTTGGAAGTAACTCCAACCACCTTTTTTTAGATCACTCGATAACTACCCCATATATTGTCAGCTTTTTAAAAGATGCAGCCGACATGGAACCCACTATTCCTGAAGAGCCGGATTTAGCAGAAGCACCGGGCGCTGCCATCCACTGAATGGTGCAATAAAAAATATATGAATAAATCGTTTGAAAATTATGCCTTTTCCCGTTAGGTTCCCATTGTCCACGGCACTATAAAAAACCTACCTTGCCGGGATCAATTTGCCCTTTCAGGAGAAATCAGAGCATGTCCGAGAAAAACTTGGAAACCAATGGCGAAGAAAACTTTGCCGAACTGTTTGAAGCCTTCCAGTCCGAATCCAACGACAACCTTCAGGTTGGGGATCTGGTCAAAGGAACTGTCATTTCCATCACCAAAGATTCCGTCTTTGTTGACACCGGGTCCAAAGTGGACGGAGTTGTCGACCGTGATGAGCTGACCGAAGAAGGCGAGCTGACCGTCAAGGACGGAGATACTGTAGAACTCTACGTAATCTCCATGAACAACAATGAAATCGTCCTTTCCAAAGCCATGTCCGGCGCGGGCGGTCTCAATATGCTGCGTGAAGCATACGAGAACAAAGTCCCGGTTGAAGGCAAGGTTGCAGAGACCTGCAAAGGCGGCTTCAGAGTTAAAATGATGCACCGCAAAGTATTCTGCCCTGTCAGCCAGATTGACACTTCTTTTGTAG
>PPCM01001140.1_pt1 | contig 13546 bp, 6 predicted proteins | sample 1555541 | NCBI WGS metagenome assembly PPCM01 (sample SAMN05284479, study PRJNA326546) | Marine sediment metagenome, whole genome shotgun sequencing project. | isolation source: marine sediment | place: Germany: Wadden Sea | collected 2012-09-05 | reverse complement strand
GCGGGGGGGCGGGCTGCCGGAGACGTGGGTCAGCCGCTATGAACGACGCGACGGCCCCCTCCCTGGGTGGGATGCCTGGAGTCACATCGGGTGGGGGATCGGACCCGGTGGGGGTTATGACTCGACTGACTGAGGCAAGGGAGGTCGGCCCGATGATGTGATAGATGTTGACCAGGTCGGGCAGGGCGACGGCACCGGGGACGGCCGCCTTGATGGTGTCCACGACGCTTGGGTGGACGATAAGGAGTACGGTCGACCCGGTAGAGACAGAGATCACGGGGACGCCCGCCACGACCACACGGGCCGCCCCACCGACACCGACACCGACGGAGGCCGCGGCATCCACGGGGACCTGCAGCACGCCGTAGTACGACATATCATGTATGACGGCTGAGGCTCTAGCCCGCCTCTCGACGTATCGGCGACTCTTCATGGTCGCGCGGTCGGGGACCATGTATCCGTAGTGCAGCTTCATGTGGAACCGCTTGACGTGCCACAAATGCGTCTCCAGCCACTTCTTCTTGGTGTTCCGGAGCCTGAACTCGCGGCTTGAGAGCCGTGACCTCTTCCGGATGGCTTTCCGGATCCTACGGGGGCCCATCTCGTCCGCTGTGATCCCACCAACCAGCGTACGCTGGATTTCGTTCCGTGCGGCGGATTGGACCAGCTTTGGGTACCGCTTGATGTCGTGGCTCATCGCACGGCGGCGAAGATGACGAGGGAGGCGCTGGAAGATCCGTGAGGTGTGTTTCTGCTTCTCTATGTCAAGGATACAATGCTTTAGCTCTTTGAGTCGCGCTGTCACATGCTGGGGCACATCGATGGGCTCCATAACGATGAAAGACGCTTCTCGTGGTTCGATTTATGATCTTGGACCATTGGGCTGGACTCGCTCGACGATCGCTGTCGTGAGGGGCTAGACCGGATGTGTAGGGTCGATGTATTGGTACACTTCCCGATTCTGGTCGATAGCTTGATGTACCCTTCACTAAGAATGTTCGACATCCGATATCCGGGTTTATTATGTACACTGGGCGCGGCCTCACGCCTCGTCCGGAGTGAGGGGTGGGTAGTCCGTGACCTGGTCGTCGGGGTTGTCCATCCGCCAGCTGGAGAACAGGTACTGCACGACGTCTGGCAGTGCGGGTGGGATGATGGCGTCAAAATCGAATCCCGCGGCCAGGCCTACCCGCAACGTGTCGGGGGTCGGCTCCCAGTCCAACGTGGTGCGGACCAGAGTGAACACCGCCAGCAGGGTGGCCGGGGTGGGGGTCATCTTCAGTCCCGCCCGGACGCCAGTCAGCTCGTTGAATAGGTTCAATGTGCGGGCCAGACCAACGGTAGTAGTGAGCATGAGGTGGGTGTCCTCAACGGCAGGCACCGCCACACGTGTCGCCCCGGCGGCCAGGGCCAGCAGCGCCAGGCGGCACGTCTTCTGGACGTTGGGCTGGACTGGAAGCTCCACGGTCAACTGTCTACCAGCCTCGATAATGGTCGCCATTGCCGTATGGAGCTCGGCCCACTGCTCTGGGGCCCACGTGAGGATGGATGACGTGAACCGAAGCTGGAAGGCCATCACGTCCGCCCCAGACGCATCGAGCTCGTCGGCAGCAGGGACGGTGTCGCTCACGAGGGTCACGGGGACATCGAGGAAGCCTGCAGCGCCCTTGACGGACGTGTAGTCCGCAGAGTGGACACAGAGGGAGCCGCAGCCCTCGAGGGCCTGGGTGATAAGCATCTTGAGCTCGTTGTCCTCCAGAGTCTCGGGGGTGAAGTCGATGAAGGGCCTGACGAGCTTGACCAAATCAGACTGAGGCGTGTGGCGATCCGCCGCTGAATACATTGACATGTGCCGAACCACATACCGCCGCAGCGCTGTGCTGTTGATGTAGTATTGGGCTGCCGCCGCTACCACCTCAGCGTTCATGTTTCCAGCAAAGTGAAGTGCAGTTTAGAGTCACGATCGCGATTCAATGCACTGAAATTGCCGCCTCATACGCGCTAAAATGATGGCAACTATCCACTTATGGCAACCACGTTCAGAAAAGTCGTTGTTGTTATTTTTATGAAACATCAGGCAAGTCCAAATGGCTGAGAAATCAGCAACGGAGCGACCTGTAGGTGGCAGACAGTATTCTACACCCGGATTAACCTTTGACTGCGCGTTTGAGTCCGGAAATATCGGCAGAGTCCTTCGTACGGACGTTAACTCATATGGTTTGGTGCCTACGCCACAGCTAAAGCTTATCCAGACATTTACATTCGACCAGACACATACCAGGAGAAGAGCCGGCTCTGGTACTACTTCCGCGTGACAGGGGTCCGCGCAGGAGAGACGGTCTGTTTTACAATGATGAATATCAACAAGAAGGCAACTGCCTACCGGCTGGGAATGGCTCCGATAGTACGGAGCACGTCCAGGCCTCGGTGGGAGCGGATACCCAGCAAGTTTGTGTTTAACTACGCCGACCCGCGGCCCAAGGGCCAGAAGACGCCGCTCGTGTCGTTTCTATTCAAGTTCGACAACGACCGGGACGAGTACTTCTTCGCGTTCTGCTACCCGTACACCTACTCGATGCTGCAGCGCTTCCTTTCGCGTGTCGGCTACGCCAACCTGAACTACGTCAAGCGTGAGGTCCTCTGCAAGTCCCTCATGGGTAAACGGGTTGACCTCCTCACAATCACCGACCCCGAGGTCCCCGACGACACCAAGAAGGTCGTGCTCATCACCGCCCGCATCCACCCAGGGGAGACCCCGGCGTCGTTCGTGTGTCACGGGATGCTGGAGCTCTTGATATCATCGGGCGCCCTGCCCCGCCTTCTCCGGAAACACGTCATATTCAAGGTGGTCCCGATGCTCAACCCGGACGGGGTGTTCTGGGGCAACTACCGGTCCAACGGGCTGGGGCACGACCTGAACCGTTTCTACCTGACCCCTGACCCCGCGTCCCACCCGACAATCGTCGCCACCCGCCGACTCGTACGGGCACTGTTCATGGGGGAGGAACTGACCCTGCCCGTCGAGCCCGCACCCCTGGAGGAGGGACCCTCGGTCAACAACGACACGCGACTGTGCCTGGTGCTCGATCTCCACGCCCACTCTAACTGCACCGGTGCCTTCTTCTACTACAACTCCAACAAGGACGACCCCGTCCGGGAGGCCGCTGAGAAGGCCTACCCCTCCATACTCGGCCGGTCGTCCCGCCCCTTCGCGTCCGGGTACTGCCGGTCGTCATCTGAGTCCGGGAAGGGCGGCACGCTGCGTCGGGCCCTCGATCAGGTGCTATCCCCCCCGCCCAGCACGTATACCTGTGAGGTGTCGTGCTTTGGGGGCACGAACGGCACGCCGTCGAAGAAGACGGTGTACACGCCCGACCATTACCTCCAGATCGGGCGGGACTTGTTGACGTCGCTGGCAGAGCACCTAGACTTGAAGACTTGACTTGAGCTGGTGGGATATAAACTATACTAGATCGAGATACGATGACAAGGCTGCCTTGATATCCTGTCAGACCATCAGTAGCGAGGGGCAGAAAGGAATGACCAGCCGTGATACCCCAGCCCTTCCGTGCCCAGTGGCCCTAGGTTGGCCGACGGGCGTTGACGGTCAACGACGGTTAACCGTCGGGTTAATAGGTCACATCCAACCCAACCCTCTTCGGCAATAGTGGGTCGGGTCAACGTTGGATGTCAGACGGCCCAAAGCTTTATTGGGTCATTTACTCCGGCGGCAATATGTCCTGACATCGCATCCCAGCTCGAATCTCCCCGCTTTCTCCCACATCACACACTCAATACCCTTCCACTGACCTCGACTTTCCACACTCTTCTATAAATCCACCCACTCTTCTTCGTCTTGAGATAATTAGGACGTTTGAGGCCGCGACGCCTCGTTCCGTTCGTGCGTCATGAGCGTGCTGCGGATGGCATGGTTCCCTTCCGCCAGCGCCACTGCTCCATCTAAGCTTTATTGTTTTTGCTCCACCTGGTTTCATCACATTCGCCGGATTGACAGTGCCCCCATCCCCACTTATGCAGTGATTTACAGTGATTTACAGCTCGAGGGCAGCGATCCAATCCCCCAACTCCCCCGGTGTCGGCCTCCCTTCACCCGGGCCCCGCGCCATACCACCCAGCAACACCAGGCTCATGTTGACTGAGCATGGGAGACCCATGAGATCTGCCACAGTCGAGTCGTCCACCTCCACACCAAGGTAGCCCAGGACATCCTCGGCGGCGGACCGGCGCTGGGCGGGGCCGGTGGCAGGGTTACCCACGTCAGCTTCGAGTGTCGAGGCCTTGATAGTAGCCAGGACCCGCCTGACAGGCCACCCCACCATCGACCAGGCCGGATTGGGGATGCCGTGGACGATGACATCACCCAGCCAGGTATACACGGGGTGGTCGACCATGGGAGCGGTGAGTCGGTCCAATCCTATGGTCACTGCATCGGTGATGGTCCTGCCATGCCGCGCCGACCGGACCACCGGGGTGACCGTGTCGTGCAAGAAGTCGAACGGCAGCAGATCGGCCGGGGGGCGGGGTGCGGGCATGTTGGTCAGAGAATATAAGCCAGTTCTAGCCAATCCTAGCTCGGCTGCGGCGGACGCCACCACTAAGGTCGGGAGAGGGGGGGCCAGGGGCGGGGTGGGGGCACGGTAGGTGTGGGAGATGTCGGTGATGAGGCCTAGCAGGGCGGGCAGCTGCCGGATGTACACGTTGGTCACGTCGGCCGCCGCCAGCTCCCTCTCACCCTCAGACATACGGGAGTACTGGGACTGGTACACCTCCCGCATGGCGTCGAGCGCCGCCGCCCCGACCGTCGCCACGTGGTGGATGGCGTCGCCCTCGACGGACACGGCGCGGGCCTCGTCGGGCAGGGCTGAGGCTAGACCTGACTTGGGAGGGGCCGCGGACGGGTCCCGGCTCACCTCGACATCGTTATCGTAGATGACCGTGGCTGTGGACCCATCACGACCGTCGAGGGTGTACTCGCCATCCTTGACGTTATCGGACCAGACCCCCGTCAACCTGTTCCCGTCGACGTAGTAGAACGTCCCGGGCCCGTGCCGGAGCCCCGCGCGGTACTCACCGACATGGTGCACGGTGCGGATGGCCTGGGCGGTGCACTTCTGCTCCGCGTACTGCTTGAAGCGCCCTATGACGGTCTCCTCGGGGTCATCGGAGAGGTAAGGCTCCTCGGGCCTCTCGTAGTAGACATACATGCCCTCGCCGCTCATCAGGCCCGATAGCCACTCACCCTCATACACTTGGTCCTTCTCAACCCACAGGAACAGCCCATGGCCCTCCTGTTTCCCTTCACGCCAATCGCCAATGTACAGATCGCCGCTATCAAAGCGACGGATCCCAGAGCCGCTGTATTGCCCATTCTCGAACGAGCCCTTGTAGTAAGATGTCTCAGAGAACCGCATAGTCCCCTCACCGTGCGGCATTCCGTCTCGCCATTCGCCTTCATATGATTTCGTGCTATCCGGCCATTCCATCCTTCCAGTTCCAGCTTTCATGAAGCCATATGACTCATATACAGGAGGAGTTGCGTCAGTATCGCTCGGCATCTCTTCCTGGAGGTTGTATGGTTGATTTTTTGATTACACGACTTATAAAGTGCCAAACTGTGAAAACTACGAACGACACCGTTCCGGACACTTTGGGTACCGGTGGATACCAATTGCATAATGCACCATGGTTCATATGATGCATTATGCATTATGCATTATGCATTCTTAAACTGCAGTGATTTCGGCGTTTTGGGCAGCCTATGTGGCCACAAGTCTGGCGCTCGGGCCACCGTGGCCACGACTAGAGTGGGTAACAACCCGCCAGCACGGGATGAGTGAAAAAGCGACAATGCAACTCACACCGCCAACGACCAGAATTTTCGAATTGTGTCGGCAAAAGAAAGATAATATCCCAGGACTTCGATTGAGGCCCTATGGCCAATGTATTGGCCGCTACTACCATCATTGAACGCGGTTAACTTTTTGTTCGATTTAACTCTCCAGATATCATCGATGGCCATACCCGAGTTCTGCGGGAACGTTGACGAGGATGTCCTTCTGGGTCACGAGGTGTTCTTCACAGGGCTCTGCTCCCTCATCTCGCAGCGCTTCACTGGCTCGTCCAAGGCCATGATGCATTATCCCATGAAGAAGGCCGAACGGCAGCAGCTCAAGCGCGAGTCACGCATTGCCCAGCTCAGCTCGCAGCCAGTGTTCCCGACACTGACCGCCCAGCAGAAGAAACCGTCCAAGCCAGTGACTATGCCTACCTTCACTCCCATGCCGGTGCTCACGCCCGTCACGCGCCCCAAGGAGCGTGCCCAGAAGAACAAGCCGTCCGAGAAGAAGCGCGCTGCCGAGAAGAAGGCGGAGAAGAAGTCTGCGCCGAAGACTGAGGAGCCGGCCGCCAAGGAGAGCAAGCCACTTGTCGCTACCCCCAAGGCGCCCGCCATGGCCAAGGAGAAGCGCGAGAAGCGCACCAAGAAGGAGCGCAAGTCCAGCAAGTCCACGCCCCATGCCGCGGTGGACACCCAACCCGAGGAGCGGACCCGGTCGACCCCCGCCCCGACCCCCGCCCCTGAGGGTAGCGGCGAGCTGATGACGGGCGAGTTGATCGTGCCGACAGGCCACGTGAGGAAGATGAAGAAGGCGACCGCCGGGGAGCAGCTCGCCAAGCTCAACAAGCAGAAGGCACTCATCGGAAAGATGGCGGCCGGGAAACGGGAGGCCGCGCAGCACGGGGCGGACATGGACTCGGCGCTGAGACGGCTGACGGGCGCCAAGGTGCATGACGACGCGACGAAGCTCAAGGCCAGCATCAAGAGGGATGGCGCTAAGAAGCGGAAGAACGCCGAGCGGTGGGCCGACAGGAAGAAGGACGTCGCCGACAGCATGTACCAGAAGAGGGCCCGGGGTGAGGCCCATGGTGCGAGGAAGCCGAAGGACGCCGCAGGGCAGGACGAGCCCGAGGGTGGGAAACAGACAAGGGCCGAGCGCGCCAAGGAGAAAAAGGCCGCCGCCACACGCGCCTTCAACCGGAAGGGCGGGAAGGGGACCGCGTCGGGATCTCGGGGCGGGTTTGAGGGCCAGCGGGGGCCGCGCAAGATCCTCAACGCCAAGCGCAAACACTAAAATCGGACAATTTTTAATCTGAGCGGTGATGTGCGCTGACTGTCAATAAAGCAGAGTCCGCCCGGTTTCCGGAATTGTTATTTTCCGCCACTTTCACGACTCTGAACTGACTTTAGCAAACAAAAAACCAAACCTCGAAGAGAACCCAATGTCTGGCAACCGGTGGGACAATTACAACTGGCCGCCTCTGCTCAAATTGGTCCATATTGATCAGTCGGAGCTCAAGGGTACCACGGCCACCACGGGGAAAGCCATCTTCGCCCTTTCCCACTCAATTTTCATCCCACTGATTATGAACCTCGTGTTCTGCATTCTGCTGGTCCCCTTCTATATTCTCGACCTTCAGATCCTGATACAGCTGGCGTCAGTGCTTTGTGCGACCATCAATCTTTGTGTCATTCCCGTTTGGGGTTTCGCAAACTACTACTTCGCGTTCCGCGCGCTTCTAGCCCACAGCATGAAGCACTGCATCGCGTATATCGTGTCCCAGGGCCTCATGTGCGTCTTCTTCGCGTGGATGGCGTTCGGCTGCTTCTTTAACTCGAATGGGCTGCTCCGTCTCGTCACAATCGTCGTCAGCGTCGCCTTCGGGCACTCTGGGACGTGGTACTCGTGGCTCTGGGGGGTCTCCCTCTTTCTCGTGTGGACCGTCATCGTGCTCATCGAGACGGTCGTCTGGATCGGATACATTGTGTTCTCTGCATTCTGCATGGCTCGGGTGTTCCAGCAAAGCTACTTCGGGCGCGCGGCTCAGATCGCGGGGGTCGCGGCGAGGTTCACATAATAGAACGGCAGACGGCCGTGCGTGTAAATAGAGAAACCAGTCGACGTTTGGGGCGTCAAGGTCCAAACCAATTCACAAACTATATAGCAACTTTATAGAAAGACAAAGAAATCTCAAAATGCTCTTCGAAATGAAGACCGAGGCCGTCGCTTTCGAGGGCCTTGGCTGGACTCAGATTGATGAGACAATATTGACAGAGTTGCGCGGCCTTCTGTCTCTCAAGGCGATATACGCGCGTCAAAACCTCCTTCGTGGCATCCCTGACCTGTCGTTCCTCCCGTCGCTTGAGATCCTGAACATCGCGAACCAAGAGGAGCCGATCGACGACATCGACACGTTCTGCTCCGCGTTGCGCGCTATCCGCGGCCTCAAGCATCTTTCCGTGTCGCTGGGCTCCGAGGATGACGAGGACACCATCGTGTTCGAGATCCCCGGGCTCCAGTCCCTCAACGGCACTGAGCTGACCGCGGACAAGGCCATGCCGCCCCCCGCGCCCGAGCTTCGGCCGGGTCGGGTCTGCGCCCTCGTTGATGGTGAGTGGCAGGTCTTGAGAATGGTGGATACAGACGGCACCATCATCGAGACTGAGGCTATGGAGGTCGACCCCACCCCAGAGCCGACGCCCCAGCCCGCCCCCCAGCCCAAGGAGGAGGACGTCGAGGAGTCGGATGGGGACTACCTCCCGGACGCCGCGGAGGACCAGGCCGCGGAGGACGCCGCGCTGAGCGAGGAGTACGGTGACATGGAGCCGAGCGAGGAGGGGGACATCGGCCTCAGTGATTGGGAGGAGCCTGTCCCCGCCGACGAGCACGACGACTTGGCCACTATGGCCGCAGCCGCCGATGAGCTCGCGGAGGTCGGCCGGGCTGCCCCTGGTGGACCCTGGGACGTCATGGCGCCCATCGTCCAGGCCCCCACCCACATTGGGGGCGACGGGTCGATGGGATCCGTGCTCAGGCTACAGGGGCTGCTGCTCGGGCGGGTGGCGACGCTCGCGGGCCATAACATCGCTGGGTCGACCCCGGAACTGGGCGACTTCCTGGCGTTGGTGGGGCAACACGTGAGCCAGTTGACCGAGAGTTTCGCTCTCCTGACCGAGGAGAACGCGTTGAGAGCCGAGGCCGACGCCAAGCAGGCCGAGGTCGACATCAACGAGCTCCTGAAGGCCAGCGAGCTCCTGATGAGTGAGATCGAGGGCCACAACACCGAGCAACGCGCCATGCGAGAAGGATTCGAGGCCGAGAAGAGGCAGCTCGAGGAGGAGCTGGCCCGACACAAAGCCGAGAGGGACCGGGCCACGACACACCTCAGGCAGGGGGTGGGGGTCGATCGGGGGTCCCCCAGGAGGGTCGGAACGCCCGTACAGCACAGCACACGGCCACCCAACACGCGGGGACTCAAGACGGTGTCCAAGACGGTGCAGCGGGGCACGACGGACCCGGGCCAGATCAAGGCCATGACCGTGAAGGCGCTGAAGGAGGTCATAGCCGAAGTGATGGCCAGCAAGGCCCGGTACGACGCCAAGGCCGCCGCAAACCGCCTCCCCCCCGAGACGCTGCGGGAGCACCTATACAGCTACCTCAACCACCGCTACGGGCTGCGGCAGCTGGTCCTGGACTGGGCCGAGTCCATCTTCCGGGCGGTACGGCAGCATGAGGACAGCGACGTCGAGGTGCGGCTCTTTGGCCACATTCTAGCCAACGACGTCGACGAGTCGTTCTACGGCGTCCTGTCCGACATGAGACGGACGGTCGTCGACCTCCTGGCCAACGTGCTAGCTGTGAAGCTCGGGGGTAAGGCGCGTGACGCGTCCGTCATCTCCCGCGTGGAGGCCCGCATGGCCGGGTCCGTCCCCGAGGACGAGTGGGTGGAGATCGTGCGGTTCATGTACACCGAGAAGGACTCCCTGCCCCTCATAGTGTCGCTCAAGGGAGCCGCCGCCAAGAACCCCGCACCCGCCGCTGGGAAGGGGCGCGCGAGGAAGCCCCAGCTGCAGTTCGCTGACTTCATGGACACCTTGCTGACGTACCAGCTGCACTCCCACGATCGCTTCCTGATGAAATTCAGGGCGTTGTTCCGCCAGTTCGACTCCGACTCGGACGGCGTGCTCTCTATGTCTGAGTTCGTGCCGTTTGTATCCACCGTCAGTCCCGGGCTGCCGGCTGGCGATGTCCAGAGGTACGCCGCCCTCGCCGACCCCGGGCGGACGGACCGCGTGACCTTCAGCAAGGCCGTCGAGGTGCTGTCCGGGCTGCTGGTCGGGATTGGGCACCCGGGGGATGTACAGTAGTGTAATAAAGTTGTTATCAATGAGATTACCGTAATCCCGTCGCCGGTCCCAGGCTTCTTTATGACCTTCCTGTCGGAGCCCTTTTTGTCTTTCACCCCTTCCTTTCGTTCCACTCATTTATGATGATGCCACGACTGTTGAGGTGCTCGAGCCACTCAGTTTAGCCATGCCGCTCAGCGATCTGGGCGGCTGCGTGTCCATTCTCAGCAGCAGCATCCATCGGCACACAGCTCCACAAGTCTCGTGATCTCGGCTTCGTCCCGTACTAGACAGTGGCGGCCCACAGTTTGTGAGCATACATAAAGCAGTGTTTTGTGTTTGTAGACGACTTAGATGACTCGAATCCCGTGTAATCCACGTCGTTGCATCAAACGGCAATACTCAAGCTCAACAACGCAAAGTTGGCCAAGCCCGCCGAACCATCGCAAGGTCTTTTAATACTTGCAGGTACTATTCAGATCATTTGCCGCGTTACGAACAGGTTAGGCTACGATTTCGAATGGCATCGGTCGATTTATATATAATAACGAACATGGCCAAACAGCCACCGTAGAGCAATTTATGCTTGTGAACAACACCGGTCAGACCAATTCTACTTAAACAAAAAACCCAATCACTCAAAACAAAATGAGCGCCATTGTCGACTACTTCAGGTTTCTGGCCTACCCAATCAACACTGAATCTATTCATGACAATCTTATTTCTCTCAATGCCGCTCTTTTATCCGAGGAACCATTCGAACGACATTTGACACTACTTCTTTTCAATGAGTCGGCAGAGGCGACATACGCGTTGCAAGAGGCACTCCAGCTGCTTCCTAATGATGCAGCCAGTGTAATTGACGCGATCTACCGCTGTATATGGGTTTGCGACGACTCCACGCCGATCCTTGCGATTGTTCTCCTGTCCCATCTAGCCAAGCATCTTGATGTGGACCGCCTGGCATCATTATTCTCCATGCTGCGACAGATACTGAAGGAGCTAGCCCGTGAGAGCGCCTTTGCGGACCTCACTGGCACTCTGGAGCTTCAATCTAGGAAGCGAGAGGGTGGCCACACCATCAGCGGGACGATGGAGCGCCTGCTGCACAATCAGGACGTCCGGAGGCCATGGTCGATGTGCCCCACGGTGTTTGTGGTGCACCTGCTGCAGTCCTTCGCCCGCATGCTGCCCTACGTCACTCTTTCATCGACGGGGGATGGCCTCCCCACGGTGGATACCATCCTGCTCGCCGCGATAGGTAAGACGGGGCGTGAGGCCGAACGAATGGCCTCGGGGGACGCCGCCCCGATCCAGGTGGCCGCCATTGCTGCTGCAGCCCTGTATCTCCCCTACACCATCCCCGCCGCACGTCGGGACCGGGTGACGCCGTACTACCTGCCCCTCAAGGTGTTGACGGGGAGACTGTTGGACCACCCAGTCCAGACGCCCCTGTCTGCCGCCGTCCATCTGTTCTGGTCTGTCTGGGCCCCCCGGCCGACCTCGACGTACATCGCGGCCATTCCCTCCCCCGAGCTCCTGCCCCACCCTCTCATCCAGGGCGACGGGGAGTGTGACCTCCTCGTGGGACTCCACCCGTCCATCGCACTGCCCCGCCCCGGGCAGACCTTGACCATGGAGGACGTCATGCCCGCGCTGGGGTCCATACACATCGGGGGGACACAGACAGGCGGGGTCGTGCTGGGCGGGACCAAGCCGTACTCCGCCACCGTCCGGGTGAGTTGCCGGGTGGGGACCCCCACAGTCTTCATGCTCCACGCGGGGGACTCTGACGTGGTGAGGGTCGATCCGGCGGTGTTTATACTCTCGGCCGACCAACAGCCGACCCACGTCACCATCACCGCCCGATGCTCCCAGTTAATGGCCGAGCGCCGGGCCCGCCTGACTCTCCAGACCTGGGCGGGTGTGCCGCTCGTCCACACCCCTGTCACCGTCCAGCCCCCCTTCGCCACCATCATCCAGGCGGCGGGGAGCGGCGCCATTGACGTCGGCACAGTCCCCGCGGGGGCCCGGCAGCTGGTCCCTGTCGCCGTATGGTCGGCGGGTCAGCGGCCGTCCCTGGTCACCGTCCGCCCCGTCGCCCAATCCCAACCCTGTCCCTGGACCGTCTACCCCAGCACACTATTCGCCGCCCCGGGCCGCGCGACCTTCGCCACGGCCGTCTACGACCCGCCCCCCGTCATCGATGGCCGGGTCGCCCACACCGTGGAGCTCTCCATCGGGCCGAACGTTCGCCCCCTCACACTCCGTGGGGTCACCGGGCTGCCCCTGACATGCACCGCGGAGGTGAGGTTCGGGGCCGTGCAGCGTCCGGCACCACAGGTCAGGTTCTCCCGGTCCGTGATGCTAACCAACGCCACTGATCGCCCCCTGGCGTGCCAGTTCATCATCAGTGACCCCCGCATCGCCGTGGCCCCAGTCACGATCCCCCCGCGCCGTGCCATCGCCCACCCCATCACACTGGCCGCCGTACGGCCGGGCCCCATCAAGACGACCGTGTTCGTCACGGCACCGGGCTGTCCCTACGTCAAGGTGCGTGTCTCGGCCTTCATCGGGCCCCCTGTGTCGTTTGGGTGTGCCCGGCAGCTCGCCCTTCGTCCCTTCGTCGTCGGGGTGGAGGAACCCGTCGTTATCGAGGTCCCCATCGCTAATAACACTAACAAGCACGTTGACTTCACCATCCACGCCCCCGACGCACTAGTGGCGGCCGTCGTGACCACCGAGGATGACTCTTCCGTCGGTGTGGCCCCCGCCGCCGACGACTCAACCTTCACCATCAAGCCTCTGGCGCGCGGCGGGATCAGGCTTCAATACTCGGCCGAGTCGGTCGGGGTGCTTGAGGCGACGGTGGAGATCATGCTCCAGGGGGCCGCCGTCGATCGCCTGGACGTCAGGTCGGCCGCCATCCCCCCCAGCCCCACCGCTGAGTTCATCGCCCAGCTGCAGGAGTGGTTCCGGCCCACCAGTGACGCCCATGACCGTGCCCGCCACGTCGCGCCGTGCCCCTCCACGGAGGGCGGGGAGCCGAGCTTCCTATTCCAGCGCGACACGGTGTACGTCCAGCAGGCCGGCCCCACCCCCACCACCATCAGCCTCCGTAACTCTCGCAACTACTCTGTCTCATACTTCATCTTTGTGTCGCACCCCTTCACCATGGACCGCGGCCAGCCCACCCAGTCCGGTTTCCTGGCCGCTCGGGGCTCTCTGAAGCTGCATCTCGACGTCACCGGCCTCGACGAGGTCCATATGTCGAGGGTAGGGTTCCTCGCCATCGTCCCCCTCGCAGCAAGGGACCCCACCACACCGTCATTCGTCACACTG
>PPCM01001139.1_pt1 | contig 13581 bp, 8 predicted proteins | sample 1555541 | NCBI WGS metagenome assembly PPCM01 (sample SAMN05284479, study PRJNA326546) | Marine sediment metagenome, whole genome shotgun sequencing project. | isolation source: marine sediment | place: Germany: Wadden Sea | collected 2012-09-05 | reverse complement strand
TAATAGGATTGGGCAACACTTTTAATGTAATATTGCTTTGTTCCACTCTAGGAACACTGTTAGATGAAGCTGAATAACAATCGGGATAAATCGGATTCTGAAACAGCAGGTTTCCGGAACTGCTCACACAGATTGTTTGTTCGTCATGATTTAATCCATTAATGCAATAAGCAATATTTCTGCACAAGCCATATTCACTCCCAATTGCATCAATCCAAGCCTCTTCATAACAAAGCCAACTATTTCCGTTCATAAATCCATAAACTGATAAATAGATCGTTTTTCTTTCAACACCAAAATAGGAAACAAGTCTTACGGAATCTACAGCCAATGCGAGTGAATCGACATAGTGATAAGGATCTTGAACAACTATAGAATCGCCTTCATTAAGATTAAAATCATACAATATGATTTCCTTATTTAACGAGGCATCCCACATGTAAACCTTATCAGCTTCTTCCCTGCAATAATTATTAGGCGTCCAATTTAATTGTAATGAATCGCTGGCAACTTTTAATACAGAATAACTTACTGAGTTAATTGTTGTATCACCTTCAAATTTATAACTATCAGTTCTCCACACGGCTTCGGTATTACCATCTATAATATTCAAGTCCCAAACAAGAACATTCCATTGTTTGTCCTGCTCAATAAATGATTGTGCAGATGTAGCAAATGAAAGCATTACGAATAAAAGAATTAGTTGATTCTTCATAGAATATTTCTTTAATGATTTAATAATAAACTGTTAACTCGTGTATCAGCATCCGTTGATACTTTAAAAGTACTATTATTTAACGATCGCTCAAATTAAATAATAATAAAATCCGAGAAAAAAAGGGTTTGACAAAAGTCAAACCCTCATTAAAACCGTAAAAAAAACATTTGACTAAAATGCCACACCAGCTCGTATACCGAAATAATCGATATAATCACCTTTATTAAAATGCACGCCTCCCTGAATAAATTTCCATCGTGCATTAACACCTATTTTCATATAGGTTGATTTTAATTTGTTCTCCGCTTCAGGATTGTCATTGAACATAATATTTGAACTAATCTTACTATCGAATCCCAGCTCATAAATAAACTCTGGCCCAATTACTAAATCATCCGTAATTTTATGAATGTATCGAAGACCCAGTGGAATATTAAAAAAGGCACTTCCTGCATTTCCTTCGATGTCTTCACCGTCGAAACCATATACATTCATATTTGCACCATAGGCGATTAATATTGGCAATTTTTCAACCACTTGCCAGTTCCATAGCACGCCTAAACCAGCTTGCCAAGGAATATCATCGGTACCCAATGGATAGAACTCAAAATGCAGTTCTCGATTCTTTTTATTCACTAAATTCAAGCCCAGTCCGCTTAGCGAGCCATCTACAATCTTATAACCAAAATTCTGGTACGACAGGTTAAAAGAATTATAAATATGATTATCATTTCCTTTTGCAATCTTTTCGCCACCAAGCCCGTCTAACCACGACAAGTCAAGATTACCGCCGCTGTTATCAGTATACACAATATCGCTTCCGGTGTTGTTACCGCCAATGTAGGTTACCTCATTTGAGCAAGGAGACCCTTCTGGCAAACCGCCAATTCGAGCGGCCGCACGCAGGGTTTCTAGAAAGTCGAGCTGTTCTGTTTGCGGCTCTTCTTCCACTGCATCCTCATTGCTAACTACATCAGATCCTTCACGCGCATTAATCTCGGTAATCTTCACCTCCACACGGCGATTCTTCTGACGCCCCTCATCACTTTCGTTAGAAGCAATTGGTGCTTTCTCGCCATAACCAACTGCTGCAATTCTAAAGGCAGCGATGTCATTCTCTACCAGATATTGCTTCACTGAATTTACCCGCTCTTGCGATAAACGAAGATTGTTTTCATCTGATCCAACATCATCAGTATGTCCGCCAAGCTCAATGGCAATCATGCTTCTTTTCATAATATCCACCAACTTGTTTAATTCTAACATGGATTCGTTTCGCAAGCTTGCCTTACCAAAATCGAAGAAAATGTTCTTTAATTCAAAAGTAGCTCCAACAGTGATGGTCTGTAACTGGAAATTCTTTACAACGTCAAGCAATTCGTTCTCTTCGCTTAACCATTGCAGCTTTGCTCTTTTTATAGAAATATCTAAATTTCTTGCCGTAGTTTTATACTCATCTGCAAGACTTCCAAATTCATTAAATCCATTTGATAGATTCGATTCATCCGTACTTAATAAAGTTGCCAATTTATTATCCAACTCTTTAAACTGCTGTTGTGCACGAATAATGTTCGACATCTCAGGCTTTAAACGTTCCAGTACACTTTCATCCTTTAAAAACTGGCTCATATCCGTGAGATCAAGCACATCGGTATAATACAGAAAGCCTTTCATATCAATCACCACATCATATTTTTTGAGCGGTGGAAGGGATATTTTATAAACCCCATCGCTAAAATTGCTAATGGCATTAGCATACTCTTTTCCGGTTTCGGTTTCAATAAAACGAATCTTAGCTCCCACAGGATTGTTATTCTCATCGGCAACCACACCGCTAACATTAATCACCATTTCAGGTCGCATGCCCGGCGGAATGATGAACTCATAGATATCATCTTCGCCATAGCCATCAACCTGTGAATTTCGCACTGTGTAAGCCTTTATACCGGAGGCAGGTATGGTCATGTATTTATCATTATCCATGGTGTTTATATATTTACCCATGTTCATTGGCTTTGTCCAGGATGTCCAAGAATCTCCGGTACGCCTTGACATAAAGATATCGGTACCACCAAAACCAGGGTGCCCCGAACTGTGGAAATAAAGTGTTTTACCGTCGGCTGCCAACATAGGCGAGGCTTCAGAGTTTGGCGTGTTAATAGTGGGACCTAAATTTATAGGAGCTGTCCAGCCGTTCTCCGTTAATTGAGTAACGTAAATATCAGATACGCCACCCGATTTATCACGATCGCTGCAGAACAACAAAGTCTTGCCATCGGAAGCCAAATTAGCCTGCGATTCCCACTCGTTGGTATTAACCGTTCCGCCAACATTACACGGGAAGGTCCATCCACTGGCCGTATTAACCGTGTAAAACAGATCGCCACGTCCGAACGAACCATCGTAATTACCAAACAGGATCACCACATTCTGATCGCCCGACATCGACATAATTGCCTCGTGACTATTGGTGTTTAAATCGCTTAAGGTTTTAGCAGCTCCCCAATTACCGTCAGCCATTTTATCAGAATACCAAATATCATTTCCACCCTGCCCTCCAGGTCGATCATCGGCGGCAAAATAGATGCGCTTACCATCCAACGAAACCACCGGGAAATAATCATCAACACCGGAGTTTATATAAGCGCCTACATTCTTAACTTCTACATAATCATCGTTACGCTCTAACAACTCTAACCATCGATTAGCCAAGGCAGCGTCTGCCGTTGCATATTTCGATTTATAAGCCTTTAAGGCAAGTATAGACTCATCGAACTCTTTAAGTGCAAAATGTGCTTTTGCCAAATTTAAATACTTATCAGGACTGGTATGGACCTCGGTTTCGTATCTGGTGATGGCGTTATGGTAGTCCTTTTTATTAAAAAACTCATCACCCGATTGTGCAAACCCATTCAGACAAACCGCTATCAGAATCGGTATCAGCAGTAATACTTTTTTCATGCTCATGTACTTTAGATTAAACCATTATAATTTACATAAGCATGAAATTAACCCCATAGCAAGGCCTTGTCAAACAATTAAGATAATTTACTCTTAAATTACGTAATATACCGTAGGGGACTCATACCACAATTCTCAATGAGAAGAATACAAGAAAGGTATTCTATCAAACCACGATACGTGTTAAAAGAACAGTCGGCCGTCTATAGCAGGCAGATGCTAGTTTACTATTAACAGTAAAATAATTAACGACTATTTACTTAATCACTAATTCCATTTCAGAAACATGATTTAGATATGAAACATCCAATGAATCCTTATAAGCGATTGTAAAGTGTATTACACCTCTGTCATTTGGCCGAATAGGATATTCACTAAATCTTGCTCAACTTGATATCTTTTCATTTGTAACACTTATAGCCACCAATGAGTCAGGTATTCCGGGTATTCTTATTTGGACTATAAATTCCTTCTAAAACAGTACTGTGTCATTTAATATACTTCTAGTAGCATGTATCATCGTTGGCTGTTCTCCATGGTACTCACTTTTTTCTTGACTCCTCTTAATATTTCAAGAACCCTTGTGTCCATCTTCAGGATAAAGCAAAACAGTATCAGTCAATTCCTTTTTAACATTTGTTTCTTTATCCAAACATCGTTGTACTTTTTTCTCTAAAGATTCTTCCAGTGTAAGTACAAAAACAGCAACCCACAGGTGATTATCCATATTATTAAAATCAAATTCATTGTGGTGCAATAAAAACCCTGCAATCATACTCGGAGACAATGAGCCACTTATTTCCATTGATTCAGAGTACCCTTTATAATACTCATTCTTTTCACCCAGATCATGTATGTATTTTGCAAATACACCCAAATTAGTCAATTCAATAGAATGAAAGTTTGTTGGATAATACAAAGTAGTATCCTTTGTACTTACATTTCCAGGGGCTGTTGAAATCCTCCAAATCTCATTAAATAAGCATGTATCAAGACTGAAGAGAAACTCATACTTCATTTTCTCTTCGAAGGCCCATAAATTAGGGACAGAATCACCCGTCACAAAGGTTCTTAATTCTAAATATTGATGATAGGATTTGTCTATTTCGTCAAAGTCAGTTTTCGATAATACCAGACTATCAGCAAATGCAACAATCTTAGCGAGTTCCTTTCTTTCCTGTAAACTAAAATGTTTATTAATTAATACAGTACTCAATGTTACCTCATGAGAACACGAGGTAATCATTAAAAACAACAATGCAATTACCACATAGAGTTTATTCATATTATCATACATTTACGACTAAGAAATGTTAATCATGCCAGACCACGAAAGATTTGCAGCCGATGTCTGATCACTTTTTCGGCACGTAACCCGGAAGTTCTCTATGTGTGTGATCGCAGAATGGCATTGTTTTACTCTTTCGGCAATCGCACCACTTCACTTCTTGTTTGAATCTTATTTTAGTTGGAATTGGCGCAAAGCCTTCCAGCTTATTATGTGATCCATCGCAAAATGGATTATTGCTAGAATGGCCACATGAACAGTAATAGTATTCACCTGGTTCCATTAATAAGCGTAAAGATTTTAATCCTCTTATTTTAGGTTCTTGCTGATTTTCCATGATTATTTATTTAAATAGTATCGTTTATTAGCTGATTGTTTTATACTCAGTTCTGAGGAGTTGCAAAAGATATTCATCCTGCCATTGTCCATTTACCTTCACCCACTCAAGCTTTTTCCCTGAGATCCGGAATCCTTCTGCCTCAAACAATTTTAAACTGGCATGATTTCCGGTAAGAATGTTACAATAAAACTGGTGCAGTCCGAGAACATTGAAGCCATAATCTATTACTAATTTCAAAGCCATAGCAGCAAGTCCTTGCATACGGAATTTTTCATCAATCAAAATACCAATACCAGCTTTGTGGTTTAAAGGATCAAAATCAAACAAATCGATGGCGCCAATAGTTAGCTCATCGGCCTCCAACTTAAGATCTATCATTAAACGCAATTGTTTGGCGGCATATATGTCCTGTTGGGCACTCTTAATATATTGCTTAAGCAAATAACGCGAAATTGGAGCGCTGGTGTTGCTCAAATGCCACAAGCGTTGATCATTCTCCCAGCGATCGAGCACATCTAAATCTTTCGGTTCAGGAGCACGCAAACTTATTTTTTGGTTTGATAAAAGCATAAAAAAATTCCCACTTCAATTGAAGCGGGAATTTAAGAAATATCTATTAAATATTAGTGTTTAAACTGTACGGGTCGTATCCCATTTTTCAAGATACTCACCAATGCGGCGTAAGAACTGTCCTCCAAGTGCACCATCAACTACACGGTGATCGTATGACAAGGACAAGACCATAATCTGACGGATGGCAATAAAGTCGCCTTGTGGTGTTTCTACAACAGCAGGTTTCTTTTTAATTGCACCAACACCAAGAATTGCCACTTCCGGCTGATTGATAATTGGTGTTCCGGTAATGTTATCGAAACTTCCGAAATTGGTAATTGTAAAAGTACCACCAGCAATTTCATCCGGCTTTAGTTTGTTACCTCTGGCTCTGGCAGCTAAATCGTTAACAGACTTTGCCAAGCCAACAATATTAAGCTGATCAGCTCCTTTAATAACCGGAACAATTAAGTTACCGCTTGGCAAGGCTGTTGCCATACCAATGTTAATATTTTTCTTCTTGATAATGTTGGCACCATCAACAGAAACATTTACCATCGGAAAATCGCGTAATGCACGGGCTGCCGCTTCAACAAAAATTGGCGTAAAGGTTATGTTTTGCCCTTCACGTTTTTTGAATTCACCTTTAACTCCATTTCTCCATTCAACAAGATCTGTTACATCTATCTCAACAAACGATGTTACGTGAGGTGATGTCTTTACCGAATGAACCATATGATCGGCAATTAGCTTGCGCATGCGATCCATCTCTATAATTTCGTCGCCACCACTAACCGTAACCGGAGCCGATTTAACCGGAAGATTATCTTTAGCCTTTACTAAACTTTCTCCGTCAGCAACCGAACGCGATGGAGTTTTCTCAACTACCACACCGATTGAACCTGACTTTCGACTCTTCACATAGTTGAGAATATCTTCCTTAGTAATACGTCCATCTTTACCGCTACCATTTATTGTATCAAGTTCCGGTAAAGTAACGTGCTCAGTATTGGCAATATTCCGTACCAGTGGAGATAAAAATTTCCCACTTGGAGTGCGAGATCCAAAAGAATTTGGAGAATCCTCGCTATCTGTTGCAGAAACATCCGTAACTGCATATGTTTCTATTTTCCCTGAAACCTCAGCAGCAATCTCTTCTACTTTGCTTTCAGTACTTTCTTCACCTTCTGTAGTAATAATTGCGAGCACATCTCCAACCTTTGGTGTATCTCCTTCTGCAAAAAACACTTTAGAAACTACACCATCTAACTGCGAAGGAACTTCAGAATCAACCTTATCGGTTGCTACTTCTACTACTGCTTCATCTTCTTCTACCGTATCGCCTACCTCTTTTAACCATTTTGTAATAGTTGCTTCAGTAACGCCTTCTCCCATAGCAGGAAGATATAATTCGATTTTAGCCATTTGTATATTGATTTTTACCTTATTCTTATTAAACAAATCTAATTATATATTAGGGTAAAAACAAACAAGCCTCTTAAGTGTTCAGCCGAGAATGAATTAAATACTAGGCTGGAATGATTCTAAAACAACATTGCCCAAAACCGCCTGAGATGCCCATCAAATAAAAGATTCTCACACTCGGGCATTCTCACTTAAAACAAATATTAGATTTAGAGTAAAGCTAATGTAATAGAATTCGGTTGCATGTTAAGCAATTCTAAGAGCATGAATATGATGATGATAAATCGCTATTCCTTAAACAAAGGGACGAGGTCTTGAAGAAAATACTATTTTTACCCACAAGTGGTATGCTGATGAAACCACATCTACTCAAATGGCGCATTATACTATTTAGCGGCATTAGGTCTTTCATTGGTGCAAATCATTTTAATTGATCTACTCTAAACTAAACATTGGGCTATGAAATCTCCTAAACTACTGCTAACTCTTTTAATCATTACGCTAATAAGCCTCTCAGCATGGCAGCAAGCAAAGGCAACAGATCGCTTAGGACATTTTTTAGATGACAATAAAATAACAGCTCCATTAAAATCATTTCGGGCAAAGAGAAATCCAATGCCCAATTTATTCATTGGAGTAATGGCTCAAAGCTACATGGGAAGAAGCGACGGTTTCTTTGCCTGGTCAGGAGAAGCTCACTACAACCACAATTACTTTTCTCTAAATTTAAATTCAAGCTACAGCATGCACATCTTTCCACTTGATGATGCTGAGAATCCTGCGTTAAGTGAATACTACACCAATTTTAACATTAGTCAGGCCATTGGAACATTCTACGTATTCAGCTATAAGGGCAAGAAAAAATACAGAGCATTTACAGGTCAGGTGGCCTATACGCCCATGGCAACATTAATCTATTACAAAAAACAATCAACAAAAAAAGAAAGCAAGCTTGGCGTTCGTGTTGGCTTTTTACACGACCAGGAAAATGTACACGAGGAAATTGTTTTAGAGATGATAACACCAAATGACTACACCATTATGTCGTACGCAACCAACAATCTTGTTTTTGGCATTAGCAAGAGCTCCTTTGCCTATTCAAGGTATGGCCGAAACACTTACTTCCATAATGGCAATGTATATTTCGATATGATGTTTAATATGAACTCAAGCGAAAACTACAAACAATACATAAAAGAGACGGGAACCTATATGTACTATAAAGACCTTGACCTGATTAAAAATCGCGTTGGGTGGAGGCTTGGTGCCGAGCGTCGTGCCACCAACAGCCCGATCCCATCAATTAACCACTACCTTGGATTTGAGGTTGGCAGCCTACCAGTGCCAAAATATGGATCCATTGCCGGATTCTATATGCTACTTAAAGTTGGAGTTATGTTCAATGTGAAAGTTGGCTAAACTTTCACAGAAAAAAAGAAAGCTGCTCCGAACTCAATCGAAGCAGCTTTCTTTTTAGGTATGCTAAAAGCTATTTCATAACTGCCAATCGCAGTGTGCTTTCTTCATTTTTACTATTGATTACCTTCACGAAGTAATAGCCCTCAGCTAATTCATTAGCATCAAACTGAGCAGAAAGTGCATCTACATTAAAGAATGCAACCTGCTGTCCGATTGAGTTAAATAGTTGAACGCTTGCAATTATTTCTTCTTGTGACTCAATTCTAAAATGATTGTTTGCCGGATTTGGATACAAATTGTAAACATTAGTTGAAGCCTGAACAGAGTTAATTCCAACCCTGAATTCAACAACAACGGTAGCTGTAGTTTCACATCCATTACTTCCGGTTACAGTTACTGTATAGGTTCCTTCGCTTACATTGATAAGCTGAGTAGTTTCTCCAGTTGACCAATAAAACACTTCTCCAGGATTACCTGCATCAAGATCCACTGTTCCTCCTTGTTCGATGATAATTGTATCTGCTCCCAGATCAACAATCAATGATTCGAATACAGTGATATCTATTTCATCGCTAAGGTCGCCACAAATATGATGCACTGTTACAGAATAAATATCTGAAGTAAGAACGCTTATATCTTCAGTATTTGCACCAGTAGACCATTCGTAAGTAAAACCAGGGTGACCTGATTCCAGCAAATAATTATCGCCATCGCAAATTGTTGTATCCGGTCCAAGGTTCATATCCAAATTAAATACACCAACCTCAACTGTATCAATAGCACTGCACTGGTAAATGTTTGTTGCCGTTACTGCATAAACCCCGGCCTGGTCAATTAATATACTGCTGGCTGTAGTGCCATCATTCCATAGATATGATGTTTCCAGATTTTGAGGTGCAATCGTGTAGCTTGTTCCCGGGCAAATTGATGTATCCGCACCCAAGTTCACCTGATAATCCAGAACCAGAATTTCTAAATAATCTGAATAGACCCCACATGAGTTCTCTACTTCTACCTCGTACGAACCTGTTGTATTCACCTCAATGGTTGAAGTACTTTCACCAGTTGACCATGAATAGCCAGTTCCGTTAACAGCCGGATCAAGTGTTAATGTTTCACCCAAACAAATTGTAGTATCACTTCCCAAATTAATGTCTAGCGGGTACTCAATCTCTAAATAAAGCTGATCTTGATACGCACCACAATCATTGGTAATTGTTAACGAATAAATTCCTTGCGTACTTGCAGAAATTAAACCCTGAGTTTCGCCCGTTGACCATAAATAGGTAGGTTCTGGCCCGGGACTAACATAATCCGATGATAGAACCGTGGCTGTTCCATCACAAATATATTGATCCATCCCAAGGCTAAACAATGGCACATCAAAGCTAATTACATCAACCCAATCGCTTGAAACCCCACAGGCATTAGAAACTGTAACACCATATGTTCCGGGCATATTTACCTCAATGGTATCAGAGATACTTCCGGTAGACCATACATAAGTTTCATCTTCATAACCTGTAGTTAATACAAGCGTTGATCCCGCACAAAGGAATGCTTCATCACCTAAGTCAACATTAACAAATTCGTCATAATCAACATGCACCTCATCCACCTCAATACAATCGCCACGCGAAACAGTAACAGTATAGGTACCCGATTGGTAGGCTGTAAGTGTAGGACTAAACCCTCCGGTTGACCAACTGTAGCTTACACCACCGATATAGGTTTCCGGAGGTGTAGTAGCATCTAGCGTTACTGGTGTGTTGGAACAAACTGACGAGACATCGAGTCCGAGGTTAAGTTCCATGTCGTTGTAAGTAACGTAAATAGAGTCGGTATGTCCACATTCATTAACAATATTTGGAATAGAAACAGAATACATTCCCGGCTTGGTAACCAAAAACTGCCCATCAGTTGAGATGGTGTCTGTACCATAAAAGTCCCAGTGCCATGCATATAAAGCACCATTATTTAAACCATTTCTGGTAGCATCAAGCAATATTGAAGCATTGCTACAAAGCGTTGTGTCTTCAGGAAAATCAACAATATATGTAGGATGAACCAACAAACTAATTGTAGTATCGTAGCTACATCCAAAATCGTCAACAATGCCATACGTATAATTGTATGAACCGGCAGGAGGAGCAATTACCACATCGCTATCCTGATCAAGAACTAGGATACCCGTTGTGTTTGTCCATGTTTGAGTTTCAACTATAGGCTCATAATTAAAGTTTATTGGAAGAATTGCCGGATCGAAGTTAATCCCCCATTCAAAGATAAATCCATTATCTGAAAGAAGATTATCTGTAATTCCAATGGTCCAGGTTCCGTTAAGTGGACAACCTAAGAAGTTTGACCATGGATCTTCGGCAGCATAACTACCTGCTGGTAATGTTGTATAATTGGCACTCTCTGCCGACATGGTTCCATAGGTAGGGTTTGGCGACCAACAATAGTTGTATCCAACTCCTGGGTTTAGGTTCAAGTCGATATCAATTGGTTCTCCCAGATAGGTTCCCCCTCCACCGTTCGGGTATACAAGAAAGTTCACGATACTTCCGTTAGGACATTCAATCCAAATATCAAGGTCGCCTAAATATGAATGCTCCATTTGGGCACAAATACCCAGGATATCATTTACGTCTGTTAATACCTGACCCGGTGCAAACGCATTAAAGGTAAGCGATGTGCTATAAGACGCACCGCTACCGTCTGGCAAGAAAGTAGTACCGGCTAAAGCCAAATCGGCACTTAGTTCATAAGGCGTCATTTCAACTTCACCAAATAAAGTTACTTCATCACCAGCACAAATTACTGAGTCTTGTGGAATGGTTCCGGCAAAATCAGGTTGTGTCGAAATTCGTACACGCGCGTCAAGTACATTCGTGCTTTCGCAGCCCATGCTATCAATTACTGTTAAATTGATATTATATCCTGATATCTCAGTGTAAACAACATTAACGGAGTTACCTGATGAGTCTTGTGTAGAATTACCAAAGTCCCAAATGAATGTAGATGAGCTATTACTCTGTCCATAAACTAAATTATTCTGAGGGAACACTCCGCTACCAAATAACTGGATAGGATCGCCTAAACAAATATCGATAAAACCTTCAGCATTAATTGGAGGGTTTGAATAGATAAGGTTGGCTAATACAGTTTGACAAGGAACAACACATGAAAGCACAGCAGCCCAACCCTGAGCTCCTGTTCCGCCTGAAGTCCATTCAAGCGTTAAACATCCGGAAACATTTGCAGGAGATGCAGAAATGCCCGTTGTCATTGGATTAAATCCACCAGGGGAATAAGTACCAAAACTATTATAGGTATTGTCCGGACCATCAAAAACCTGCAAGGATGAACCTGCACCACAATTCCATGTTGTAAAATCTAGCTGTATAGATGTACCCGGTGTGCTGGGACAAAAAGTAACACTGTAGCTTTCGGCAGTACCATGATTGCCAATCGGACCACCACTATCATAAAAGATACCACCACATGTACTTACTGTTTGACCATCATATTGGTCTATTTCATAATCCTGAGCTTGAGCTGAAACTGCGCCAAGAAATAATACTACGAAGAATAGGTATTTTATTGTTTTCATATTTATCCTCCTAATTATTCTGACTGATTAAACCATAAGTTCTTCTGGCCTCATTGTACAGCTCATTAAAATCGCGTCCCGATTTAAAGCGTAGTATCGTATTGGAATTTCCCCAACGATAAAAACTCTCCTCATCATCCTTCAACTCCAGATTATAATTTAAAACATTAAGATCTGTGAGCTTAGCATCAACCGCAACTTCAAGCGATGTATACAATTTCAACGACTCTTGTTTGTCGGCCGGTAACTCAATCACATCAAATGATTCAGTAAGAAATAAGTTGTAGTATACCAATAGGTTGAGATTCTTCTCTACCAGGTTATCTACAAAATCCTTCTCATAAATGTCGTAAAGTCGCTGATCCGGAGTGATCAGACTTTTAGTTTGTGCCATTGACACTGTTCCGGTAAACAGCAACAAGAACACAATAAGTTGTGATGTTTTCATCTTTAATCTTCTATAAATTAGTTAACAACAAAATTAACAATAGTTTGCGAAAATGCCATTAATTTTAACAAAAGCCCCTATATCCGCAGATATTTTGCAACACAACTAATTAGCTGCACTAAAACTATGGATTGTTGAAATTATGTTCTTTTGGCAGTTTGTTGTTAGACTACGATTTTTTCCATTTGGTTGTTCAGACCAACAAAATATTTGAATTTAATAAGTAGCTTATCCAAACAAAATGAAAAATACAACAATCAAGCAGCTTGTAAACTACTCTATTCGTATCATTTAAATATCCTGATCATTAATAATTATCAATTGAATTATTGCAGCCTCTTCCAAACTAAAAAAACACCACTCCATAAATGAAGCAGTGTTTCTTAGTGATTGTGACAAATAACGAACTCCTCTAGTCGGCAAACACTTAATAAAAATATTTTCTATTAATTCATCGATGCCTCTTGATACTCTTTAGGACTCATTCCCACTTTCTTTTTGAACAATCGTGAGAAGTACTGCGGATATTCAAAGCCCAATTTGTAGGCCGTTTCAGAAATCGATGCATTGGGAGCAAGTAATAAGTTTTTGGCCTCTTCAACCAAGTACAGGTTAATCTGGTCAACAGCTGTCTTTCCTGTTTCGGCCTTTATCGTGTCGTTCATGTACCGGTAACTTACTTCTAACTGATTTGCCAGCCAATCAACAGTTGGGATTCCTTTTTCTTCCAACTGGTTCAACTCAAAATACTCCTCAAGAATATCTTTAAAACGAGTAAGCAAAGCCTTATTTATTTCTTTAGGAAGACAATGTA
>PPCM01001138.1_pt1 | contig 13610 bp, 10 predicted proteins | sample 1555541 | NCBI WGS metagenome assembly PPCM01 (sample SAMN05284479, study PRJNA326546) | Marine sediment metagenome, whole genome shotgun sequencing project. | isolation source: marine sediment | place: Germany: Wadden Sea | collected 2012-09-05 | reverse complement strand
CCATCGCTTTCTTAGTCAAAGTAACCCCTTTTTCATAAGTTTTCTCAATCATCTTTACAATGGGAGTTAACCCATTCCATGTCATGGATCTGGCGAGACCTAAAACTTTATCAACGCTATTAAGGAGTTCGCCATTCCAATGGTTTTCCAAAACACCCCATACTCTTTCGATAGGGTTGTATTTACTGTGATATGGAGGATAATAAGCTAAGTGTATATCGATTGAATTCGCTATTGCAAAATCAACCAGTCGTTTCATAAATTGACTTCTTCGGCTGTTATTTTCAGGGCCATTGTCCGCATTTATTACAAGTGTATGAGGATTAAACCTCTGTTTCAAAGAGGGCCACAAATCTTCAACAGCATCAACCATAAAATCAGGTGTGACCGCACTTTCGGTAAAATAGAAATAGTTTTCATCATAATCTGGGAGAAAAATGCCAAAAGGTTTTAACACAAATTCCGGAGCAAAATCATGGTCCAGAGATTTTATCCCGCAGCGGCTATACCCCCCTCTGGAATAATTGCCGCCATGGACATTGGCCTTCGTATCAATCGATAATCGAATCACGCCGTCAGTCTCATCCGCCAATCGATTGGTGCTATGAACATGTTCAAATATGGCATCGGTTTCAGCTATCTTTTTTTTGGTAATATTTTCTGGACCTTTTTAAGTTTGAAACCTAACTTGTTCATTTTTATTGATATCGTTCTGTCCGTTGGTAGCTCGTCATCGGTGTAGTACATTTCTGTAATCAACCGTCTCCGAACTTCGGTAGCGGTTATAGGGGAGTATAGGTTCGTACTACGGAAAGTTGGATCGGTCTGACATAGGGGACTCACAATCTGACTGATATCATCCATGAGTTTGGGGAGGTGAGCTTCTGCAGGTTTACGCCCTCGTAATGAATAATTGTCAGTACAGGTTATTCCAGATTCCAATTCCCTGGTTCCTTTGATTATTGTTTTGCGGTTCCATCCGAGTTCACGTTCTGCTTTGAGTTGACCGCCATATCCCAGTAATTTTACGACTGAAGCCATGAATCTTCGTTGTTCGGCCCCTTTGAGTTTGGATCTGTATTCGTTCAAAAACTTACAAAGCTCAGGAGTAAGTTCCTTAATAGGTTGAAAACTTTCGATATCCTCATGATCTGGCATAGTAAAAATCCTTTGATTTATAGTTTCTATGCTGATCATATACCTAACAATATCAAAAATCTAGGATCAATATTATTGATCAAAAAGCAAAAGTTGTGTAATTTAATTTATCGTCATCCCTTAGTCAAAAAAACTGAAAAAGAGGAAGCTGGAAAGTCCGATGTCGGCGAAGAAGATGATTCTAAAGATTGGAAAAATGCGTCTGGTGAAGATCCTCCCGGTGGAAAGAAAGATCACAACGCCACTGAGCACGATGTTCCTGGTGCTAAAAAGGAGCATGATGATCATGGTCACGGCAACGACGAAGAAGGTGTTGACGAGAGCAACCCCGCATTAGTCAAAAAAACTGAAAAAGAGGAAGCTGGAAAGCCCGATGCCGGCAAAGGGGATGATTCTAAAGATGGGAAAGATGCGTTTAGTGAAGATCCTCCCGGTGGAAAGAAAGATCATCACGCCCCTGAGCACGATGATCCTGGTGATAAAAAGGATCATGAAGATCATGGTCACGGCAACGACGAAGATGGTGTTGACGAGAGCAACCCCGCATTTGTCAAAAAAGCTGAAAAAGAGGAAACTGAAGAGTCGGAAGCCGGTAAGGATAAGGAACCTGAAAATGTAAAAAAAAGATCTGGATCAGATTCCGAGGGCGGAAAAAAAGGTCCCGCCGACGACGAACGCGATACCCCTGATAATAATAGTGAGCATGAAGGTGGAGCCGATGATGCCGGTGACTCAGTTGGTGACCTGGAAATTTCGGGGGGGGACGAAACCCTGGGGAAGACTGCTGAAACGTTGCCGGATGAAGAAAATGAGCCTCTTTCCGATATGGAAATGTTGGAATTTAACGAGGGGCCGGTTGATGCCCCTGTGAGTGACTGGACTGAAAACGTTGACCAGAGTGAAGACTCAATTTCCGGTGAGGAGGATTGGGTCCAAGCTCTGGATAATGATGAAATCGATGATTTGTCAAATTCGGAGCAAGATGAACTTGACATGGAATCAAATGACGTGGATGTCCCAATAAACATTGATGAGCTGGATAATGAGCCACCCATACTGTAAGCTGCGGGAGTTGGTGGGCAAAAAGCGCTTCAGGGAAGAGCTCGGTTCTTTATGGCCTCTTGCTCCAAGACGTTTTGTTATTGTTGAAAAAAACGATGTATAGATAATTTCAATATGTGCTTCCGGAATTATGGAAATAAGCATTTTGACTTTCCTCGTTTACCTCTCTATTATCCCCAACCATTGTAAAGCCTACAGCAACAGGGCGCGGCGTAAACAGGCCGCGCACCGTTGCCACCCTTAATAAAAAATGGAGATATGGAAGATGAATGTCGGTAAATTTGCCGGGAAGAAGTTTTGCGTGATGACCCTGGCCCTGGTGCTTGTTTTTTGCCTGGGGGCGGGAATGGCCCAGGCTGCAAAAAAGAAAATACCCAGCCTCTATCTGGGCTATGTTTTAACGACGCACCATACGCCGTTGATGGTTGCGGCCATAAAAGGCGAGGCATTTAAAAACTCGGGTGCGTATTTTACTCCCATTGTTCCGAAACAAAAGTACACCCTTATGTCCGGCGAGGGAAAACCCCTTGCCGTGGTGAACTTTATCGTCTCGAAAAGCGGCTCCGAAACCGCCACCCTTTTCGCCATGGACCGCCTGGACATCGGGCTGGCCTCCAGCACCGCCTTTATGAGCGGCATCGACAAGGGAACCGGGATGAAGATCCTCTGCCCCCTGCATGTGGACGGCATGTGCATGGTCTTTCCCAAGGACAGCCATGTTTACGGATATAAAGATGTTGAAGGGGCCATCAAGGCCTCCAAAACCCCCTTTAAAATCGGATATCATTCTCCCACCAGCGCGCCCCGCGTGGTGTTCGAGGGAGCCCTGCACAAGGCCGGTTTTAAAATCACGGGAAATCCCAATCAGGCGGACGCCGATGTACTGATGGTGGACCTGAAGACCACCTCCAACCTGATCCCCGCCTTGCTTGCGGGACAGGTCGACTGCTGGGTCGGGCCCGCGCCCCATCCCGCCGTTGCCGAGTATAAGAATGCCGGCCATATCGGCCTTGACTCCGTCGATCTGCCGCCAAAGGGAGACTGGTCGGATTTCCCCTGCTGTGTGATGGGCGCAAGCAATAAGCTGATCGAAAAATCACCCGAAATCGTTCAGGCAATGACCGACCTGATGACCGCGGCTTCTAAATGGAGCAATGGAAACAGGAGCGAAACCGCCGGCATTTCAGCCAAATGGATCGGGGTTCCGGCCAAGGCCGTTGAAAAATCGTCCATTGTCTACACCACGGACCCCACGGAAAACTGGATGAACGGCGAGTCCGAGTTCCTCTCCATGCTCAACGGCATGAACAAATTCAAGGGAGAGATAAAGGGTAAAAGCCTCGATGCGGCAACCCCCCTTCTTTTCGACTTCTCATTTGTAAAACAGAGTCTTGCCCGCTAAGGTGCCTTGACCAGCCGTCCGGCGGTGCGTGCAATGGTGCGCCCCGCCGGATTCGTGGAATAATAATGATAAAACGCTCTTTTTATATGGTGCTTCCGGCGTTGGCGCCGGTATTGCTCGGCCTGTTGTGGGTGTTCATGGCGGGCAGGATCGGAAATCAGGTGATCCTCCCCGGAATCGAACAGGTGGGGGAGCTGATGCTCCATCCCGGCGAGGACTTGATCAGCATGGGGTCCCTGGCATCCAATGTGCTGGTGAGCCTTGTGCGCGTGGTGATGGGGTATACCCTTGCCGTCATGATCGCGGTCCCCCTCGGGGTGATCATGGGATACCATGGCCTCGTGTTTACCTTCTTCAACGGGTTTCTGAACCTTTTCAGGCCCATTCCCCCCCTTGCCTGGGTGCCGCTGGTCATGGCGTGGTTCGGCATATCGAGCCTTGCCACCGCCTTGGGGTTCGAGAGCGGCAAGCTGTTCATCTATTTCGACAATATCAAGTTCTCCATGCTCTTCATCATCTTTATCGGGGCATTTTATCCCGTGATGACCTCCACCATCCACGGTGTCCGCAGCGTGAACGTGACCCTGATCGATTCCGCAAGGGTGCTCGGGGCAAGCGAGATGCAGATTTTTCGCAAGGTGCTCATACCCGCCGCCATGCCCTCCATCATCACCGGCATGCGGATCGGCCTTGGAATCGCCTGGATGTGCCTTGTCTCCGCAGAGATGCTGCCCGGCTCCCTTTCCGGCGTGGGCTATCTGATCACCCACGCCTTTACCCTTGCCTCCACCGATATCGTGATCGCGGGCATGATCTCCATCGGGCTGGTGGGGGCATTGATGGATATGATCTTTCATCGTATTGAGCAGGTGAAGTTTTCATGGCGGGGGCGGGTGAACTGATGGAAGATAAGAAGCAAAGTATATTGGAGATGGAGGGACTTTCAAAGGCGTATGCCGTCAAAAGGGGGGAGCCTTTTCTTGCCGTGAAGGATTTCGCCCTTCAGGTTCCGGAAAACTCCTTCACCTGTATCGTGGGGCCTTCCGGCTGCGGTAAATCCACGGTGCTGAGGATTGCGGCGGGCCTGGAGAAAGCTTCGGCCGGAACCGTGTCCTATCGCGGCTCACGGGTAACGGCTCCCTGCGCCGAGATCGGGCTGGTCTTTCAGGAATACTCACTTTTTCCGTGGATGACGGTGGAAGACAATGTGGCGGCGGGTCCCGAATTTGCCGGGGTGGGCAGGGAAGAGCGCGGTCGTGTTGCCGCCCGGTACCTGCGCATGGTCAATATGATGGATTTCAAGAAGGCATATCCCCACGAACTGTCCGGAGGAATGCGACAAAGGGTCGCCATTGCAAGGGCCCTTGCCAATGAACCCGACGTACTGCTCATGGACGAACCCTTCGGCGCCCTGGATGCGCATACCCGCATTCTGATGCAGCAGGAGCTGCTGAAGGTCTGGGAGCTGACGCAAAAAACCGTTGTCCTGGTGACCCACAGCGTTGACGAAGCCATTTTTCTCGCGGACCGGATCGTGATCATGTCCGGCAGTCCCGGTTGCATCGAACGGGTTATCGACGTTGACATGGAACGACCGCGAAAGCGCTCGGTTCCGAGGTTCGGGGAGTTGACGGATCATATCCTCAAAGAGCTGGAGCAAGGCCGCACACCCTGAATGGGGATTCCGAGGTGAAAAAAATCATAGGAATTTCGCCCCCTCCCCAAAAAAAACGTGTTTTATGTCGCCGAATTAAGAAATCCAAAACGAACAATCGGGAGGTTAAACAGCGTTCACCATAACAGTTGCCGATCCAAACTTGGACTCCCTGTCCGGTTTTATGAGAAGGCTGTACAGGTACTGAGCGTTTGGGGCGACTGGTTGGTCAAATACTTATTGTTTCTCCGTCGAACTTAATTGGTTTTGTCCATAACCATTCGGATCATTTTGGTTAGCTTGTTTATGACGACCGGTTTTTCATAATAGTCATGAATCCCCATATCCATGGCTTTTTGACGGTTAATCTGCTCACTGTAGCCTGTACAGAGAATTACAGGCAACTCCGGGCGGCATTCATGGATTTTCCCCGAAAGTTCCAGTCCTGTCATTTCCGGCATGGTCATGTCCGTTATGATCAAGTCAAAATCATCCTGATGGTTTTTAAAAAAATCAAACGCCTGAATGCTGCTGGAAAAAGAAGATATTTCATAGCCTAAACTTTCTAATAAGGCATGTACCGATTTTAACAGATCCTCTTCGTCGTCGACCAATAAAATCCGTTCCGATCCTTGTACCGGTTGTTCTTCATTGATTGGTGAATGCGGCTTCGCTCTTTTTTCAGTGACCGGAAAATAAATATGAAATGTAGTCCCCTGGCCGGATTCGCTGTAGACATTTATATGCCCATTGTGCTCCTTTACAATACCAAATACAACTGCCAGACCCAACCCGGTACCCCTTCCCGGTGCTTTGGTGGTAAAATAGGGTTCAAAAATCTTATCCATGAGTTCTGATTTTATGCCGGGTCCTGTATCGCTAACTTCAAGTTTCAGGTATTTTCCAGGTTGAATCGTTCCTCCTTTTATACGATCATTTTCTGAAAATATAATTTCATTCAGCCCCACCGCCAGAATACCACCGCTATCTGCCATGGCATGATATGCATTGGTACACAGATTCATGATTATCTGGTGAACCTGTACCGGATCTGCCATAATCGTTGCCTTGGATACGACGGCGTCTTTTATTTGAATGGTGGCGGGTATCGAGGCCCTTAACAAGTTAAGCGCTTCTTTGAGGACAAAAAACATAGACATTGGTTGAATCTTATGAGTGGATTTCCGGCTGACCGTCAGGATTTGTCGCACCAGCTCAGAGGCTTTATGGGCACCTTTTATCACCTGCTCAATGTCCTTTTTGGCTTCCTCCGGCTCATCGATTGCATTTATAGCCAACTGGGAAAAACCGAAAATCCCTGACAGTATGTTGTTAAAGTCATGGGCAATCCCCCCGGCCAGGGTCCCTATGGCTTCTAATTTATGGGCCTGCTCTAAACGACTCTGCATTGCTTTTTCTTCGGTAATGTCCCGGAAAACATGAACTGCACCGAAAACCTCCCTGCTCACTGATTTAATCGGTGCACCGGAATGGGCGATGTCGTATTTTCGGCCGTTTCTGTCAATCAACTGAACAGGGGTGCCGATCCCATCGATCCGATCTCCGTTTAATACTTTTTCAACAGGATCCCAATCAGTTTCTCCGGTTTCGGGCTCAACAATATTCAACACCTCTTGAAAGGGTCTATTCGCTGCCTCCTTCAACAGCCAGCCGGTCAGTTGCTCGGCAACCGGATTCATTTGGGTGATCTTTCCTTGCATATCGGTTGTGATCACAGCTTCACCGATGGAATTGAGCGTGATCTTCAAGTTGTCTTCTGCAATTTGTCGCTCTTCCACTTCTTCACGAAGTCGATGGATCTTTTCCTTTATCGAGTTCTGCATTTTGTTAAAGCTTTGTGCCAGGCTCCCCACCTCGTCATTACTGCCGATGCCAAGTTCCCTGTCAAGGTCTCCTTCTGATATGGAACGGGCAGCCCTTTTGAGGTCTATGATGGGTTTTATAATGGCCTTTGACAAAATAAGGTTGAGTACTATCAGCATCACCATGAGAATGGTGGTCAATAACCCGAAAATGATAATATACGCATTTTTCCGGTCGTCCTCGACAGCTTTCAGGGAATAGAGGATCTTGATGGTTCCCAGCTTTTCGTGCAGGAATTCAATCTCTTTAGAATAATATAAAAGGTTGCTACTCATTCCGGATATGGAGAAGATAGATGATTGCGGACCTGTGGTTGGCACCGGCCTTTTATCTTTCAGCTCACCCAAAGGCATACCACCGGAAACCATGGGGTTTCCGAGCCGGTCAAAAACGGCAATGCTTATGATGCCGTCAATTTTAAGCATCTCTTCAATTCGCAGGGCGATTGCCCTTATTCGGTCATCAAAAATCTCGTTGGCGAGCTGTTCGGTGTCCCTCTCAACCAAGGTTTGTAATAACATCTCGATATTGTTGATGGACCTGTTAAAACGATGCTGCTGAAACGGTATCTGAATGGCGGCAAAAAAAAGGGTGATCAATAGAAAGGTGGCGATTATTGCACCATTAACCTTGTGTTTCAGTGTTAGTTGCATGGGGTTCGGCAATCCTTTAAATTTAGGACTTTGGGGGAGTGGTACTTGCACATCACGGTAGCACCGATTTTACATATGCGGAAGCCCCTTTTTCAAATATGAGAATCACGGCCGGCTTTATGGGATCGCCGTTTTCGTTAAAACTTAAAGTGCCGGTGACGCCTTCAAAGTTCCGGGTGGCTGCCAGTGCATCCCTGATGCGGGCGGGATCGGTTGACTGCGCCCTGGTTACCGCGTCGGCAAAAAGCCGGACACAGTCTTCACTCAAAGCGCTTCCCGGAGCAGCTATCCGGGCATTTTTCCTGTACCTGGCAAGGAATTGTATGTTTGGGGGGAAAGTACTGTCCTGGTGCCAGTGAGTGGCATAATAACTCCCATCGATAATTTCTCCAACATGGCTGTACATCCTGTTGCTCCATCCGTCACCGCCCAGGAAGATGGTTCTGATGCCACTTTCTTTCATATGTTTTATCACAATTGCGGAATCTTTGGTGTGGCCGGGGATAAACATCACCTCTGGTTTCGATTGTTTTGCCTTTTCGATTAAAGCGTTGAAATTGACAGCTTTCTCCAGGTGGGATTCAACAAAAAGTATTTTACCACCCATAAGCTCAAAGTTTTCAGCAAATACTGCGGCCAGCCCTTCACTGTATTGGCTGCTGACATTGACCAGTACGCCGGCGGTTTGCACGTTGAGATCCTTTAATGCAAATTTGGCGAGAATTTTTCCCTGGTAGGAGTCGGTGTAGCAAATGCGGAAGATGTAATCGCCGGTTAGCGTTACCTTTGGGTTGGTGGAAAAGGGGGTGATCATTGGAATCCCAGCCTCTTGTAAAACCGTTGCAGCGGCAAGAGAATGAGAACTTCTCACGGCACCGATCACGGTGACGACGCCGGCTTCAGCGGCTTTTTCGGCGGCCTGTTTCGAACCGAGTGCTGAACTCATGTTGTCAAATTCGAGCAGGGTGAGAGTTTCCCCCTGCACGCCGCCGTTATCATTTATATCTGAGACTGCATAGCGAACCCCTTTAACAGAGCTAAGATCATTCATGGCGGCCTTGCCCGTTATCGAAAAAATAGATGCAATTTTTATGTCTGCCCGAGCTGGGTAAGAGGTTGTTATAATAACACAAATAAATGCCATTTGCCCCAATAGTCGTTTCATATTGATATACAACATGTTTTTCATCTCTCCTTTGGCCCCCGGAAACCGCCTCGAAAATAGGATAATCGATGCTATCCATTCTTGGTTCTTTTATTCGAGTGTTGGTCGCCATTGTATTGTGACACCCTTATAACACACACATTAAAAAAAGAATAACACACACATTAAAAAATGAATAACACACACATTAAAAAATGAAAAAAAAAATTCTCACATATTTTCTCACATATTAATGGAGCGTCCGCGAAAGCGATCGGTCCCCAGGTTCAGAGAGCTGACGGACCATCTCCTGAAAGATCTGGAGCAAGGCTGCACATCCTGAATGGGGATTCCGAGGTGAAACTTATCATGGGAATCCCTCCCATCTACTCAACTTGTTGCGCCTCGAACCATCGCCATTCCTTTGATGGACTTCCACTGCCTTTGGTGCAGGGATGCGCCGGTGATATGCAACAGGGTTGCACGGCTGCTCCTTCACGGGGAGGTCCCCGGTTCCCGCCTGCCGGTTTAAAACTATCTAAGATTCAATTATAAAAGGCGATGTTTGCTTGTGTCATATCATGCCCTCCCTCGGTATGTGAATTGCACTGAATAGTCTTCCGGGACGATTTTAATGCACGCATACAATGGTTAAACCGATCCGGCGCGTTACGAGGCTTTTAATCCTCTACTCCAAGGAAAGGCTATGGCGGAAGAATCCATCTGGAAGGTCGTATTCATGGACGACGAGGCGGATATCCGCGAGGTCGCCGGGATCACCCTGCGGGACGCGGGCTACGACGTGCTCCTTGCCGAAGACGGGGAGGCCGGGCTTGCGCTCTGCGACCGGGAAGCCCCCCAGATCGTGATCACCGATGTGCGCATGCCGAAAATGAGCGGCATCGAGGTGCTGGAAGCGCTGAAAAAGCGGCACCCCCATATGGAGGTGATCGTTGCAACGGCTTACGGCGACATGTCCCTGGCCGTCCGGGCGCTCCAGCTCGACGCCTCGGATTTCATCACCAAACCCATCCATATGGAAGCCCTTCACACGGCGCTGATGCGCGCCCGCCAGAGGTACGGGGCGAGAAAGCAGCTCACCGACTATACCGCGCTCCTTGAAACGGAAAACGCGGGGACCCTGCGGGAGCTGGAAAAGAGCATCGCCTATCGCAGGAACCTCATCGAAAACTCCATGGACGGCATTCTGGGATGCGACGAGGGGGAGACGGTGGTCGCCTTCAACCGGAGCATGGAGCGGATGCTGGGATACCGGCGGGCGGAGGTCGTGGGAACGGCGTCCCTCTCCCTTTTCTTTCTTCCCGGGGACCGTGAAAAACTCCGCGAGGCCCTTGCCGGCGAAACCCATGGGGGCGAAAACCGCCTGTTCCTGTACGAGAGCACCCTTGTGGGGCAGGGCGGACGGCAGGTTCCCGTGCAGGTGTCGGCGGCCGTGCTGACGGAGGGCGGGAAGGCGGCGGGGAGCGTCTTCTTCTTCAGGGATCTGCGGGAGATCCGGAGGCTGGAACAGGCCCACGCGGACCATGCGCGCATCCTTCACCAGGACAAGATGATCTCCCTGGGGCGGCTTGCGGCAAGCGTGGTGCACGAGATCAACAACCCCCTTTCGGGGATTCTCAATTACCTGAAGCTGATGGGGCGGATTCTGGATCGCGGCCCCCTGGACGAGGCATACCGGGAGAAGTTCCGGTCCTACCTGGAGCTGGTCACCGGTGAAACGGATCGCTGTTCCAATATTATCTCGAGCCTGCTCACCTTTTCCAGAAAATCCCCCCCCGCCTTTGACGAGGTGCGGATCGACGAGCTCCTGAACCGCTGCATGACCCTGAGCGGCCACAAGCTGGAGCTCCACGGCATCAGGCCGACATGCGCCGTGGACCCCGGCCTTCCCCCCGTGACCGGGGACCTGAACCAGTTGCAGCAATGTATTATCAACCTCGTGTTCAACGCCGTGGACGCCATGCCCGGCGGCGGCGAGCTGACCCTTTCCGGAGCTTTGGGGCGGGATGCCGGGTGGGTGGAGATCTCTGTTGCGGACACGGGTGTGGGCATCGGCGAGGAGAATCTTTCCCGTATCTTCGAGCCCTTTTTCACCACCAAGGAGGAGGGGTACGGCGTGGGGCTGGGGCTTTCCACGGTGTACGGGATCATGGAGCGCCACGGGGGCGGCGTGAGCGTCCGGAGCAGCCCCGGAAAGGGGGCGGCGTTTCTCCTGCGGCTCCCCGTTAAAAAACCGGATCTTCCATAGCCGGGGGAGGGGATTATGCGTGTCAGGAAGAAGAGCGACGTAAGGGCCGGCGGCATCCCCTGCAAGGAGCTGGTGGAGCTTCTGGACGAGCTGAACATCGGCGCCTTCGCGGCGGACACCAACGGAAAAATCGCCGTTATCAACTACGCGGGTCAGGCGCTCATGGGCTTGAAGCAGGATGAGGTGCTGGGCCGGGAATGCCGCGAGGTCTTTGTGGGGGTTCCCTGCATGGTCAAATGCCTGTTTGGAAAATCCGGGGCAAACGGATGCGAGGCGGCGGAAAGCGGGCCGGGGGAGAAGGGGCGGGAGGGCGACGGGGCGCATCTTCTTCTGACCCGGCTGGCAACCCCCGTGTACGACGCCCGGGGCAACCCCTCCGGATGCCTCACCCTCCTCCAGAACCATGCGCCCATCGCGGAGCTCATCGAAAGGGTGCAGTACGAGGAGCGAAGCCTGAAGCTGATACTGGACAGCCTGGACCTGGGCATCTTCACGGTGAACAGGGGAGGGTACATCACCTTTTTCAACCGGGAGGCCGAGACCGTGTCCGGCTTCAACCGGAAGAAGATCCTTGGAAAGCATTTTCCGGTCCTCTTTGGCGAGGAGGATTCCGAAAAGGTGGGCGGGATGATGGACGCCGTGGCAAGGGGGGACGCCCCCTCCACCCGGCACGTGAAGATGACCACCCGGGGCGGCGACGTCATTCCCATCCGGCTGAACTACATGTCCCTCAAGAACGAGAAGGGCACCCATATGGGCGGGCTTGCGGCGTTTCACGACCTCACCCTGCTCCGGCAGTTCAACCAGGTGATCAGCGACCGCTACACCTTTCACGATATGATCGGAAAATCCCCCGAGATGAAGCGGATCTTCGAAAAGGTGGCGGTGGTGGCGGAGACCGACGCCACGGTGCTCATCGAGGGCAACACCGGAACCGGCAAGGGCGTCCTCGCCAGGGTGATCCATTCGGCGGGAAGAAGGGCCCACCGCCCCTTTGTTAAGGTGAACTGTTCCGCCATCCCCGACAACCTCATCGAGTCGGAGCTCTTCGGCTATATGAAGGGGGCGTTTACCGGCGCCGCGCGGGACAAGCCGGGCCGGTTCAGCGACGCCCACACGGGCACCATCTTCCTGGACGAGATCGGGGAGCTCTCCTTCTCCCTCCAGGCAAAGCTCCTGGGGGTGCTGGAGGACAGGGCCTTCTACCCCCTGGGAAGCCGCAGCCTCCGCAAGGTGGACGTGCGGATCCTCGCCGCCACCAACCGGAACCTGCGGGAGCTGGTGGACAAGAAGCGCTTCAGGGAAGACCTCTACTACCGCCTGAACATCTTCCGCTTCACCCTCCCGGACCTCCGGGAGCGGAGAATGGACCTTCCCCTGCTGATCCGCCATATCCTGAGGCGCCTGTGCGCGGCAAGGGGAGGCCCCCCCGCCGAGGTCTCCGAGGGGGCCATGGAGATCCTGCTGAAGCTGGACTATCCGGGCAACGTCAGGGAGCTGGAGAACATCCTGGAGCACGCCCTGATCGTCAGCCCCGGCGATATGATCCAGGCAAGGCATCTTCCCGAACACCTGATGGAACCCCCCTCGCCCCGGGGGCGCGGGATGCACGGGCGCGGGGCGCCTGGGCCTGGAAAACAGGGCGGGCAGAAGGCCGGCGGGGAGCGGCTGCGGATCCTTCGCATGCTCGAGCGCTTCGACGGTCACCGCATCAAGACGGCCAGGGCCCTGGGCATGGGGCGAAGCACCCTGTGGCGGAAGATGAAGCAGTATGATCTTTGTCCCTGAGCCGCCGTGACCGAAGTAAAGTCTACCGATCCGGTATGGAAGTAAAGTTGGGGGCCGTGGTTGACTCCTGCGGCGAAGGTGGTATAGGAAATCTGGGGTTCGGGCCCCGGACCGGCATGCACCCGTATCCGGCATGCCGGAAAACGTTTTTCTCTTAATCAATCGCCCGCGCCGAACAGGGCCGGTCGCAATACACGAGCCGCACTGGAACCGACGAGATGACCAGGAACATCCTACTGCTGAACAACCTCGGAAAATTTTCATCCATCACCGGGGAATCCGAATACCGGGATCACTTCTTTTCACAGAACACCGTCACCTGCGAGGTGGGCCTCCGGTATATCCTGAGGGAGCGCCCGGAGATCATCATCATCTCCTTTGACACGGCGGAGTTCGAAAGCCTCACCCTGCTCCAGGAGATCAAGTCCCAGTTCCCCGAGATCGAGGTGATCATCACCGTGGAGATTCACCATATGGATTACGCCGTCAAGAGCCTGATGTGCGGCGCCTCCGACTATATCCTGGAACCCCTGACCCGGGATGCCGTGGATGTCTGCATCCGGCGGGCAATGGACAAAATCGCCCTTCGAAAGGAT
>PPCM01001137.1_pt1 | contig 13636 bp, 11 predicted proteins | sample 1555541 | NCBI WGS metagenome assembly PPCM01 (sample SAMN05284479, study PRJNA326546) | Marine sediment metagenome, whole genome shotgun sequencing project. | isolation source: marine sediment | place: Germany: Wadden Sea | collected 2012-09-05 | reverse complement strand
GGCATCTTTCAGGCTGTACAGGAAGCCGGAATTGTTGCACTAAAAGAAGGCGAACCTTATGTTAAGGAATTTCGCAAGATCTACAAAGAGCGTCGTGACTGCGTCATCGAAGCTCTGGAAAAGATCAATATTTCCTGCAAGGTGCCTGATGCATCCATTTTTGTATGGGCGAAGACTCCCGAAGGCTATACTTCTTCCGAGTTCGTATCCAAGCTCCTGAAGGAAACCGGTGTTGTTGTCACTCCCGGTAACGGCTTCGGCGAATCCGGTGAAGGGTATTTCAGAATTTCGCTGACTGTTGATACCGAAAGGCTCAAGGAGGCAGTATCACGGATATCCAAACTGTAAAGGTCTACATCAGCCTTGGTTCAAATGTCGGAGATACAGAAGACCATTTGAATCAGGCAGTTGCCAGGCTGGAAAAATATGAAGGTATTGATCCTGAAGTCTGGTCCGAAACTTATCAGACCGAACCTCAGGGATTGAAAGATCAGCCGTGGTTTACCAACCAGGTGGTCCGTTTTGATGTCGATCCTGAATTATGGTCAGCAGAAGGTTTTCTTTCCACGCTGCAGGCCGTAGAAGGACAAATGGACAGAGTTCGGGACGTCAAAAACGGTCCCAGAACAATTGATCTGGATATCATTCTTTTCGGCGACCGGATCATCGATAGTGGGGCATATCTAACTGTTCCGCATCCTCGGGCACAGGAAAGGGCGTTTGTGCTTCTTCCAATGACCGACATTGACCCTGAAGTAGTATTCCCCGACGGGACATCTGCTGCCGATGCTCTGAAGAAAATCGATTACCGCATTGAAGGTAATAATATTTATCAGGATTAATTCTTGGGCCGCACCTTCTACAGGTGCGGCCTTTTTTTATTGAGGTGCAATTAACTATGCTGAAGTTTATTGTTATCGCCGTGGCCGCATTTGTCATGTGGAAGTTGTTCACAGGCGATCAAAAAAAGAAACAGGATAAAGCCGGAAACGACTTTAATAAAAAAGTTAAAACCGGAGAAATGGTCAAAGACCCGATCTGTGGTGCTTATGTTCCCAAGGATGGAGATATCCGGGTACGTAACGGCGAGAAAATTGAGTGTTTTTGTTCCTACGAATGTCGCGATAAGTACATAAAAAGTCTCGATAGTGACAGCGGCGAATAGTCTTTTAGTCATATCTTTTTTGCGAGCTCTTTTGACTTGGTCGAAGGAGCTCTTTTTTATGCTTAAAAAAGTGGGCTTCAAATTTAGCTCCTGATGTTCTTTTCAAAATATTTGCATCCCTGACTTCGTCTTAACTTTTAAATGCGCTTAAATCTCAATTAAGCAAAAAACCAAGACCATTTCGAAGACGAGTTGACCCGGTCGGGGTCAACAAATTCACACAACTTACTTAATCTGCTCAAGCCTATCTTAAACATTTGATTTATTTCGCTTTATATAATTGTCTCATAATGTAAATTATGTAAACTTTGAAATATGTGCCGGATATGTTTGTCCAAAAAACCAAGGCATCCACTCCTGCTATCGGCAATGGTCATTCAGTTTTAATATTAAATTACAATTACTTATGAGTTAACGAACTGCAAACAATTTTACAGGCTGCACTTATTTCGGTAATACTCGTTGCTTCGACACTAAAAAATGGATCAGCTGAGTTTTAAGTTTTACATCAGGATTAAATTTGCCTCTTAGGCTGCTTTTCTTTATCTCACTGGGATAACCTTTCACTTTGACCTGAAATTTAAATCCATGAGGTTTTCATGAATTTGTTACTTAAGAAAAAGATATTACCTTCTCTTCTGGCCGCGGCTGTTTTGTTTGGCGCTGGAGGAAATGTATTCGCTGCAAAGAAAAAAGATTCCTTTGAGACCTGGCTCGAAAAATATGGTGCATGGGACATTTTGGAACAAAACTATTCTCAGACCGGCGACACACCGGAATTGATTTTGAAACGTGCTGAGACTGCTTTTAACCTTGGACGCTATTCGGCCTGTCTGGAAACTCTACAATCCACTCCTGCATTTGAAGATAACTCTCAAGAGATAACCCGACTCTGGCTTGGCGGAAAATGCCAGCGCGCCCTTGGTGATCCTGTTAAAGGTGTAATCTGGTTTAGTCAGGCTGCACGTTTGATGGATCAAAAGGTTATGGTGGATAAGTTTATAGAAAATTCATACCTTAAGAGCATCTGGTTTGATGTCTGGCGTTCTCTTTACTGGGGCTACCGTGTTATTCCTGAATCCTCCCGTGAATCCCGCAAGATGCTGCTTGATCAGACTTTTTCTCAGGCTGAACAGGTCTGGTCGAAAACCTATTTTATTCTCAACAGTAAATCCAAGCTGAATGTGCTGAATTCAACTTCGGACATTCTCCCGGAAGTCATCAATTCAACTATAATTAATGATGATGACCGAATGGTTATTGCCAAATCACTTGCTGCAGCAAGTATTGGCGAATGGGATAAGTCCAACCACGCACTGGAAGCTGTTTCTAATTCAACGGTTCAGACTTTTTGGAAATCCGTTAATCAGTACCTTGAATCAGGTAAAACACCGGACGCATCGTTATATAATGAAGGAAACTTAATTCGCCCCGAATCATTTTTCAAAGCAGGGGTGCTGGAACCGGCAGTCGTCTCCCCTACTCTTTGGCAGCTTGGTGCGCCGACTTCTACTGCATGGAATGCTTTCAGAAACAAGTTGATGGAAATGAATCCTCAGGAAGCACTTCAAACAATTGACCGCGAGACAGGCTCCCTTTTACTTTCAAGTGATCTGGTTAATGCGTTGCAAAACTACCGTTTAGCTTTTGCTTTTCTGACCGGGGACATGGAATTTGCCGAAAAAACTCTTAAGCGACTCGATAAGGAAACTTTGCCGCTCAGTCTCAGAATTGCCAGCGGTATTGCCTTCAAGCTTCCCTTATCAAGAGTACTGAGCACTGCAGATTACGGAAAAAATGAGAATTTATATATCATTTCCGGTTTGAGCGAAGCTGCTGGATTAAACTACTTCAGTGAGATCAATGCGCCCTTCTGGGAAGCCTTTTCAGCAAAACAACTCAATCCGGTTATCAATGCCAACCCTTTGGACAGGCTACTTGTTTATGCGGATTTGGCCAAACAAGCTGACACTGAACAAAATGCAAAAACAGCTCGACGCAGTGCTTTTCTTTTCCCGCAATCAAAATTAGGCGCGGAAAGCTTCATCTATTTGGCCGATCAGGCTGCCATGAATCGGGATTTCAATCTTTCAGCATACTACCTCAAGCGTGTCGATCAGGATAAGTTCGGTCCTGAATTACGTTTAAAATGGCTGACTGCCGCAGTCGAGTACGATCTTGCTGTTGGGAATGACGCAAAGGCCATGAAAGCCTACAACGAAATCCTTGATTCCGGCGGAACCCTTCCGGCAGATAAGGAATTGAAATTGGCCCTCATGATCCAGCAGAAAGGCGATCTCAAAAAAGCTCAAGCTATACTTGAAAGAATTTGGTCTGGTCGTGATCAACTCGAAAATGATGAGCTACGCGCTGAGGTTTTGTTCTGGATTGCCGAAGGAGAGCACGCTATGGGCAGAAAGGAAAAAGCGCTCAAGCATTACCTTGAGTTGGCTTGGGAGTTCCCGGAGCAGAATATCTGGGCAGTGACCGCCATGTATCGCGCGTCTATGATTTATGAACGTAAAGGCCAATTCGAGACTGCCAAGCGTTTTCTCAAAACAGTAATCAAACGTGCTGACCGTAAAGCTCAAAAAGAAGCTGCGCAGGCTCGATTAAATGCTATTGACGGCAAGTTGGCCAAAGTCGGTGCCGGAAAGGAAGTCAGCTTTCCGTTCTAAGGATCCTCCGGCAACCCTTCGGGAGTCTACTGACGGTCCCTCCGGGGCTTAACCCTTTTTGAAAAAAAGGTTTGTTTCACTGTCGTTATCCGTAAGACTCGAGCAAGAAGCTCTCGCCTAACGGCTAATGCAAGAATCCCCAAAACTTTTATTGGGGATTCGCCACTTGGTATCAAGGTTGTACAAAAAAGGTCGCTTTAACTTTTTAGTTATTGCGACCTTTTTTATTTCATTTGTAGTTCTCAATTTAGAACTATCTCAAAATTTTCAAAACGCTTCCAGTCATGACAGTTACCGCTGTTTTGATCGTCGGTTCTGGTGGTGGACAGAATCTGCTATTATGCAAAGACGGTGGTTTCGATTTTTGCTCCCGGCTTAAATTCAATTCTTTTGCTGACGTTGCTCCTGTGAAAAACATACAGGAATATATCTTTTTGCTGCCAGCAGTTCGAAACAACGAGAAATCCTCACTGACCATTAGCATTTCAGCTTCCAGAACATTTTCAGTTCCAATATTTTCCTCGGCTGCTTCACGAACGATATCCACTAAATCACTGTCATTGATTGTGGCTGGCAGACGCATGGTTTCGTCGACCTCAACAACCGGCAACAAATTTTCAGGAATTCCCATTGATAGAGCCTCGAACCGGCAAGTTCTTTCGACAGCCTCAAGGATATGGTTTTCAGTATCAGGATCGGAAAACCTGACTGTCGCTTCCATAACGATTTCAGCGGGGATTATATTTGCCCGTGTTCCGCCATGTATGGAGCCAATGGTGATTACCGCCGGGGTCAGTGGGTTTATTTCACGGCTTATAATCGTTTGTAGCGAAGTCACAATCCGTGCCGCGAGAACAATGGGGTCTTTGCATTCATGCGGAATAGCACCATGCCCCCCTACTCCGCGCACTGTAATTTTCAGCTGAAATATCCCGGCCATGACCGGACCGGATTTAACGGTAATCCGGCTGGCTTCAATTTGCGGGATCACATGGGTTGCAAGGCAGTAGTCAGGATAACCGAATTTCTCGAACAGCCCCTGCGCAAGCATACTCTTTGCCCCGGATCCGACCTCTTCAGCAGGCTGACCGACAAAAAGAACTTTTCCCTTCCAGCTGCCCTTGCACTTCGAAAGCACCCGCGCAGCACCAACAAGAGCCGTCATGTGAATATCATGACCGCATGCATGCATAACGCCGACTTCGTTGCCGGAACTGTCGGTTGTTTTAACTGAGCTGGCGTAATCAACTCCGGTCTCTTCGGTAATGGGCAAAGCGTCCATGTCCCCGCGAACCATTACAGTCGGGCCGTCACCGTTTTCCAATACACCGACTACACCGTGCCCCCCGAAATTACGGGTTACTGCAATTCCGCATGCTTCAAGTTCATCGGCAATCAGTTTACAAGACTCAGCCTCCTGACCGGAAAGCTCCGGATTGGCGTGCAATTTTTTATAAACACCAATTAAATCCTCAAGCTCCGCAAGTACCTGTGCCTTCAAGTCCATAGAGGCTCCAAAGAAATGGTTATTCTTTTTCTTTTGCGCCGCTTCGAGCGGACATTTCTGTATGTGCCCTGCGTTTGGCATCATCAAGAACCGGGTGCAGAAGCCCTACAATATTACGTACGTTCAGGTTTTCCGCTTCCTTGGAGCAAAGCAGAACATCAAGAGCATCAAGCCCATGGAAAATATAATCAACACTTTTTTTTACATCACTCATCTATGAAACTCCTAATAGGTAAAAATTCTATGTTTACAGGCAAGTTAGATCATATTGCCTGTAAACATAGATGTCTATGAAAAATGATCAGCAATGTTTGAACTTAGCTTTAGTGATCGGCTTCTCTTCGGTTCCGTCACTGAAAAACTTAATAATGCGTCTAATGTCATCCATAAGCAGGTGTGCCATGTCCATGGACATTCCTTCCTTTACAACAATACGCAACACATTATCATCTTCGCAGTTCTCGCACATGCTGTACGCCGGAACGAGCCATCCGCGATGGCGCAACATTTCAGAAACTTTATAGACATCAAATTCGACTTCTACATCCCGGCGGATTCTAAAAGTAATCAACGGCATATGCAGCTTGGGCAGCAGGCTCTGAAATATTCCAGTTTCTTCAAGCTCTACTTTAATAAAATCGGCAGTATCCATGCATGATTGCATGATGCGGGTATACCCTTCGCGTCCCAGACGGATGAAGTTGTAGTACTGAGCTACAACCTGGTTGCCCGGACGTGAAAAGTTCAGGGCAAAGGTAGGCATTTCGCCGCCCAGATAATTGACCCGGAAGACAAGATCTTCGGGCAGTTCTTCGGGGGTGCGCCAGATTGCCCAGCCCACGCCGGGATAAACAAGACCGAATTTATGACCGGAAACGTTGATGGACTTAACCCACTTCAAGCGGAAATCCCATTCCAGATCAGGTTGCAGGAAAGGCGCGATGAATCCACCGCTTGCAGCATCCACATGAAGGGGAATTTCGTATCCGGTTTCAGCATTGAATTTTTCAAGCGCGTCGTTATATTCTTTGACCGGCTCAAAGTCTCCGGTATGGGTAGTACCCAGAATGGCGACAACGCCGATTGTGTTTTCATCACAGGCAGCCAGAATGTCTTCGGTTTTCATGCTGTAATTGCCATCAGAAACAGGAATCAGGCGTGGTTCAACTTCCCAGTAACGGCAGAATTTCTCCCAGCAGACCTGAACACTGGCACTGATGATCATGTTCGGCCTGTCAGTGGGCTTGCCCTTGGCTTTCATGCGGTCACGCCATTTCCATTTCAGGGCCATACCGCAAAGCATGGCCGCTTCGCTTGACCCGGTTGTGGAACAACCGCAGGCGTGTTCTTCATCCGGGGAATTGTAAAGATCGGAAAGAATATGCACGCAGCGGTCTTCAAGTTCGGCGGTTTGCGGATACTCATCCTTGTCGATCATGTTTTTATCAAAAGTCTCGGTCATCAACTGCCGGGCTTCATCTTCCATCCATGTGGTAACAAAAGTTGCAAGATTCAAACGGGAGTTTCCATCAAGCATCAATTCATCACGTACCAGCGAATAGGCATGGCGCGGGGCAATGCTTGCATCAGGCATCGAATATTTTGGAATCGGGTCCTCAAGATCACGGGAACCGTAAATAGGCATGATATAATTTTTTCGATTTTCTGAATCTTTTTTATGCTTTTTAACATGATGAAGCATGATTTACCCCGTATTGCTTGTCAGTTGATTAATAAGTAAAGTTGCCATATTAAATTGAAAAGTATCAATAGGCATATAAACACATTGGAAAATAAGCTGCAAGATGTCATCTAACCTTCGCCAGAATATACAACTTATTGTTGCGTTCTTCATGGTTCTTTTGGGCGGTACTGCGGGCTATCTTTATTTTGAAAAAGGATGGTCTGTTCTCGATGCCCTTTACATGACCGTGATCACCATCACCACCATCGGATACGGGGAAATTCATGACCTCTCCCCTGCCGGAAGAATTTTTACCATTGTATTGATTTTTGCTGGTCTGGGTCTCGCCGCCGTTTTTGTGGCCCAGGTAGCCAAGATCATTATTCAATCCGGAATCAGAAACCTTTACGAGAAAAAGAAAATGCACGACAAAATCAACAAGCTGAACAAACACACCATAGTCTGCGGATACGGCAAGATAGGCCGTGCAATTTCTCTGAAGCTCTATGAACTTGGACTTGATTTTGTGGTTCTTGATCAGGATGAAGAACACTTGGCAGAAGCTGAGCAGCGCGGCTATAAAATACTGCATGGAGACGGTGCAGTAGACGGGGTTTTGCTTTCTGCCGGAATACGCCATGCCGACTTTATTGTACTCTGCATCAACGATGATGCCAGCAACATTAATATATCATTGGCTGCCCGCGAGCTTAACCCGGACATTTTTATTGTTGCCCGCGGAACAGACCCTTCAATTGAATACAGGATGCTACGTGCCGGGGCTAACACCGTGGTCTATCCGCTTGATCTTGGCGGAGAACAGATAGGTCATATTCTAGCCCGTCATGCCGGGGTTGCAGAAAAAGAAGAAACCGGCCCTGCTGCCCATGAAGTTATGGGTTACAGTTTGAGAATTTTCCCACACTACGACAGCAATCCGACCACAATCGGCGAAGTAAAAGCAAAAACGGGCGCAATCAACGCATTAGTGCTGCACCGGACAGACGGAACCGATATAGAAAATCCTACCGACGACATGAAGCTCGATTACGGTGATTCCGTGCTGGAACTGGTCAAAAAAGATGGAGTCTGCTGCGACCTGAATAGCGACATCAAATGGTCTGAGGATCTGCTTCTGGGTATCCCTTCCATTGATGCCGAGCACCGGGTTCTTGTTCGCTATGCCGAGGATTTCCAGACAGCCCTCCGCGAAGGACAGGATCACGAAGCTGTAGCCCGACTCTTTGACCGTCTGTTGGAATACACCTCCAGTCATTTCGCTCGCGAAGAGGCTTTCATGCAAAAACGCGGTTTTCCTGAAATAGAAAAGCACATGCTGGAGCATCGTCGCATCACCCGCGAAGTCATGGAGCTGAACCGGGATAAAAAATACGTTTTCCCCGATAGCATTGATTCATTCCTGCAGGACTGGATCATCAACCACATCAATAATACTGACCGCAAATATGTGAAGTTTTTTAAAGAGGAAGGATAGATGTCCACTCTGCTCTTTACTGTCCGCCAAGAACTCAAGGCACATGCCGACCCTGACTGTGCGGCGGGCATGAAGAAATACATGAAATCCGAAATGGATTTTTACGGAGTCCGAACTCCCCTGCGTCGGAAGATATTTATGAAATCCTTCAAAGAATCAGGACCGTGGGATTTTGATAAATGGCAGTCAGTGATTCTTGACATTTGGCGCGAGGCAGAATTTCGCGAGGAACGCTATTGCGCAATCGATCTTGTTTGCTGGAAGCCATGCGAAAATTTTCAAACATGGGAAGCTGTCCCGATGCTTGAAGAAATGATTACTGGCGGAGCATGGTGGGATTATTGCGACCACTTGGCAAAGCCTCTGGGTAATATTCTGCTTGCTGAGCCTGTGCGTATGCGAGAATTGATGCTGAAATGGTCTGTCGACGAGCATATGTGGAAACGGCGATCATCCATTCTCTGTCAGTTACTTTTCAAAGATGAGCTGGATTTTGAGTTTCTGCAAAAATGCATTGAGCCGAATATTGATTCCAAAGAATTTTTCCTACGCAAAGCCATCGGCTGGGCACTGCGCGATTACGCTTGGACAAAACCGCAGTTGGTCAAAGATTATGTGGAAGCCAATACGGAACGTCTCTCGGGACTTAGCAAACGCGAGGCTTTGAAAAATATGCATAAACTTTTGTAGCCGACCGTGCTTTTGATTGAATTTCAGATAAATGAACATATCCGGCACTGGCATAGTAAATCGAAGCCAGTAACACCGCTGCCGCCGCTATAAAAGTAATGATCGCCTTCTTCATTTTATCGTTATCTATTATACAGATTGTTATTTATTTTTTCGTTAAATATAGAAAAACAATACTTTTGACAAGATGTGTAACGATACATCTAAATTTTCAGCATAAGAAAAGGGTTGAAGTCAAAAACTTCAACCCTTCTGATTTGTATAAGAATTTTGGAAATTATTTAAATTTATTTGCGCCAGAATTCAGGCACGCAAAGGACAATCACAGTATAAATTTCAAGGCGACCCAGCAGCATGCAGAAGATGAGTGCCCATTTTCCAAGTTCAGGAATGTGAGCATAGTTTTCGGTAGGACCTACACTTCCAATACCGGGACCGATGTTCCCAATGCAGGCCAAAGAAGCGGCAAATGATGAAACAACATCAACTCCGGTCGCCGAAACCACCAATCCGCAAAGCACAAACAGCAGCAGCCAGAGCACGAAGAATCCGAGGATATCGTTCATGGTTTCCGGTTTAACTACTGTCTTGCCGAGTTTGACACGGTTCACTGAGCGGGGATGGATGATGCGGAACACTTCCTGGTACGCCTGTTTCAGGAGCAGCATAATGCGCAAGTGTTTCATACCGCCACTGGTTGAGCCAGCACAGCCGCCGAGGAACATGCAAAAAAGCAGTAATCCCTGTGCAAGAGCAGGCCAAATTTCATAGTCCGCTGTAGCAAACCCGGTGGTACTGATAATGGATGCAACCTGAAAAGAGGTGTAGCGGAATGAATCTGCAACAGAATCATAGTTTGTAGCTGAGTATACCGAGATGGTGATGATTGCTATAATAACAAGAGTCAGTGCGCCAAAGAATCTGAATTCCGGGTCTTTCCAAAGTAACAGCGGACGCCCTTTGATCATCTGGTAGTGCAGACTGAAATTGACCGCAGCCACGAGCATAAAAAATGTAATGACGTAATCGATATAGGCACTATCGAAATATGCCACAGATGAATTCTTGGTGGAAAAACCGCCCGTAGCAAGTGTTCCGAAGGTGTGGCAGAGTGAATCGAAAAAATCCATTCCGCCTAACATGAGCAGCACGGCTTCTATGACTGAAAAAAGCAGGTATACTTTCCAAAGGACCAAAGCTGTGTCTTTGATGCGCGGCTTGAGTTTGTCGGGAACAGGTCCGGGTACTTCCGCCTTGTAAAGCTGCATCCCCCCTACTCCAAGGAAAGGCAGGATCGCCAGAGAAAGCACGATAATCCCCATGCCGCCCAGCCAGTGAGTCAAGCTGCGCCAGAAGAGAATTCCTTTGGCATTCCTTTCAATATCCATCATCACCGATGCTCCGGTGGTGGTGAAACCGGACAGGGATTCGAAAAAACAATCCACATAGTTGGTGAAAACATCGCCGAAATAAAATGGCAGGCTGCCGAAAAAACCGGCAAAGACCCAACCCAAAGCAACGATAGCCATACCTTCACGGTGGCTGAGACCTTTATTGCCTTCACGTTCCTTAAAAATCAGAAATAAGGCCAGACCGCTAATGCAGGTCAGACTGAAGGATTTCAACAAAGGCAGAATACCGGCATCTTGATAGTAGAGAGAAAATGCCAACGGGAAAAGCATGGTCAGCCCAACACAGAGTGTTAAGGCTCCAATTATGTGCAGAACAATTTTCCAGCGCATTAATAAAGCTCCAGCTTGGTGGTGAGAGCCTTTTCAATTTTAGGAATATTTTTGTGGGTAGAAATAATCAGCAAACGGTCATTAGGCTCAATCACTGTCAGACCTGTGGGGATGATAACATCATCGCCGCGCTGAAAACATAAAATCAGGGTTCCGGCAGGCAGGTTCAATTCCATGATCGGCTTACCAACAATACCTGATTCCTCCTGTGCAATGGCTTCAAGAGCTTCCGCTTCTTCTCCTTTAATGGAAACTGCGGAAATAACTTTCCCCTGACGCACAAAATGCAGAATGGAGTTAATCGCAGAAAGGCGCGGACAAACCAGATGGTCAATGCCGATCGGTTCAATCAGCGGAATATAAGCAAATTTATTAATGCGGGTGATGGTCTTGCGTGCGCCGAGGTTTTTAGCCAGCAAACAGGAAAGGATATTCATTTCCTCATCGCCGGTAACCGCGATCACCATATCAAGATCACCAACGTTCTCTTCATTGAGCAGATCCTGATCTGTGCCGTCGCCGTTGAGAACAATAACCCGGTCGAGAGTCTCCGAAAGAGCCGCACATCGGTCTGGGTCGTTGTCGATCAGTCTGGTGTGATATTTTTTGTTGTCCAGTGCCTGCGCAAGAAGTGATCCGACATTACCGCCACCGACAATCATAACTTTTTTGATGGGGTCGGAAAGAATACCGGCACGTTTGAGGAGTTCGTTCTGCTGGTCACGAAGACAGGTAAAATACACAATATCACCCTGCTCAATGCTATCCAGACCGCCGGGAATAATAAGTTCGTCATCCCTGACAAGAGCTGCAATAACAACATCGATGTCTTCGCCCAGTGTTTCGCGTACTTTCATCAATTGCACGCCGACCAACGGGCTTTTGTCAGGAAGTTTAACGCCGATGAGACGTACCTTGCCGCCCACAAAATCATTGATTTCGACTGCTCCGGGAACACTCATAACCCTTAGGATTGAGTCGACGACCTCTTCATCCGGGTTGATGATGGTATCAATACGCAGATCTCCCTTAGTGAACATATCGGAATATTTGGTATAATCATCGTTCCTGATCCGGGCGAGTTTGATGATATCGGGCTGGAGCCTGTTAGCAAGAAAAGTGGAGATAAGGTTGATTTCATCCTTGTCCGTAACAGCAAGGAAAATATCAGCTTCGCTGACCCCAGCCTCTTCAAGAATTTCGGGACTGGAGCCGGAACCTTGAATTGTCTGGACATCCAGAGAATCGGAAACCTTGCTAAGAGCTTTAGGATTCATGTCGATAACGACAACATCCTTGTTCTCACCGGAAAGACGTCTGGCAACATTGAAGCCGACTTCTCCGGCCCCTACTATGATAACTCTCAAAAGTTACTCCTTGCGCATTACATCTGGCAATAAACAGAAAAGTACAGTTGAAATCAATAGTTGCTTATAGCTTGATAGCTTGAATTCAGCAACAACTACTTTGTTTGGAAGTGCTAAGAACGTAAAAAGCCCGTCGCACAGGGCGACGGGCTGAATTTGTCTTGTAAAGATAAAATCTTTTAAGACACTAAGCCATTTTGTTAACGGCTGCGCAGAGGCGGGAAATCCTGCGTGCTGCGGTGCGCGCGTGGATAACCTTTTTGGTAGCTGCTTTGTCGAGAACAGAAGTAGCTTTACGCAGGGAAGTTGCTGCGAGTTCAGTGTCGTTAGCTTCAACAGCTTCACGAACTTCTTTTACAACGTTTTTGATACGGGTACGTACCATGTTGTTGCGCAGGTTACGCTTAATGCTCTGACGGTGTCTTTTGAGTGCGGATTTATGGTTCGCCAAGGTATTTCTCCTTAAATTAAATTTCTATTTTATAACCCGGCAAGCCGGGATTACGTTCAAACGAAGAGTGTCTTTAACCAATAACAGCTATTACTGTCAAGGCAGGAGAGTGTTTTTTTTACAGAAAAAGTCTAGAAAAAAAACTCTCATAAACTCTCTCATTACCGGGGCCGCAGAATTAAACCTGCAAAGCTCCGAAATCAGCCAGCCTGCTGAGCCTGTCAACCAGCGCTTTAAGCAGGTTCAGACGGTTCATCCTTAAACCCTTATCTTCGCACATAACCATTACGTTATCAAAGAAGGCGTCAACAAAGGGACGCAGTTCGCCGAGGATTGCGAACAGCTTACTGAACTCGTCATTTTCCCAGAGTTCCTCAAAACGGGCTGCTGTTTCGTCAAGCTTGTTGGCCAGTTCTTTTTCCTGTGCTTCTTCCAGTTTATCAACTTCGAAACCGCCAGTGAGCGACACACCCTGCTCACTGCCCTGCTTCTTGATGATATTGGCCGCACGTTTGAAAGTGAGAACCGCCTGTTCAAATCCATCTGCTTTAGCGAACTGTGCCAAAGCTTCGACCCGTGCCTTGAGAGCAGTCACATCACGATATCCGGCTCCGAGAGCTGCATCAACAACTCTTGTCTCAAAGCCCTTACCTGTGAAGTAGGCACGGAGTCTGTTGGAAATGAACTCACCCAGTTTTTCGAGGAGTTCAGACTTTTCGAGTTTCCACTTGATATCTTTGGAGTAGCCTTCAAAAGCCATGTCCATGATTTCAAGGATGTCCACCCGAAGGTCGTATTCTATAATCATGCGCACGATACCCAGAGCGGCGCGCCGCAGCGCGTAGGTATCGTTTGCG
>PPCM01001136.1_pt1 | contig 13667 bp, 8 predicted proteins | sample 1555541 | NCBI WGS metagenome assembly PPCM01 (sample SAMN05284479, study PRJNA326546) | Marine sediment metagenome, whole genome shotgun sequencing project. | isolation source: marine sediment | place: Germany: Wadden Sea | collected 2012-09-05 | reverse complement strand
ACGCGGTACGGGGAGCACGAGGCGTAGGTGAGGCCGATGTTGTGGAGGAAGCGGATGGAGTTCTCCTCGGACTGCTCGCCACAGAGGCCAATCTTCATGCCAGGCTTGGTCTTGCGGCCCTTCTCGACGGCCATCTTCATGAGCTCGCCAACACCGTTCTCGTCGATGCGCTGGAAGAAGTCGAAGGGGTAGATGGAGCGGTCAATGTAGGTGGGGATGAACTTGTTGTAGTCATCGCGGGAGATGCCGCAGGTGGTCTGGGTCAGGTCGTTGGTCCCGAACGAGAAGTAGTCAGCCTGCTCGGCAATCTTGTCGGCGGTGACGCAAGCGCGGGGCAGCTCGATCATGGTGCCAACCTGGTAGGTAAGCTCGATGCCGGCCTCGGCGATGATGGCGTCAGCGGTGTCAATGACGAGCTTGCGCATGATCTCCATCTCGTTGACGTGGTTGAGGACGGGGATCATGATCTCGGGGTGGGCCTCCATGCCGGACTTGGCAACCTCGACGGCAGCCTCGATGATGGCGGTGACCTGCATCTTGGAGATCTCGGGGTAGACCATGCCGAGACGGCAGCCACGGAAGCCAAGCATGGGGTTGGACTCGTGGAGGGAGGCGACGGCGGTGCGGAGGGCCTCCTCGGTCTGGCCGGTGGCCTTGACGAGGGGAGCGAAGTCCATGTCCTCAGAGACGAACTCGTGAAGAGGGGGGTCAAGAAGACGGATGTTGGCGGGGCGACCGGCGAGGGTCTTGAAGATGCCGACAAAGTCCTCACGCTGGAAGGGCAGGAGCTTGGCGAGGGCAACCTCACGGGCCTCCTTCTTCTCAGACAGGATCATCTCGCGCATGGCGTAGATGCGGGCGGGCTCGAAGAACATGTGCTCCGTGCGGCAGAGGCCGATACCCTGGGCGCCGAACTTGATGGCCTGGGCGACATCAGCGGGGGAGTCGGCGTTAGTACGGATCTGGAGCTTGCGGTGCTTGTCGGACCACTCGAGGATCTTGTTGAACTCGGTGCCGAACTCGGCGTCCATGACGGGCATCTTGCCGACCATGATCTCGCCAGAGGTACCGTCAAGGGAGATCCAGTCACCACGGTGGAAGGTGTGGCCGTTGATCTTCATGATGCCCTTCTCCTCGTCAATGTCGACGGCAGAGCAGCCGGCGACGCAGCACTTGCCCATACCACGGGCGACGACGGCAGCGTGGCTAGTCATGCCACCGCGGGCCGTGAGGATGCCCTGGGAGACAGTCATGCCCTGGATGTCCTCGGGGGAGGTCTCCACACGGCAGAGGACGACAGCCTTGCCGTCGTTGAAGGCGACCTCAGCGTCGGCGGCGTTGAACTCAACGATGCCGACACCGGCGCCGGGGGAAGCGGGGAGACCCTTGGCGATGGCGGTGCGCTCGGCGGTGGGATCGAGCTGCTTGTGGAGGAGCTCGCCGATCTTGGACGCCTCCTGGCGGAGGACGGCCTCCTTCTCGGTGATCATGCCCTCCTGGACCATCTCGACGGCGATGCGGACCATAGCGGTGGCAGTGCGTTTGCCCACACGGGCCTGGAGCATGTAGAGCTGGCCCTCCTGGACGGTGAACTCGAGGTCAACCATGTCCTTGTAGAACTGCTCGAGCTTGTCGTAGTTGGCGGACAGCTCCTCGTAGACCTTGGGCCAGACGCCACCGATGGTGGCCATGTCAGCGATCTTGACGGGGGTGCGGATGCCGGCGACGACGTCCTCGCCCTGAGCGTTGGTCAGGAACTCACCGTACATGAGCTTCTCGCCGGTGGCGGGGTCACGGGTGAAGCCGACACCAGTGCCGGAGGTCTGGCCCATGTTGCCGTACACCATGGACTGGACGTTGACGGCAGTGCCCCAACGGTGGTCGATGTGGTAGAGGTTACGGTAGGTGACCGCACGCTCGTTGGCCCAGGAGTCGAACACGGCGTTGATGGCGCGGATGAGCTGGTCCTTGGGGTCCGAGGGGAAGTCGGTGCCGACGGTCTCCTTGACCATGGCGCGGTACGCAGCAACGAGCTCCTTGAGGTTCTCGGTGGTGAGGTCGGTGTCAGAGGCGCAGTTGTACTTCTCCTTGGTGGCGTGGAGGATGGCCTCGAACTTCTTGTGGGGGACACCCATGACGACATCGGCGTACATCTGGACAAAGCGACGGTACGAATCGTAGGCGAAACGCTCGTTGCCGGAGGACTCGGCGAGGCCCTGGACGGTCTCGTCGTTGAGGCCAAGGTTCAGGACAGTGTCCATCATGCCGGGCATGGAGACACGGGCACCGGAACGGACGGAAAGAAGAAGGGGCTTCTTCTTGTCGCCGAACTTGCGGCCAACCTTGGCCTCGATCTTCTCAAGGGCAGTCCAGACCTTGTCTTCAACGCCGGCGGGCCACTTCTGCTCCTCCATGTATGCAACGCACGTCTGGCAAGGGAGGATCATGAAGGGGGGAACCTGGAGGCCGATGTGGCCCATCTGAGCAAGGGAAGCGCCCTTGCCACCAACGATGGTCTTGTCGATGGGGATCTCCTCGTCAAAGCAGTACACTTGATCAGCCATTACTTGATTTCTTCACAATGTCAACCGATTGAGTCAGATTAATTAAGATTAAATTTCACAAATCGAATCAAATCCTGCTCGTTGTCAAAAGGAACCGACCTCCGTTTTGTCTTAATTTCTACATTTTTTGTTAAATCAACCAACAAAGTAGGTTTGAGTCGCAGATAAAAACAAATCAATAAAAGTCACGGTAAAATCAAGGAGAATCTGTGAGTTAGTCGCTACATTTTACAAAAGAGATCGCCTGCGCTCACACGTTCTTCCCCGTGTCGGCGTGGTCCAGCTGCTGGCGGTACACATTATTCAGCCTCCGGAGGTTTCTGATGAAATCCGTCGTGTGGCCGTCGAGCCTCCTTCTTGGCGACTGGCGTGGGGGCGCGAGGTCCGCGAGGGACACTGTGGTAGCCGGCGACCCGTTGGCGTCGCGTGTGATGGTCGGTTTCTTAGGTTTGGGCGGAGACAGGTACGGCCACCCACCGCCGGGTGCTGGGCGGGTGTTGGTCGGGTCGGCCGACTTTGGTGTACCCTTGGGGGTCTTAGTTTTCCCCGTCTTGGGCGACCCCTTGCCCACCCCCGACCCCGGCCTCACCACGCGCCGTCTCCGCTCCTTTCTCAACTTCACGCTCGTTTCGTGGGTCAGTTGGGTCACATTCGCTGCTGCTTGTTCTATATCTCCGGCGACCCCGAAGAGATCCTCGACGCGGGTCGCCATTTGGACCCAAGATGTGAAGCGGTGGGTGAGGGTGGTGAGTTGGTCGTGGAATCGGGCGATGACTTCGTTGGACGCTGATGCCTCAATCTTTGCTTGTTCGGTGGCGATTACAGCGGCTTCTTCGGCGGCCTTTGCATCAGCGGCAGCCTTGGCATCATCGGCAGCCTGTGCATCAGCGGCAGCCTTGGCATCAGCAGCAGCCTGTGCATCAGCGGCAGCCTTGGCATCAGTAGCGGCCTTGGCATCGGCAGCAGCCTGTGCATCAGCGGCAGCCTTGGCATCAGCAGCAGTCTTGGCATCAGCAGCGGCCTTTGCATCAGCGGCAGCCTTTGCATCATCGGCAGCCTGTGCATCAGCGGCAGCCTTGGCATCATCGGCAGCCTTGGCATCAGCAGCAGTCTTGGCATCAGTAGCGGCCTTGGCATCGACCACTGGAGCCGATTCAGTCTCGGGTTCAGCGATATCTTCCGGTACATCATCACCGGCCGCTTGTGCCGGCTCTTCCTTTTCTTCTGGGAGCCCTGACGCGGTAGCAGCGCCCTCCTTGATTAAAAGTTGGTAGCTGTTCTTCATACCAAGCGCTGAGGGGGACGTCTCTGGCATGAACTGGCCCTTGATGGTCATTCCATCGATTAAAAATGTGGCACAGGTCGCCCAGACCGCCGCATCAATGCCCATCTTCGCTCGGACTTTGTCCTGCCATTCAGAAAAAGGTTGGTGATCCTTGACTGATGAGATGAACTTCCCGCGCTTTGGCGCCGTCAGCTCATCCCCAGCCGGGAGGAATAACGCCTTTATCAGCATGAATGAAGGCAATTTCAAATTTTTGGAATATAAATTGAACGCAACAGCCTGCTTCGTCTGACACATGTGAAAGGGTGCTGTGTATTTACACTGTCTACTTCTTCTTCCAGCGTCCGATCCATCCCCGGATCCCGCCAACCTCCTCCTCAGGCTCCTCAGCGGGGGCTGCTGTGGCAGGGGCAACTTGGCCTTGGGCCTTGGTTGGTGCCTGGGGTTTGACGCCAAGCTTGGCCTTCTCGGACGCGATGCGCGCTGTCAGATCACGTGTGGGAAGCGCGTTAAACGCGAGGTCAAAGAACAGGGGGCGGGGGAGTGCGGCGACGGGTGCAATGGGGGCGCTAACAGCACCGACGGTGCCCTCAGGCTTCTTCGCCGCTTCCTCAACCAGGGCTACGATACCCTCGGTCTCCCAGGCGGCATCCACCGCCTTCTTCTCAAGCCCATCGAGCACGGAATCGAGTTGGGCGCGGGGTTGGTCAAGTGAGGCCGAGATCTGGTAGCGACAGAAGCGCCGGAGGCCATCGGCAGCGTACCGCGTCTGCAGCTCCTTCAGAGGCTGGAACTCCTTGTCCTGTGCGATGAACGGGTCGATAACCCCGATCGACACATCAGATCCATAGAGTGCGAGATGAACAGACAGGAAGTCGAGGCCGAGGGCAAAGTCCTGACCCTCTACGGCAAGCAGACCCGACAGGTACGAGTGGTAGCCGATGCACGACAGCACGGTGAACGCGTCGCTCGTGGCTCGGGTATAAGCGACGAGGAGAGAAGACACACGGGCCGCCTTGCGAAGCTTACGCATATGGGCGTGGTGGCGGTGACGGGCACGGACCTCGGCAATGTCTGGGTCGATGTTGTCCTCGCTGGCGGGAGGGTCACGGAGGAGCATGCATTTCGCCCAGGAACGCTCAGCGGAAAGAAGAATGAACTCAAGCTGGCGCCTATCAGTGATCTCAATAAGAGAATCGCTTTCAATACACTCCTTGGAGGTGCCTGGAATCTCGATATTCGCCTTCCTGAGGCCGCTGCGAATAGTTTTCAGCCGTGTTGAGCAATGGCCAACATATTTGCTATAATTATCGGATCTCAGACCATGCTCACGCTGTCTACGAGACAGATCACGCACAAGATCCAGCGAAAACTTGTCGCCCATCCAGTACTAAGTGGTTTCCTAGTGTCAACTGTTATTTATAGTATGACAAAGATACAAAAATACTGCGGTAAATGCTTTCAAGCAATGATATTATTTAGATTGTACCCAGTCTTTGCGCAACTTTGAAAACTGTTTATAATAATTGAACTCGCAAAATTGCTGTCTATATACAATATTCTGTAAGATACAGCACATTGTGAGTGTCGAAATTCAAAATAGTATAGGCTTATAAAACACAGCAGAAAACTGAAGTGTGATACTATGGCCAAACGGAAGGCTGCTGAACATCAGAACCCATCTAATTCGGCCATGAAAGAGATAAGAGAGCTTCTTAGCCGCGTTGGCAACGATTGGGCGGATTTTGAGTCCATGAACAATGTTTTGATGTTCTCTGACTACAGCAAACAACTTCCCAAGCGGAATTACCATGCCACTCAACTTATCAGTGCCATGTGCACTGTAATCGAGGCTATTGCCGAGCACCGAGGCTTTGATGAGCTCTATCACGAGGTTGTAGCCATGCAGCAAGCGTTCCTCAACTCTATGAACACTCTGCCGCGCGTTGACGCGCCTATCCCACAGATTGGCATTCCCCCACCCCGCAGCGGTCCCCGTGCGATCCAGTCTACGCCTCTCCTCTCCGACCGCACCCTCCTCGGCCCTCTAGCCTTGAGGCCACACCACGCCATGTCGTTGATCAAGCAGATCTTCCTGGTACCAAATAGCATTCGGTCCCGCACCGAGCTGGCCGTGTTTACTGTTCCGCAGCTGACGTATAGCGACAAGGAGCTCGGTATAGCCCCCCCAACGGATCCAGAGTGGCTCTTATGCCGAGCACAGGACAGAGCATACACCTACCGCACCAGAGCCCTCGAGACCCTCGCCGTCATCCAGATCCAATACCCCCATGGCTGGGACGAGGACCAGGCGTCGTTCAAGATACATAGAGACAAGGTCCTGCCGACCTTGGACCCCGCGGAGGGGATGTACTATGGGTTCGAGGTGGGGGAGCCCTGTATGGCCATGTTCCCGGATACAACGACGTTCTACACTGCAAGGGTGCTCGAGAAACCGAGTTTTGATAATGAGTGGTGCTACAGCGTCAAGTTTGAGACGGACGACGCGGGTTCAAGGCCCATCTTCTGCAGATTTGTCATTCCCCTTCTCGTGCTCCATGACGGCCAGCATGTACTCCATTCCGACTACGCTGCACCCGACCACGAGGCCCCGACGAAAGAAGACGTTCTAGCGAGACTTAAGAATGCCGAGGAGAAGGCCCGGGGGGAGGAGGGTGAGGGGAAGACCGAGGACTCTGCCGACTGGCTGTTGAGCACCCATCCCGAGCCCGACGTGGAAATGTGAGGAGCGATTTATAGAACGATGTTTATAGACTGATGTCGTGTGCAGTGTAAAGAGGTGTTGTATTGTGGGGACGTTTGTTTAGCTGCATGTGCTGTGTGATGTTTCGTTAGTCTTTTTTTTTTTGCGGAACGTGTCAACACCAGTGCACGCATAACAACAACGATGACGCTCTCGATAGACAGCAACATGTTTGCCGAGGGTGTTACGATTGACTTGAAAACCCTCCAATGGCTAAAAAATAGCATTGTCGGCAACAACGAAGTTTGTCACCCCAAATAAGCTCTTTTACCCAGCTCAAACAGATTCTCATCAGCTGCCAGCCACTCCCTCGTCTTATAGAGATCCTTAGTAAGCCGGGCACCCCTCTAGAGTCCCAGGTCAACGTTCTCGTCATCCTGAACGCACTTTTCCGTGCCGACAACCCTTTGTTCTCCGAGAACGACCTCTTAGCCGTCATAGATCTAGCCGTCTCAACCCTACTCAAGTGCTCTCCGGACAGCCCCCTCGCTGTTCCCGTTCTCTCGCTCCTAGCCACCGTGCCTCTCTCGTCCACAGTGGCCGAGAACATGCCGACTTATCCCATCGAGGTCGCCAACAAACTCCTCGAGCTGCTGGAGCCGGAGTTAATCGTGCGGCAGCCGGCCACTCAGCCGCCGACATTCGTCAACCCTCAGGTTGTTCATGTGCGCACGTCGGCGGCTATTGTGAGCTTATACCCTGCTCTTGATGTCGCAGGAAAGGCAAAAATCCAGGGAGCGGCGGCGAATTTGACCAAGCTCACGATGGAGCAGAGCACGGAGACCCAGTCGGCTCTGGTCTTGGTGACATCACTTGCTATGCTGTCGGCCTGCCGCGATTTGGCGAGCGCGATTGCCAGGCCAATGATGGAAGGTTCAAAGCATCACCAACGCGCGTTATGTGACCGGAAGCCAGAGATGCGTCTGGCCATGTGTCGTCTCTGTGTGGGACTCGGAACAGTCGCGCTGGAGCCTCTGCAAATGTTGTTCACAAGGACCATCATTCCTCAGCTCGTGCGGCTCGCAAGACTGATGCTGACGGATGGATCAATGGCTGTGCGGTTCAGACACGATAGATCATGCGACACGAGCATTATTGGCCTCATGTTCAACCTAATCATCGCCGCTGAGACATGTGATAACAACGCGCTCAAGACGAAGATACTGTCAACCATGTTCTCATGCCAGGCGATCGAATGTCTGTGCAAGGCCGCACAGTGCGACTCACTGGCCCCGAGTGACCGAGTTGCAGCTCTTAACTCGATTTCAAGACTTGTTGCAACAGACACAACACAAAGAGTCGTCAAGCAAGTCGACGAGGCCATATCACCCGTGCTCGATGCTCTCATACGCAACCAGGACCACTCCCTAGCCACTGCGGCCCTCTACGTCGCTCGATGCGCCACCCGTCACCCGATAGTTCTTTCCAATTCCACTCGAATTAAAGGACTGGCGTTAGTCACGATGGACATCCTCCAGCGCCCTCAATGTCCATCTGGAGTGGTCTGCGAGGGCCTTGCGTTCCTCACGAATGCTGTCTCGGTCTATAGCTCGCTCAGACCGTCCATTCTCGGCGATCCGACTCAGTTTCTCAAGGTTGTAGCCATCGGCCTTGAACTCCACGGGAACGTCACCACGTTCGCCCTGTCTGCACTCCGCTCCGTCGCTGCAGAGGCTCCAGAGATGCGTCAGCCCATCATGGACATGCTTCCGGCAGACTTTCTCACCATTGACTTCCTTATGCAGCACTCAGAGTCTGGAGCTGCCCAGATACAGCTGCTGCACCTCATGACCAACATGTGCTACACATCAGAGGCTGAATCGGAGGCGGGCGATAGCTCACAACGGACAGAATGTGTAGCGCTCGATAGCGTTAGAAAGCTGCTTCATGAGTTCGTTGCTCATCTCGCCACGAACGATATTTCGGCCTCAGATGCTGATATTGCTACCGAGCTGGCAGATTGCACGTTCCGCGCACTCGCGAATGCGGCTTCCTCATGTCCCAAGCCTGAGGACGAGGCCATGCTGCCCCACATACTCACCCTTGTCTCACGCTGGCCAACGGTAGCCAAGAACGCCCTCCGCTTGCTCCGAAACATGTGTTGTAACCGGTCCTCAACAGACAGGGATCGGCTCAGCGCTGCCTTTACGGAGAGTGGGTGGGTTCACATGCTGATGGACTCGGGCACGGTGATCACCGGCAGTGGAGATAACGAGGTGATCGAGCTCTGCGGCGAGGTGCGGGCAGAGCTGGCGGTGGAGCGGCGCTCGGGTTGGAGCGAAAGCGAAGGCGCCGCGTGGGGATAAAAAATACACAAAAAATACACTTAAAAAGTTGAAAAACACGTCAAGATTGAATTACTTTATCGCTCTATATCAATGCTGATGTTTCCTTCTGCGGCTATCGTACACCCGGCCCTCACTCATCCTTCAGGTCACACAGCGAATTGATGTGGTTGATGATGAACGGGATGTCCTCGGAGGAAGCATCGTCGACCCAGACGCGAATGTGCTTGTCCTTGTGGGGATCGTGGGGCTTCTCGGGGTCTGCGCTCGGGTTTGCGAGGTACACATTCACTTGGAGTGGGTCAACGCGGCTCTTGCTCGCGTACGACAAGTCCTCGCGACGCCAGGTTTGAACACGCTGCCCAGAGGCATTAGAGAGCGTCAGAAGCCCATCGTTAAAGTTAATGGTCATAACACACCAGTATTTGGCCAGACGAACACCAAACAGCCCCTGCCAGCGCCATTTGACGTCATATTCAATCACGTTCTTCGAATCCTTGAAGTTCGGTGCAACATACGTACTCGAGCTGGAGAGCTCATTGAGGGAGGGTGACGCGAAGTGTGACTGGAACGACATCACCTTGCAGCCGACTTGTATCACAAACGACCTTGGAAGAAAAAGTTATAAATCGACCCACTCAACCTTGGACGATTCGCAGGTATAGACGATTGCCCGATCATAGAGCCCCCATACCCACCACATCGGGTGGCCCTGGGCAGAGAGAACACATCAGGTGCGAATAAATGATTTATCTCGGAGGCCAGATCAGACTGCCGGGCCTGTTTTTCTTCTTCAAATCTCTAACAATCCGACTACAATTCAAACTTCAACCCACCCAAATCAACGTATAGCTCGACGTCACAACGCTGAGCCAATGCCCCAAACCACAACTCATCCCCAACCACCACGGTCCGCAGCGGGGAACTGCACCGAAGACACGCCACCGTGCGGGCTGACCCACGACCCAACACTGATCCAAACAACGAGGGGTGTAACTCAACGGATCCTAGATTCGTAGGGAAGCGGAACTGAGTCAAATCTACGTCAGATTCGCCCAGAGCGGTGTGGATGAGGCCTGTTGAAGGGAAATCAAGGGATTGGCAGAGCGCGTCACAGGAAAGCTTGGTGGAAGCTGCATCGTGATGGCCGGAAATGATCATGTTGAGATATTCCACATACATGTTGACTCGGCCGGAGTCTGTGGTCGCCGGAATGGCAGCTACGGGGTTTCCCAGGATGATTTGACGGACGGCCTCTTCGGCTTCAGTGATTCCGTTGTCACTGGGCGGCTGTGGTCGACACTTTAGTGTTGTTACCACGCTAGCCGGAATAACAGACTGTAAATCATCCAAATCTCCGATTTGGTCCGTCACTGCCGCGAACGCCATTCTAACAGCCATAGGCGGTGGAGACGGTGCCTTTTCTATCACAGCCGTCACTGTCTCTGGCTGGATGATCCCACGTCTCAGCAGCACTGTGAGCGTGAGGTATATCGTTGGTGGGGAAAGAATGGCCGATTCCCCGGCGATAGCGGACTCTAGGAGTGTTGAGAGTTGGGTAGCGAGTAAACTGGCGCTGGTCTCCGGGAAATTCGCCTTGAAAGCAAGATACATCAATGCTTGGGGCTGCAGATCACTGGCGATCATGATTACCACTTCTTCCCATGGGACAAAGACGTGATCACCGACCGCCAGCTGGGCGACGGGTCGATCTTCCACCTGAGTCATTCCAGGCATGTGCCACAGCGCCTCCATCGATTTGGCTCTGATTTGGGGGTCTACATCAGCTAGACCGACGCATATGAGTGCTATAAGCTGCCTATGTACCTCCAGAGGGGTGCCGTGGGCCTCTAGCCACTGGGCCAGGGCGGGTAGCAGGCAGCACCCCGTTCTTCTGACGACAGGTTCGATATCGGTAAGTAGTTTGTGGACTGTCATCAGTGTGGCTATGTGGCCGACCGTCGACTCGTCTGGGGGGTTGGCGATGAGTCGCTCCGTGTGGTTTATATCACTGGCGAGTTGGCTGGAGTAATCATCGACGGCCTTGCCCTTATCTCGACGAGGGACGGGGATTCGACTCATGTGGGGTGGCGGGGTGACTAGGGCACAACGGACGGCGCCGACGGGGAGCATGCGGGCTAGGCTGGCATGTGGGAGGCTCGACGGCATGGTGTGTATGAGGTCTGTGGGCATCGGTACCTCCCAGTCGGGTTGGGCTTGGAGGAGGTGACGGAGGAACGGAGGTGAGAGATAGGGGAGGATGGAGGCCATTAGAGAGGCTACAGAGGCGCGTACGGCCGCTACAGGATGGAAACTCGCGTGTGAAAGGAGCATTGCCGCGCGATCGGCAGCACGGAGGTCTGTGGGTCGTCCGGGACACATTATGTCGGGGAGAGACAGCGCATCAGTGACCTCGCTCTTGAGGTTTGATACTAGTTGGGTAGGATCGCTGGTGAGTACAGCGTTCATGTGAGATTACCTTCTACTTTACGAGAACGTGCAATCGGAACGCCGGTCGATTTATGAAGACATAATACCCGAAAACCAACATATTACATTGAACATAGTGTCTAACATCGTCTCAAGCCATGGTCTAGCCAAGTATCTTAATAAAAACTAGTTGGTGTTCGCCCATACAGAGCGAGTTGTAAGATATAACCATGTTTGATGGTGCTATGGGGCTGGACGGTACAGGATGTGTTCAACCAAACGCGTGTGCGTCAAGGGTCGTGTTCTCCAATTGTGGCCGGCGCGGGATAAATGCGATTACTCCTTCAGAACGAGAAGTGCCGAGACGTAGGTTACCGTAGCTGGGGACCCCGGAACGCCCCATGATGCATGTGTCTCCGTTAACCTACATTCGCTGCGAGTCAACACTAGATTCATTGTCGACAACGCGATACGAGGATCCACGACAGACTCAACAGAGATTTAACACCCCCATGCTGATGCAGTTTCTTGCACCAGGTTAACAGTAGCCAGACGTGCTGCGGCCACCACCGTTTGCCTGGTTACTGCCCGCTCCACCGCCGCCGCCACTAGGCTTGCTCCGCTTATCACAGAAGATTGTGCCATCTTGGACCTCAATGTCAGGCCCGCACACGTTGTTGTTTGCAGAGAAAAATACGTTGCCCATTTGATAAGGCAGTTCTTTTTGTTTTGTGAGATTTTTTCAAGGTACAAGTCGATCCTCACATTCTGATACAGTGTAACAGAGACAGTTCCATCGAATGGATGGAATTTTGCACATGCTTTGTGAAAACTGTAAATCGTCTCATCGAGAATCATCTCCTCCGGATAAACATAGGAGCAGAAAGACAAGGGTAACTGCCCGAGGTCACCCGGCCACCACTGCCTGAGTAAGCTACAGGGTCCCCAGCTGTCCATTGAGCATTATCACCTGCAAAACAGGCTTGGCTTGTCAGCTGAGCTCGCCGGAGCTGGGAGAGGTGGAGGCCGTGAAGGCCGTGAGGACACGCGAGCGTAAACTACCAGCCATCATGTCAGCCCGACTGTTTATCGACTGTCGCTCGAGTCAAAAACGACACTCCGAGCTCAGATCGACATGAACGGAGCCACGAACAACTATTCGGGTCCATCCGCCACTAACATCACTGGAGATCGTCAGAAATCGCCTGCACGGATCGAAACCGTTTTTCGGCCGCTCTTCTCAAGCGCCGGGAAGTTCCAGATCTCGAGCGACTACACGCGAAAGGTGGACAGGACGACCGACATCACCGGCAGACTGCCCAACGCGGTGTACACGCTCCCGCCACGCCTCGTTCATGCCATCATTGGACGCGCTGAGCTCTCTGCGGCGACGAGAGAGGCGTTGGTAGCCGAGTGCAAGAAGTTCTATCTGGCCAGCAGGGAGTACGAGGAGAGCAAGGTTGTGTTTGTTGACAAGCATCATGATGAAATCACAACGATTACCCTCGACTGCGGTCGCTTGTGTTCAGAAGGCTTCAATCGCGAAGGCCTGGGATCGGATCGGCGGAGGACAATGTGACCGGGCCCCGCCTCATCCGCCTGCCGCCCGTGCTGCAGGTGTGGCACTATACGGGTCGATGGTTTGCGAACACGACCCGGGGGCTGTATGCCTGGGGGTGGAACGTGTGTGGCAGGCTTGGTGTTGGCGACGATGAAAATGTTATGCAGCCCCGCCGCGTGCAGATCGACGGCGACGTGCTGGATGTGTCTCTGTTACCTGTTGTTTCATTCTTCAGAACAGCCTCGGGATGGTTTGGGTGGGGTGCTAATCATTTTGGTCAGCTCGGATTAGGCCACACTGACGAGGAGGTCGCCACCCCCACCCTCATCCCGGGCAGCGAGCGGGTCACCCGGTGGGCTGGCGGGGAGGTGAACACATTCGGTTTCAGCAAGAATGGTCTTCTGGCGTGCGGTGACAACGACAAGGGTCAGTGCGGGGTGGGGTCGACCGATGGCAAGATCACCACCCTCACCCCCGTCGCCCTGCCCGACGACGTCAAGGGTAGGGTCGACCGGATGGTCTATAGGGGTGGTTCATCGTTCTTCATCGCTGGCCGCCGCTGCTTCGCCGCTGGCCCTAATTGGGATGGTCAGCTGGGCATTGGGTCAAATGAAACAACCATCTCCACCCCCGCCGAGCTGCCCGTCCCCGTGGATGACATTCTTTGTTGCTTTAGCGTGACTGTAATCCGGTCGGGCGACGCCCTGCTTGCTTGTGGAAACAATGAGTATCGCCAGATCTCTGCCGACAACGCGCCCCAGTTCAACACCCCCACCCC
>PPCM01001135.1_pt1 | contig 13676 bp, 12 predicted proteins | sample 1555541 | NCBI WGS metagenome assembly PPCM01 (sample SAMN05284479, study PRJNA326546) | Marine sediment metagenome, whole genome shotgun sequencing project. | isolation source: marine sediment | place: Germany: Wadden Sea | collected 2012-09-05 | reverse complement strand
TCTTCGTCTAAATCATCATCTTCGTCTAAATCATCATCTTCGTCTAGATCATCATCTTCGTCTAGATCATCATCTTCGTCGTCATCTAGATCCAACAACTCTTCAATTCTATCAAGTAAATCTTCACCCTCTTTTTCCAATGCTTCCAAGTCTGCTGAACTATTTTCTATAGCTTCTTTGGCTCTAAGGATAAAAGTGTCAACACCATCAGTGTCACGATATCGTTCCAAATCATAAATAATTTCAAGTAGATTCTCAATATCGCTATAATTATCTTCTACTGACTCCCAATAGATTTCTGCTTGTTCTGTTAACTCAATGATATTAGCATCATCTGATTCCAATGCAAGATATGCCTCTTTTACAAATTTTAATATTTCAGCTTCACTATCAGGAAGATTCTCCAACTTAAACAATATTTCTAGTAGCTCTTGTAACTCATCATCAATATCAGAACGGTCTTTAACTGATTCCCAATATAATTTAGCTTTTTCTTTCAATCCTTTAATATCAGCATCATCTGAATCCAGTGCTAGATATGTTTCTTTTACAAATGCTAATATTTTAGTTTCATCTTCAGGAAGATTTTCTAGCTTAAGTAGCAATTCTAATAAATCTTCTAACTCCTCATCATTATCTTCTTCTATCGAAATTTCAATTTTAAGACTATCATCTTCAAGTTCAACTTCAACTTCAACCAATGTACCCTCAGACGCTATATATGCCTTTATTTCTTCATCTTCAAATAGGTCATCAACAGATTCAATATCATCATTATCCAACTCTTTTCTCATCTCTAAAATAGAAAGAGGTTGTTTCGTTTCTTCTGCTTGAGTCAATAATTCTTCTGTACTTTCACTAAGACCAATATTAACATTTTCTTCAATAGAAACTGATTCTAGTGATTCTCCTAAAGCTGCTTTAATACTTTCGTAAGCTTCAACTTTCTCCTGCATATTAACTGTCGTTACCATAATGTTTGTTTTCTCATTAGGTACAATAAAACCTTCTTCTTTTGAAGACTGGATTATTTTTTCGACAACTGCATCTACTTGTATGCCTTCAAAGCTTTTTAAATCCAGCTCCAATGCATCATCATTCATAGCAACAGCTTCAATAACTTCTTGATTTTTATTCAGTTTTAGAGCTATACTCGGATTAATATCAACAGTAACAACTGCATAAACTCTGATATTATCAGAATAGTAGTTAAATACCAACATAAACACAAGCATGAATGCAGCTAATGTAGGTACAAGTTTCTGAATTCTAAATACTTTTCTCTCACTTTTGATATCAAGTACATCTTCTTCTACATAAATGATTTCTTGGCCTATTTCCATTCCTTCTTTTCTAATAACTCTTTTGTAACTTTTATCAGAACCTATAACCGCATAATCCTTTTTAAGTTCAAGTACAATACCTTTTTTCATTACATCACCTTTCTTCTGCTTCAATTAAAAAATTAGCCACAAGATCAAATTTTTTCGTTTTGATTACCATAACACTAATAATGAAATCACGATGAGTCTTTAGTACTCTGATGGTAGTGTTTACAAAAGATTGAATTTCCTTCATAGGAAGTTTTTTTGTTTGAAATAACTTCTTCACAATAGATTCTTTTTTTGAAGCTTGACTACCGATATGTGTTACTTTTTTTCGCGTTTTTTCCTTTTTAGGTGCCTTTGCAACTAAATCATCAAATGTAATTTCAAACTGAGCAAGTTCATTCTTAAAATTAAACACTTCATCCTTTAATATCACCTCATACTCTAATTCCTTTGAATCAACTAGATCATAGTCACCCAGATCGATTTCTCTTTCCTTACGTTTTTTTTCTTTTCTTAGCCAATCCGTTATGCGACTTCTAATAACCTTTTCTGCAAATGGTAAAAAATTTCCTTTGCTAGAATCAAATCTGGTAATTGCCTCATCAAAAGCTTCTAATCCAATGATAAAGGCATCATCTGTTTCCTTACTAATATAGCGGTTAGTCACCTTTGTGACTTTACCTATTATAAAAGATTGGTGGTTTTCAATGAACAGACTACGATTCTTACTGTCATTCTTGATTTTAATAACTTTTTCATTTAAATTCACTAAATCACTTCCTTCTCTCCAATGTCACTATATAATACGAAACGAATTACTTCTAAATGTACCTGAACAATAAAATTTTATACTTTTTTATGATTTACAAATCTAAATCATTTTTATAACTCCACAGACCTTATAACTAACATCACAAAACACATTTTTATATAGAAGAAACTTTCTCAATAAATTTGACATATTATTATAATGATAAAAAGCTACAACAATATTCTTGTTTTTCTTCAACAAATCTTTTAATATGTTGTTCAATCATTATACTCTATTCTATCAATTTATCCTATCTAAGATAAGTTACTGTCCTATCTTTTTATATGATCACAAAGCACTTATTTCTCCTTAAGGCATATTACCAATTATGAAATTTAAATTAGCACTTTTATATAATTTAATGAATGACGAATCCATCATAATATATAATAAAACTAAATATATCAAAAACCTATGTAGGCTTCAAATAATAAAAACACAGATAGCGGTAATAGCTTTCTGTGTTTTTAATTTAAATTGTTTTTTCAATAATAATTAAACTATCATAGCCTGCAGTTGCACCCATTAGTTGAAATTTTGGAACAACATTTGGAAACACAGAAATTACCTCTCCACTTAGTTCATTTAAATATCGTTCCAAAGCGATCTCGTCAATCTTCTTCCCTACATGATACTTATGGACTTTATAAAACATCCTCCTCACCTCATGCTATTTATACCCACAATTTATCAATGAGCATCATTTTTTTGTTCTTAGCAATTATACGTCTACTTAACATACTCTCTCCATGAATGATTAATGAATGTATTCTGAGTCCCTAAAAGAGCTTCATCTACCGATACCTTGTTGTCGCTCTTTAAAAGTGATTCAAAGTATCTAATTCTATCTTGAATACCTGACATCATGTTTTCAACTGAATCACATAATGAGCCATGAGATAAGAATATTGTATGTTTATCATACTTTATTAACTGCTTTAATGCTTCCATGTGTTTTTCTACACCATCCCAAGCAACATAAGGCAATGAATGTTCACCGGTATTCAAAGTCATGTAAGTATCACCTATATGCAAATATTGATTATTAATCAAAATAAACATCGAGCAATCAGAATGCCCCTGTACTATGATAATCTTAAATGTATGATCTCCAAACCGTACTTCCTCGCCTTCTTCAATAAAAGTTGTTGGGCTAAAAAATTTTTCTTCATCTTCACTCAGTTCAAACTCATTCAAAGTTTCCAAACTGTAATGCGTTCCAAATATTTCTACACCATCAAGAAGACGCAAACCTTCAAAATGATCTGGATGATAATGTGAAGGTAATACTTTGGTAATTATGATTCCTTCTTCTTTTAGGTCTTCTATCACATGATTTAAATGCTCTGGGTATGCTGTATCCAACACAAGAGCTTCCTTACCATTTAAGAAAACATACGAGTTATAACCTAAACTGTTATCTGTTTTACCTTCGTGTTGATATCCAATTAAATTCTCACTTATTTTTACTTTCTTCATCCTTAACTCCAATCTTCTTTTTTTAAGTATAACAGGCAAACCCTGACACATACCTGTCAGGGTTTGCAATTATATTTCTTATTTAGCTTAATTATTTTTTCTGTTATACTCTTTTTAAAATCTGCTGGTCCAAGTAAAGTTATTCTATCAGGATTTTCAAGAACAAGTTGTGTAACAACATTCTCAAATATAGTTTTAAATCTAAGTGTAACACGTTCATCTTCGCTTATGACTTCACGGTTCTCCAAATAACTATTATCCTTTAAAATACGATAGAGCTCTTTTTCTATCTCCAAGGTATATACAACAGGTACGAATTTATCATTTTGGATACTTAATGCATCATCAAAAGGTTCATTGGTAAGGTTAAGAACAGAAATATCACTGATCCTATCTAATCTAAAGACTCTCTTATCTTCTCGTAAATGACAATAGCCCGTCAAATACCAGCCACCCGCATCAAAATGCAAATCCTTGGAAGAAACTCTTCGATGTATATAGCTATCTTTTGCTGGTGTATAATAAGTAAAAGTCAATTGCTTTTCCTCTAATAGTGCCTCTATTATACAACTCAATACATCTTTATCATATCCAGTGGCAATTACATTAGTTAAGTAAAAGCTTACCTTATCCAATAAAGATTCAATTCGATTATGTTTAATATCAGTAAGAGTATTACATATTTTTGATTTCAATACAGCATAATCACTTTTAAAATTCGGAAATTGAACTTCATCTCCTAACTTTAAAATCATTAAAAGCAAAATGGCTTCTTGCTCTGTAAGTTTAATACTAGGTATGAAATAATCATTGTCTATCTCATATCCACCGCCTAAACCATCATAAGCTATTATGGGAACTTTTATCTGACTTAGCGCATCAATATCTCTATAGATGGTACGTTCGCTCACTTCAAAAATCTCAGCCAAATCTTTAGCCGTTAATCGTTGCTTCTCCTTCAACGAAAAAATTATACCATTTAAACGTTCTGCTTTCTTCATAATGTTTCCTCATATCTATATTTATCTAAGGTTGCAATTAATTTAATCACAAAATAAAATCATAGTCGCATATATTAAAAATATCCAATTTTACTAAGTCTACTATAACATCACTGAAAACTATCAACAATATCACATTGTTCCTTGCATAGATATTTGAAATCGAATTTTAAAGCATTGTACATAAAAATAACGACCTTCAAATAGTACTTGAAAGTCGTATTTCTAGATTGTAACCTATAAATATATTTTTTATTAAAACATTAGATCATTAAATTCGATCCCATTCTTCCATGATTATTTTTTTACATTGATCATTGCTTCTATAGATGACTTCAAGCACAAGAGCTTCTTCTTTATCCCACTTTTCTAATGTGTATTTTTCTAACACACTTTGAATTAAATAGACACTCTCATCTTTTATAAATCCTTTTATCCTCAAAGTCAGATGTGCAATGTTTGACAACCACTGTATTATATCATCATAAGACTTCTCTTTTGCCTCTAAATGCAGTTTTGACACACCCAATGTTTTAGTAATTAAATTTGATAAGGGCAACTCATACGATTTCAATTTATTAGATAAATCATCTACATCACAATAGGATGTCGTAATCACTTCATGACCTTGATTAGTCAGTTCAAGCTTTAAGTCCTCTAAATTATCAGTAGTCACTAAATCAGACTTATTCACTACAACCAAATTAGAACCATTAATCTGATTGTTAATCACTGGAAGTGTATGTTTTATTTTATGAAAATTCAATGCATCGACAACACAAATAGATCCAACATATTCGAATGTATCTGGTGATAGCTTATCTAAAATAGCCATAATACTGTTCATGCCCATTGGATCTGCTAGACCTGAATTTTCTACTACAATGGTCTCAACAGCATAATCTCTTGCCTTTAAGAGCACTTTTACAAACTGATCTGAACGACAAGTGCAAAATATTGAACCATTACTAATTTCAGAGATGCTAAACTCTGTCTCAAGAAGTTTATCATCTATACTGGTCTGACCATATTCATTAATAACAATCGCAACATTATTCATTTTTTGTATCAACCTATTCAGAAGAGTTGTTTTCCCTGCACCAAGAAATCCAGAAATAAGAATAATTTTTATCATTTCAACTTTTCCCTAATTGCTTCTTCTAATGTAGATTTTTTTGGTATTAAAGACTTATACTTTAACTCACCGTTAATATACATACTTGGTAAATTAGGAACATTCATTTTGACACACCTAGCGATATTCTCTTTTGATGTGAACTTATACTCAACGACTTCTATTAAATCACCAAAAGTTTCTTTTGCAATATGTGCTGCATCCATCATATACGTACATGCTGCACAAGTATCGGAATCTAAAGTGAATACTTCGATTAATGGTTTATTTAGCCCAGCATAGTCTGGTAATTCAATATCTATGTTCAAATTCTCCGAAGTGTAATTCTCAATCATCTTTCTTACATCATCAGGTTGTCTAATCGTTTGCTGTACAGCAATGGTATTTTCAATCGGTACTGCATACGGCATATCACATCCCGGTGCAATAATAAGATTATCATGACTTACACTGTCCATTAAATCAATCACACATTTCATGTTATCTTGTTGATTACCTAATAACATGACTGTTGTTAATGGTATATTACCTCCAATTACGACATTATGTTTATCGGTAATAGCTTTCGCTATTTTCATATCAACATTTTCATCAATTGATATTGAATCAGGTTCTGTCAAACACATCACTTCAATATTTGGTGTTGCATTACCGCAAACAAAGAACGAAGATTTACTATCTTTTATTTTTATATGATTAAATAATTCGCTAAACGGCTTATGCATAAACTGCTTAAAATGCTCTGGTGATATTTGTGAAACCAAAGGATCAACTACTGCTATAACATCCATACCTGCTTCAATATAATAGTCAGCCACTTTTTTACAGACCTCATTTGCATAATCTAAAATACCATCTACATAATTCTCATCATCAAACATATCCATGAAAATAGTAGAACCTCTTAAATGAGATGCAAGTGTGAAGGGTCCACAAATCAGACCATAAAGCGCTGTATCTTCACCAATATGCTCATGCATTTCCTTCATTGCTTTAAGTATCATCGGTAAACGACCATCTGTTTTTTGAGGAATCAAACATTTACAGGGAATCTCTTTTGATAGTTCTAAGGGATGTGATTTAACTGAAGGCGGAGCATCTTCTGCCCATACCAATTCACAACCTAAAATTTCAGCTTCAATCTGAAGGTCAAATACAATTGGCATACCATCCGGTTGGTATATTCTCTTTACCTCTAAAAGTGATTCAACTAATTTGTCTTTTTCTGTTAAAACTTCTCTTGCAGTATAATCCTTCAAAGCTCCAGCATGTATCCCGGCAAAAGGTACCCAGGGTAATTGATCAACTGGCTTATGATTTAATGTATTGAGTATTCTTTCTTTTCCATTCATATCTTTACCCCACTAATTCCTTTGCCTTAATTGCAGCCGATGATGCATCTGTGGTATAAGCATTTGCACCAATTTGATTGGCAAATTGAGATGTTACTGGAGCACCTCCAATCATCACAATATACTTATCACGTAAGCCACGTGATTCTAACTCTTCAACAACTGATTTCATACTGTTCATTGTTGTTGTTAACAATGCAGACATGCAAATGATGTCAGCTTCTTCTTCTTCTGCTATATCTATAAATTTACTGCTTTCAACATTCACTCCTAAATCGATGACTTCGAAACCAGCTCCTTTCATCATCATTGCTACTAAGTTCTTTCCAATATCATGGAGATCACCTTTTACTGTACCCAAAACAACTTTACCAGTTGATTCAATGTTAGCATCTACCAATAAAGGCTCTAAGATTGTTAAACCTGCATTCATTGCTCTAGCTGCAATTAGAACTTCTGGTACAAACACTTCATTGTTTTTAAACTTAACACCTATTTCACTCATAGCTCTTAACAAACCATCATTCAATATTTCTTTTACAGTTAAACCCTCTTCTAATGCTTTACTCACACAAGCCATAACATCATTTGATTGGCCTTTTGTTAAGGCAATACCTATTTCTTCTAATATCATAAAGTCCTCCTTTAATTTATCTAAATTAATCATACTCAATATTCTGAATACATTCTTGTTGCATCGTTCTACTTTTGGTACTATTTCCACATCACTACAGACAATTTTAGTCAAATACACTATAATAATATTGAGGTGCAATATATGTTAATTAAAGGCAAAAAGATAAATCTTGAACAGGCTGAAAAACTCTTAGAAATGTACTATAGCTCTACTGGGATACCTATCAAGTGTATAGATGTAACAGGAAAAACAATCGCTCAAATTGGAGATGACTATTCATTTTGTAACTATTTCCATAGCCTGACTGACCAAACTGACTGTAATCAAACACATCTGTATGCAGGATTACAGTCTCAAACATTTGGCGAAGCTTATGTGTTCTTCTGTCATGCAGGTTTAACTGAGTTCACACACCCAATACTGCATGAAGGCGTCTTTTATGGTGCATTTGTAGCTGGTCCGGTTTTGATGGCCTTTCCAGACGAATACTTCGTAGATGAAATTTTAAAAAAGAATAATTTAGAAATTGAACACAAAAGTAAAATAAAATCCTATATCAGAACAATTCCCTTGGTAGAACCCAAAAGAGTAAGGCATCTAAGTATGTTATTGCAATTGGCTATTCTAGGTTTAAATAATACCGACTACACTGATATGAAGATTCTTTATGATAAAAAAGAGCAGCAAAAGGAAATACTTAATCATATCAGTCAATATAAGTCATTAAATACACATTCCTATCCTTTTGAAAAAGAACAAGACCTTATGAAATATGTACGCCTTGGTCAAAGTACAGATGCAAAACGAATATTAAATGAGCTTCTTGGTTATATTTTTTTTGATGCTGGTATCGATTTAGAAGTTAGCAAATCTAGAGCACTTGAAATGTCAGCTTTAATTTCTAGAGCAGCTATTGAAGGCGGTGCTGATGCGACACTTCTTTTTGGACTAAGTAATCAATATATTCAAAAACTTCAAGACATAAAATCTATGGACAATTTGTCTTTTTGGATGTTAGAAATACTCAATAACTTTACAGAGCACGTCATTAATGTTAATGACTCTAATCATCCAACAGCAATACGACAAGCTCTTAAATATATTCACAATAATTACACTAAAGCGCTTACGTTAACCGATGTATCTGAAATCGCAGAGCTCAGTCCTAAATATTTTTCTGCAACATTCAAAAAAGAAATGAAGATTGCCTTTTCTGATTATATCAACAACCTAAGAATCAATGAAGCAAAACGTCTCTTATCAACAAGCAATAAAACAATTCTTACAATTGCATTAGAACTTGGTTTTGAAGATCAAAGTTATTTTACGAAAGTATTTAAAAAACAGACAGAACTTACCCCTCTCAAATATAGAAAGCTAAACATATAGGTATGCATATGAAAATTAATGAATCCAATGTATTAAAGATTATGAACAGGGACAATAAAGATCATTTAAATGATGCTATCCTAGAGGAAATAAAACTGCTTAATCCGAAAGTTCAAATATATTTAGAACCTGATGTTAATTATGTTATCGTTTCTGATACAGTATATGTTGCAATATCACTTGGTCAATCTATCACAAAATTAACGCAAGAAATTTGGAGTTCAAATGACTATTTTAAAGCAATGGTGTTAGATACAATATTAACAGATTTGTTGTTTACGCTTTCAAAGACTACCTATCAACTCATCAAGGATGACATTCTAAAAAAAGAGAAAGCATTAAGTAAGAGGTTAACACCAGGTGATGAGTTAAATTTATCTATGAATCGAACTATTCTAGATAAGTTACATACAGAATTAAAATGTAACGAATACTATGTAATAGAACCCCTGCATTCACTAGTTTATATGTACAATATTCAAGATGATTTTGACTGCGATGAGGATATCAGTTGTAAATCATGTGCTAATCAATCATGTCATTTGAGGTCAAAATATGAAACTTATCGTTAATCAAAAGCAATATACTTTGAAGGAAAATTATCTTAACGTTCTAGATTGTCTTAGATCCTTAAACATTATAGTAGAGGCACCTTGTTCTGGTTTAGCCATATGTGGTCGTTGTGTTGTTAAAATTAATAACCCTACTCATCTTTCTGATGAAGATCACAAACATCTTTCATCACAGCAATTAGACGATGGCTTTAGACTGGCTTGTCGATACCCTTTATATGATGGTCTTTCTATAACAATTGATAATTCTAAATTGCACATTCTAGAAAAACATTCAGATATAGCAATATGTAATCCTTTCATTAAATCGCGTTATATTGAACCAGGATTTAAAAACACAACATCTGAGTCATATGAAAAATTACTACAGCTTAAGAAAATGTCTTACCAAATACTACAACAAATAGACAATCACATTGTAAACAAGCGAGCTTTTTACCTTGTGGAATCTAGTGAGATAATGAAAGTATCACTTGATAAGACAAAAGTATATGGCTGCGCTCTTGACATAGGTACAACAACTATTGTCATGAGTTTTTATGATCTAGAAAATGGCAAATGGTTATTAACTGATTCTTTTAAAAATCCACAGAGTGCGTATGGTGCTGATGTAATCTCAAGAATTTCAAATGAGGATGATTATGACCAGTTAACATCACTAATACAAAACATTGTTGAAAAGCATATTGATCATTTTGAAAGAAAGTATGGTCCAATATCACACTTAGTAGTAGCTGGTAACACAACTATGACGCAATTATTTTTAGGGTTATCAATAAAATCTCTAGGTTTTTATCCCTTTAACTTTGCACTAGATCAAACACTTACACTAAAGCTATCCTCTTTTTTCAATAACTCGTTTGGATTAATGACGGTATTACCATCATTTTCGGCATTTGTTGGTAGTGATATTTTATCAGGTGTATTAGCCTTAAATCTAAGTGATATTAACAACTCATCACTTCTTATTGATTTAGGAACAAATGGTGAACTTATACTCATCCATGACAACAAGTATTATGGTACTTCCACAGCTGCTGGACCTGTTTTTGAAGGTGTTTCTCTAGAATGTGGTATGCAAGCTAAAGCAGGTGCAGTTTATGATATCAAAGATGAACTACTCACAATTAAAAACCATCCTCCTATTGGAATTTGTGGAACTGGTGCTCTGAGTTTACTTGCATGGTTATATAGAAACGATCATATAGATGATACTGGTCGATTAAAAATTGGAGAATCGTATGATTTTGATCAAGTTTATTTATCACAAGGAGATATTCGAGCATTACAAACTGCAAAATCAGCTATCAGAACAGGTATAGAAATTTTAATGACAGAGGCTGGTATTACCTCAAACGATATTACAAGCGTTTACTTAGCAGGCGGTTTTTCTGATAACATCAATCTCCAAGCTCTTTATGATATTGAGTTATTACCTATTGAGTTCACAAATAAAACGCACTGTATTGGTAACAGTTCGTTATCTGGAGCCGTATCCTATTTATTTGATAAAAGTTCTGAACAGAAAATCACGAATATTCTTAAGCGAGCAACAATTGTATCACTTAGTGAGCATCCTGATTTTCAAGGCCACTTCATGGATTATATGTATATGAAAAAACCTGCTGATTAAGCAGGTTATTTTTGACTACAGACTTCTACAAAAGCATCTATGTTCTCTTTTGGTGTATCTCTTGTAACCAAACAACCAGTTGATAATATCAGCCCCTTTTGATTTGGGAATAGACTAATTTTTGACTTAGCTTTTTCTTTGATTTCATCAACAGATAAATTTTGTAAATCTACAGGATCAAAATTACCTTTTATGCACATCTTTCCTTCTGCTACCGATTTAACCTTTTTAAGATCATTCATATGATCTAAATCTATGCCATCAGCACCACAAGTGATAACAGAATCAATGGCTTTATTAATATCACCACAAATATGAACAATACTTCTCATACCACATTCTCTTATATAAGCAGACATACGCTTCTGATAAGGTAACACAAATTCTCTATACATTTCTGGCGAGATTAAACTACCAGAAGCTGCCCCTTCTCCAATCCAAATATACTTGCAACCAGCATCTGCTAGCTTATCAATATTCTCAAATACAAACTTCATTCTAGCTTCTATAACTTCTTTTAGTTTTTCTGGTTCTAACACCATTGCCATCATGGTGTTCTCAACACCATATAGAAAGACCACATGAGAAAAAGCTCCTGTTACACCTGTTACAATTGCTTTCTCATCACGCCACTTTTGCTTGATGTTTTTATACACATCTACAGCAGCAAATATAGCCGGTGACATATTTAGAAGTCTCTCATCATCTAATGACAGAATTTCACGTTCTGATACAGCTCCAATATCATTCTCATCAACTGTCCATGTAGCACCACATTTATCTTTTACATAATAAGTACCATCTTTAAACTCAGTTGATACTATATCTGCTGATGATAAACATAAATTTACATAAACACCATCTACATCATGTACATCAAAAACATTGTCTAAAACTTTAGCATGTATTTTTTCATCTATAAATGCTTCTCCTACAGGTATCCCAGATAGTTTTGCTGCATATGCAACATCTATTTGAGGTTGAGGGGATACGTGATCATAAGTCTTTAAATCTAAGGCTGCATTTGTTCTTTCAATACTATTCATATTAGCTCCAATCATACACTGAATTTTTTCTCATTATATTTGTATATAGTGAAAATTTCCACCATTTTAGATTAAAATAAATATTGCTTTATTCAGCAATATTTTATCTAACTATTTTATCTAGAATTGAACGGCCAGTCTTCTCTCTCATCAATTGAGTCTGGTCTTTATCTAGAAGTGTAATACCAGTCACAAATAAATCGACAATGAACAATTGAGAAATACTATTTGCAAGAGATCCACCCTCAATGAGATTTGACTTCCCTGATGTTTGTAATACTAGGTCCGCTACCTTTGTCATAGGTGATTTAACATAACTTGTAGCAACAATAATGTTTACACCATTCTCTTTAGCAATAGTCAAAGACTCTAGTACATCTGAAGTTGCTCCAGATAAACTAAAAGCTACAATTGTATCTTTTTCAGATAAAACTGAAGAAACCATGTTCATTCTATGAGCATCTGTTGCAACATCTGTTAAAAAACCAATTCGCATAAATCGCTCTTTTGCCGTCATAGCAGTAATACCAGATGAACCAATACCAAAGAAGAATACTCTTTCAGAATGAGATAAAACATCTATAGCATCTCCTAAAACAGCTTCATCTAATGTCTGATAACACTCATTAACTTCTGTGATAATACTCTCTTTTATTATTGATGTAAATGAAGATGATTTTGACTCATCAACTTTCTCTAAGTTCACAATATCCTGGGCAATAAGTAACTTAAATTCAGGATAACCTTTGAAATCTAGTTTTTTACAAAATCTAAATATTGTTGTTTCACCAACAGACGCCAATTCAGCAAGTTCTGTTACAGAAAGATACATAATGTCCTCAAAATTAGCCAATATATAATCCGCAACTTTCTTTTCAGATTTAGTTAATGCTGGATAATAACTCTCCACCTTAGATCTTATTTTACTAATTTGTGCCATCTATGCCTCCTGTACCTTCTATCTTCAAATCGATTGTTTATTTTTTCTTTAATTATAGTCTATCACGAAGCATCTAAAAAATCTCATACTCTAGATATCTTTATAATAAATAGTATAAAATTACAATATTTATATATCATATTATAAGTGAAACGTCTTTATTAACCTCTTTTTAAACTAAAATATCACCAATAATACTTCTATTTAATATTTCTCTTACTAATCGTACGAGCCAGTGATTCAAATCGTATATGGGTATACTCAAAGAAAGACTTATAAGCATCACAAAACCTATTAACACCATATGAACCATCATCTTCTAATATACGTTGTCTTTTACATCCACCTCT
>PPCM01001134.1_pt1 | contig 13687 bp, 10 predicted proteins | sample 1555541 | NCBI WGS metagenome assembly PPCM01 (sample SAMN05284479, study PRJNA326546) | Marine sediment metagenome, whole genome shotgun sequencing project. | isolation source: marine sediment | place: Germany: Wadden Sea | collected 2012-09-05 | reverse complement strand
CTTCCATGGTCTGGGAAAGATGGGTTCTCAGCTTAGGAAAATCTTTGATGGCTGTGAGAGTGTCGAAGTAGTAGCTCTGCCAGACCGGAGAGTTGCTCGCTTCATCGGAAAGTTTTTTCCATTGTTCAAGGCGGGCTTCGGCTTCATGATAGTGCCCGGATTTGAATGAGCTTACCGCCAGTCTTTCCGTGGCCGGGAGGATTACCCGTTCCGGGATGTCGGTGCGCTCCAGCAGTCTGGTGTAGTAAAGTTCGCTGGTGATGTAATCCCGTGTCCGCCAAGCCTTGTCCGCTTCACTGACCAGTGCCTGTGTTGTCAGCATTTCTGTGGAAACAGTAGGCATTTTTACCGGCTGTTTCTGGAGTGAAATACAGCCCGATGCGGCAAAGATAAAAGTCGCCAGAAGCACAATAGCAAAAATATGATTTGAAAGGCGCGCGGCCTTGTCTCTATTCATTGAGTTTTCCATGCAAAGTTTGTGGCCCATGAAAGTAAATTCGTCAAGTTTAATGCCTAAAAGACGGGATAGTCTAACGAAGTGGCGAAGCCTATTGAAAAGGTTTAAGCCGTCGGAGGCAAAAAAAATCCGGCCTTCATTAATTAATGAAGGCCGGATTAAATTATACTTTACTAATCAGCTATGCAAGTGCGGACGCTAATTATTTTTTCTCGTCTTTAACTTCGGTGAAGTCTGCGTCGACGACATCTTCGTCTGCGGATGCTGCACCAGCGTCTGCTGCTCCTTCAGGACCAGCTGCGCCTTCTGCGCCAGCAGTATTCTGCTGTGCGTAGAGCTGTTCAGCAAGCTTGTGGGAAGCCTGAGCTAGAGCGTCGGTAGCCTGTTTGATGGCTTCGGGCTCTTCAGTTTCGAGAACTTTTTTGAGTTCTTCGCTTTTGGCTTCAATGTCAGCTTTCAGTTCTGCATCCACGTTGTCGCCAACTTCACGCAGGGACTTCTCTGTGGTGTAGATCAGGGAGTCAGCCTGGTTGCGGGCTTCAATGAGTTCCTGCTTTTTCTTATCGTCTTCAGCGTGGGACTCAGCATCTTTAACCATCTTCTCGATGTCTTCTTCAGAAAGACCGGAAGAAGCAGTGATCTGGATGGACTGTTCTTTACCGGTACCCATATCCTTAGCGGATACGTTTACAATACCGTTAGCGTCGATGTCGAAGGTAACTTCGATCTGGGGTACGCCGCGGGGTGCTGCGGGAAGACCGGTCAGTTCGAAACGGCCGAGAGTCATGTTGTCAGCTGCCATGGGACGCTCGCCCTGCAGGACATGGATGGACACGGAAGGCTGGTTGTCAGCCGCTGTGGTGAACACCTGGCTTTTGCGGGTGGGGATGGTGGTGTTTCTTTCGATAAGGTTAGTGAAAACACCGCCCATGGTTTCGATACCCAGAGACAGCGGAGTAACGTCAAGCAGGAGAACGTCTTTAACGTCACCGGCGAGGATACCACCCTGAATGGATGCACCCATTGCAACAACTTCGTCCGGGTTAACGGAACGGTTGGGTTCTTTGCCGAAGAATTCCTGTACCTTCTGCTGTACCAGAGGCATACGGGTCATACCACCGACGAGGATAACTTCGTCAATGTCTGCTGCGGTCAGGCCTGCATCTTTCAGTGCTTTCTGGCAGGGAGCCTTGGTGCGGTCAACAAGGTCTTCAACAAGTTTTTCCAGCTTGGAGCGGGAAATTTTGACCATGAGGTGTTTAGGACCGTTCTGGTCTGCGGTGATGAAAGGCAGGTTTACTTCGGTTTCCATTGCAGTGGAAAGTTCTTTTTTAGCCTTTTCTCCAGCTTCTTTCAGACGCTGCAGAGCCATGCGGTCAGCGGAAAGATCAATGCCGTTTTCACGCTTGAATTCTTCAACAAGGTACTGGATTACAGCGTTGTCGAAGTCTTCACCGCCGAGGAAGGTGTCACCGTTGGTGGCGCGAACTTCAACAACGTTGTCGCCAACTTCGAGGATGGAAATATCAAAGGTACCACCACCAAGGTCAAATACTGCGATTTTTTCGTTGGCTTTCTTGTCGAAACCGTAAGCCAGAGATGCAGCGGTCGGCTCGTTAATGATACGTTTTACTTCCAGACCTGCGATGCGTCCTGCATCTTTGGTTGCCTGACGCTGGGAGTCGTTGAAGTAAGCTGGAACAGTTATTACTGCTTCGGTTACGGGCTCACCAAGGTAAGTTTCAGCATCTTTTTTGAGCTGCTGCAGGATAATAGCGGAAACTTCAGATGGGCTGTATTTTTTGCCTTCGATTTCAACCCAGGCATCGCCGCCTTTACCGTCAACGATGGGGTAAGGGCAGTGGGCAGTCCATTTTTTAACTTCAGGAGCGCTTGCCTGACGGCCCATGAGACGCTTGATGGCGAATACGGTTTTTTCAGGGTTGGTAACAGCCTGACGTTTAGCGATTTCACCGACGAGGCGTTCTTTGTCAGTGAAGCCTACGATAGAGGGAGTGGTGCGGCCGCCTTCTGCGTTGGTAACACATTTGGGGTCTTTACCTTCCATAACGTAAACGCAGGAGTTGGTAGTACCGAGGTCGATTCCGATAATTTTAGACATATATAAATTCCTCCAGATGTATGTTCAAATTTACTGCATTAAAATTTAATGCCTGATTTCAGGTTGTAAAGAGTCAGGCTCTAAAAATTAGGATAATTTATTAACCATTACTTTGGCAGGACGAATTACGCGTTCTTTAAGAACATAACCGCGCTGCATAATCTGGGCAATGGAGTTGTCGGGAAGATCCGCATTTTGTGCCATGCCCATGGCTTCGTGAAAATTGGGGTCGAATTCTTCTCCGACTCTACCGACAGCCTTGAGGCCGTGTTTGCCGAGGGTTTCCAGAAACATTTTTCTGGTCATGTCCACGCCGATTACGAAATCCTTGCAGGCGTCAAGGTTCTGGGCGTGATTGAGTGCGAGGTCGAGGTTGTCCAGCACGGGCAGCAGGTCGGAAAGGATGGAGTCTGCCGCGAACTTTTTCAGTTCTTCAGTTTCGCGGGCAAGTCTCTTTTTAATATTTTCCGTTTCTGCCAGTGCGCGCAGCCGTTCTTCCTTAGCTTCTCCCATAACATCGCATGCGGGGCATACATGTTCCCGGCAGAGGGCTTTGAGTTCGTCTTCGCTTAAAGTCACTTCGTTCTCAGCTTCCGCAGTTTCTTCTGTTTCAGTCGCTGCGGTTTCCTGTTCATTCATTTCTTTATTATCTTCTTTTCCAGACATGGACTCTCCGGTGTCATGAATTAGCGGCCTGATACCTTAAAAAAGGACAGTCAGACCGCACAATTAGACAAATAAGCATCCCGCATATCTTGTCAACACATGAAACGGGATCAAAAGGTATTTTTTTTTGAGGTTCTTGGCTTTTTAGTCCAATTTGAACCGTCCGTTCTCGTAAATAGTCACTTTTTTGCCATCCGCAAGGTTTGCAGTGACCTTTTTTTCTTCTGTGTTAACCAGATCCCAGTGAATGGAGGAGGTGTTGAATCCGAGGGAGTCCATCATCATTTTGTCCAGAATCTCCGGCGGTCCCGCAAATGTTTCGCTCAGAGATTGGCCCAGCGCAATGTGGCAGCTGCCGTGTTCGCCGCCGAAATTCTCATCCAGAATGGTCTGGGCCATGAAGTGGTCCACCCGTGAAATGGAAGCATCGGTCAGCGCGAACTCGCCAACGCGGCGCGCACCACCATCCACCCGGAGCTGGTCAAGCAGCAGTTTTTCCCCACCCATGGCTTTTGCCCGCATGGCGATGCCGTCCATGAATTCTATCTGCACACCGTAGGTAGCTTTATCCATATATAATGATGGCAGGTCCGCGAAGTAGATTCCGTTCACAGTGCGGCAGTCCGGGGAGATGTAGATTTCATATCCGGGAATATTTTCGCCGGCTGCTCCCTGCCAGCGTCTGTTTTCACCGGGCGAGAAAAAGAGGTCGCAAAGTTCGGATTGCATGCGGATGGTCTTGATGTCCATTGAAGTCAGCCAATGGGCGATTTCGTTGGTGCGCTCGGATATTTTCTGCCATTCGCGGGCCGGATCAGGCATATTCAGGTAGCAGGCCCGCATCAATCTTGAAGTGTAGTCGTCAATGGAAAGGCTTGATTTTTCCGCCAGCGCCGGGGTGGGATAGACACATTCGGTCCAGGCAAGCTTGCCGTGTAGTTTGCGTTTTTCTATTGTCTGGAGGTAAGTCCGGGAAGCGTTACGGTTTTCCATGATGGAGCGCGGGTCGATTTCGGTCATAGCCTCTATTTCTTCCGGGGCATGAATGCGGATTACTCCGGATGCCTGTGAGTATAATTCTTCTTTTCCCGGGGGGTGAAAAGTCAGCTGCCCGTAGCTGGAGTTGATATACAGTTCTGCTCTCATTGCCGGTGTCAGTCCGGTTTCCATGACCGGATGCAGATGCTTTTCGATCAGCAGCGCAAACAGGGCTTCGGCCAGCGGTGTTGCAAGGTAGTCATATTTTATGATGACGATGTCTTTATTTTTCAGCCCGTTTTTTTTCCGATTGTTTAAGGCCCAGAGGAGGACTTTCGCATATTGGCGCAGGTCTTCGTAAGAGATTCTGTTTTTCATATAAAAAAGATGTGGGTTAGAAGGATACTTGGTCTGTTAACTTTAATGTTTACCTCTAATCTAATCTACTAGAAAATTAATTATATCTGGTTGACGGACAATGATGCATACTTGAAAAGTATGATTTTGATTGTGAGGAAAGTTACAATGTAAATAATTGCGTATGAGATTGACTTTCAATCATGAGCGTGGCTAAGTAACGGATTCTAATCTCGGCTGGAGTAGACTGGCCGTTGTTGATAATGCCATTCATAATCAAGTTGTCAAGATATAAGGTCTAAGGGGAGTTATGTCTGTATCACTCAGAACTATGAAAAAGGACCAGAAGGGTGTTGTTGTTGCGGTTAATGCCAGCGGTGAACTCGGCCGCCGCATCCGTGACATGGGTCTTGTGCCCGGCACTGAATTCATGGTTGTAGGCCGTGCGCCTCTTGAAGATCCTGTTGCCCTGCGCATGAAGGGATTTACTTTGACCCTGCGTAATAATGAAGCTGATTACATTGTAGTCAAGCCGGAGGATTAGGCTATGGGTAAGGAATATTTTGTAGCGGTTTCCGGGCAGCCTAACTGTGGTAAAAGTACCATGTTTAATGCCCTGACTGGGGCTACGGCGCGCGTAGGCAACTATCCGGGTATCACTGTAGATCGTACCGAAGGGCGTTATTGTACTCCTGAGTTCTGCGCAAATCTCGTGGATTTACCGGGAACATATTCCCTTACTTCTTATTCAATGGAAGAGGTGGTCGCCCGTGACGTGATTGTTGATGAAAAACCCGATGTGGTTATCAACATGCTTGATGCCACTTCGCTTGAGCGTTCCCTCTATCTTGCCGTGCAGTTTATGGAGATCGGTGTTCCTGTTGTTCTCGGTCTGAACATGATGGATGAGGTTCGCAAGAAGGGCATCCGCATTGATTCCAATAAACTTTCCGAGTTGATGGGGGTTCCGGTTGTGGAATGTGTGGCCCGAAGGGGAATCGGAAAGGAAGAACTCATGGAGTCCGTGCAGTCGGTTGTAGAAGCAACTGAAGGCGAATGGAGTCCGGTTAATATTTCTTACGGCCACGATCTTGATCCTGTTATCGAAGAGATGACCGAGCTGATCGTGGAACACAACTTCATGACCGACCGCTATGATCCTCACTGGCTGGCGGTTAAATATCTTGAAGAAGATGAAATTGTTATCAAAAACGGCCGCAAAACCGGTCCGTTGTCAGAGCAGCTTGAAGAAAAGGTTCAGAAAGTCTCGGAACATATCCAGAAAACCCTGAATACTTATCCCGAAGCAGTATTGGCTGACTATCGTTACGGCTTCATCAACTCAATCCTGAAGCAGGGTGTCATCAGCCGTGAAGATAACCTGCGCTTTGATTTTTCCGACAAGGTAGATCTTGTACTGACTCATAAATTTCTTGGTCCTGTGCTCATGCTGCTGATCATGTACGGTATGTTCTACATTACTTTCAATGTCGGCGCTGTGCCGCAGGGTTGGGTGGAAGACGGCTTTGCATGGCTTTCCAATACCATCGGTTCTTTGTTGCCGGACGGCTTGCTCAAATCCATGATCACCTCCGGGGTGATTGACGGTGTTGGAGCAGTTATGGGTTTTACCCCGTTGATCCTGATCATGTTCGCCATGCTGGTTTTCCTTGAAGACCTTGGCTACATGGCTCGTGTTTCATATATGGTTGACCGCGTATTCCGTTCATTCGGTCTGCACGGCATGTCGATCATGCCGTTTATCATGTCCGGCGGGCTTCCCGGCGGTTGCGCCGTTCCCGGTGTCATGACCTGCCGTACCCTGCGCAGTCCCAAGGAGCGCATCGCTACCATCCTCACCGCTCCGTTCATGATTTGCGGTGCTAAAACCACGGCTTATCTGATGCTGGTCCGTGCATTTTACCCGGACAACGCAACCACAGTCATGTTCGGCCTTGTGCTGGTTTCATGGCTGCTGGCCCTTTGTTTCGGACGTTTGCTGCGCTGGACTGCGCTTAGGGGTGAGTCCACCCCTTTTGTGATGGAGCTGCCTCCGTATCGTATTCCCACTTTGCACGGGGTTGCCATTCACACCTGGGATAGAGTCTGGGAATACGTGAAGAAGGCCGGTACTGTCATTCTGGCCATCTCGATTCTTATGTGGGCTTTGATGACTTTTCCGCAGCTGCCTGTTGATCAGGTTGCATCTTTTGAAGAGCAGCGAGTTCAGGTTGCCGAGCAGAGCGCCGCGTGGTCTGGAACCGCAGAGGAAAAAGAGACGAAAGTGGCCGAGGCTTTGGCGCAGATCAGCTATAATGAAGGTGAAGCGGCCCTCAAGCATTCTTACGCCGGGCGTCTCAGTGAAGCCATTTCTCCGGTAACAGACGTCGCCGGATTCCCGTGGCAGGCCAATATTGCCTTTATTGGCGCGTTTGCTGCCAAGGAAGTATTTGTCTCCACCATGTCCACAGCTTATTCGCTTGGTGAAGAAGATCCGGAAGAGCCTCTCTCGCTCAGTGAAAAGATCGCAGCGGATAAGGCTTGGACTACCCCGGTAATCTGGTCGGTGTTCATATTCCTGATGGTCTATGTGCCGTGTATGGTTACAGTGGCGGTAATCGCCCGTGAGACGAACTGGAAATGGGCTACGTTCTCAGTGTTCGGGTCGCTTGCTTTCGGCTACACACTCTCAGTGATTATTTATCAGGTCGGGAGTTTGTTAGTTTAGAAGATGCCTCCGGCGGCCCTTCCAAATTTTTTAGTTTGGCTTCGCCGTGTAACTTTTTGAATATGTTTAATTTTAATGGCCGCAACCTATTCAGGTTGCGGCCATTTTTTTCATTGCTCTAATGCAAATAGCAAAAGGCGGGATGTTCGGGTGGTAACGAACATTCCGCCTTTTTTGCTAGGGTGTGAGTGGTTTATGAGGTGATTAGAAATTTTTTAAAGAGGCTCGTAGTAACAGCGTTTGGGGCTGTGTACTTTACCAGCTTCTCTGAGGGCTTTGATAGCTTTGGAAACATCTTTGGATTCTTCGCCGATTGCTTTTGCAACATCACCGGGACGAACGGGCTTACCTGCTTCTTTCATTGCTTCGAGGACTTTATCTTGCATTTGGAATCTCCTTATTTGTTGCTGTTGATAACTATTACTAATTTAGGGAAAGGCTGCTGTCAACAAGAAATAGAAATTTGTTGTGAAGAATTGTCTGGAAGTCTGGAACAGAGAAGCTGGGCTGTGAGTGAGAATACCGATTCTGGAAGGGGCGCAATAAAAGGGTTTAAGGCCTCCGGCAGGGTCGCCGGAGGCCTTTAGCATTATTCAGTCATAAATTCCAAGCCATCATCACCAGCATCAATACTGATGACATGCTCCTCTCGCAGCTCGCCGCCGATAATCTTCTTCGCCAGCGGGGTTTCCACGTGGGACTGCAGGTATCTGCGCAGCGGCCTTGCTCCATAGATTGGGTCGTAGGACGCATGGGCGATGAATGCCTTGGCCTTGTCAGTGACTTTCATGGACATCTTCTGTTCTTCAAGACGCGCACTCAGTCCGGCAAGTTGCAGGTCTACAATCTTGACAAGATCTTTTTCAAGCAACGGTTTGAAGAGCACTGTTTCGTCAACGCGGTTCAGGAATTCCGGGCGGAAGTGGTTGCGCAGAACGTTCATTACGCCGTCCTGAACACCGTTCTTGAATTCACCGTTTTCTTCAATTCCTTCAAGCATCAGCTGGGAGCCGAGGTTCGAAGTCATGATGATGATGGTGTTCTTGCAATCCACGGTGCGGCCCTGTGAATCTGTGATTCTCCCGTCGTCGAGGATTTGCAGCAGCACGTTGAATACATCGCTGTGCGCTTTTTCGATCTCATCAAAGAGCACCACGGAGTATGGCTTGCGGCGGATCGCTTCGGTGAGCTGTCCGCCTTCATCATAGCCGATATAGCCCGGAGGAGCTCCGATGAGCCGTGCCACGGCGTGTTTCTCCATGTATTCGGACATATCCATGCGGATGATGTTTTCTTCACTGTCAAATAGAGCTTCAGCCAGAGCCTTGCAAAGCTCGGTTTTACCGACCCCGGTGGGACCGAGGAAGATAAATGAACCGATAGGCCGGGAGGGGTCTTTAAGTCCCGCACGGGCGCGCAGTACCGCTTCGGATACAGCACGGACCGCATCATCCTGCCCGATTACCCGATCATGCAGGATTTCTTCAAGCCGGAGCAGCTTTTCGCGCTCACCTTCCACAAGGCGGCTTACCGGGATTCCGGTCCAGCGGGAGATGATTCCGGCAATGTCGTCCGGGCCGACAAATTCCTTGAGCAGACGTTTGCTGTCCGCAGTGAATTTGTCTTCTTCGCCTTCGATGTTGCTTTCAATCCCTTCAAGCTGTTTTTCAAGAGCGAGCAGGGTGGAGTATTTCAGTTCTGCAGCGCGGTTGTAATCAAGGCTGCGTTCTGCAGTTTCTATGTCGAGTTTGGTCTTTTCGATCTGGGCTTTAAGGTTGCGCACCGTGTCGATGGAGCCTTTTTCCTTTTCCCATTGTTCGACCAGCTCGGACTGCTTGATTTTCATCTCGGTGAGGGAGTCTTCCAGTTTGGAAAGACGCTCACGGGATGCTGCATCATCTTCTTTGCGCAGTGCTTCGCGCTCGATTTCAGCCTGCAGGATCTGGCGGTTGATCTTATCCAGCTCGTAAGGCTGGGAGTCGATCTCGGTTCTGATCATGGCTGCGGCTTCATCAATAAGGTCGATAGCCTTGTCAGGCAACTGGCGGTCGGTGATGTAGCGGGCGGACAGTCCTGCCGCCTCCACCAGCGCGCTGTCGCTGATGCGTACACCGTGGTGCACTTCAAAGCGTTCCTTAAGGCCGCGCAGGATTGAGATGGTGTCCTCTATGGTCGGTTCCTCGACCAGAATGGTCTGGAAACGGCGTTCAAGGGCCGGGTCTTTCTCAATGTACTTGCGGTACTCATCGGTAGTGGTAGCACCGATACAGTGTAGCTCGCCACGGGCCAGCATGGGCTTGAGCAGGTTTCCGGCATCCATCGCTCCGTCGGTTTTACCCGCGCCGACAATGGTGTGGATTTCATCAATAAAGATAAGGATCTGACCTTCGGATTCCTGAACTTCCTTAAGCACGGCCTTGAGCCGTTCTTCGAATTCACCGCGATATTTTGCGCCCGCAATGAGCGCACCCATGTCGAGCATGAATACGGTCTTGTCTTTCAGTCCTTCGGGAACATCCTGTTTGACGATGCGCTGGGCCAACCCCTCGATAATGGCGGTTTTACCGACCCCGGCTTCACCGATTAGGATAGGGTTGTTCTTGGTCCGCCGGGAAAGGATGCGGATTACGCGCCTGATTTCGGAATCTCGCCCGATTACCGGGTCGAGCTTGCCTTTGCGGGCTTCTTCCACCAGATCGCGGCCATATTTTTTAAGCGCATCATAGGTGGCTTCCGGGTTGTCGGTCGTCACGCGCTGGTTCCCTCGGATGGAGGTCATGGCCTCGAGTACTTTGTCCTTGGTCAGACCGAAAGTCTTGTTGACCCTGCCCGCTCCGGTGGAGCCGTGTTCGTCCATGATGGCCAGAAACAGGTGTTCCACTGCCCGCTCCGGTGGAGCCGTGTTCGTCCATGATGGCCAGAAACAGGTGTTCCACACTGATGAATTCGTCCTGCATGCGCTGGGCGATTTCTTCAGAGGCAACAATAATCCTGTTCAACCGCTGGGTGACAAACACCTGTCCGGGCTGGGCGCCGGGACCGCTGACACTGGGCAGTTTACGGATTTCGTCTTCAACGGCTTTTTTATAGGCCGCAGGATCAATGGATGATTTCTGGAGAATTTTGGAAACAATTCCTTTTTCCTGCTCAATAAGGGCGAGGAGGAGGTGTTCCACTTCTATCTGCTGCTGACCGTTTTTTACAGCCAGAGATTGTGCCGCAGCAATCGCGTCGTTAGTTTTCTGTGTGAATTTGTTCGGATCCATATAAAGTCTCCTTTTTGCTTTATCTTAATTGACTTGCATTCAAGATTCACAACTCAATTCAGGCAGTCTGCCTGAAGTCCGGACGCACTTCTACTGTTCTCAGAGGGGAGGGCTTGTCCTCCCCCTGAGTTTATGCTGCGTTTTAGGCAGGAGTCTGAATCCTGTAGAAAGATCGCAAGTCATTGCTTTCTTTTAGCCTCCGGCGGCTTAAACCCTTTTTATTGCGCCCCTTCCTGGGGCTTACCCCTTCGGGCGGTGCTTTCAGGCACCGGGCAAATCCGCTGTCCTGCAGATTTGTGCTAAAAGGGTTTAAGAATCCCAAAACTTTTTAATAAGCTTCGCTGCTGCCGTATGGCTGATTGTTCGTTATATCAATTTTTTCATTTCTTCGATCTGGGTTTCGAGTTTTTCCACCCTGTCGAGCAGGTCAATAATAATTGATCCGCCTATGGGGGTGACTTCCAAATCTTTGCAGAGCCTTGAGAGCTTAGTCATGCGATACAGATCGCGGGTCTCGAAGAGAAAATGACCGTCCCCGGTGGTTCCGGGCCGCACCCATTCCATGCTGATCAGTTCCATGACCACGGTTTCCTCCAATCCGGTCATTTCAATAACCTGAGTGATAACCAGTCTTTTGGAGCTGCTGGGAGGCTGCGCTTCGGTTCTTTTATTAATTTCCATAGCGGGCCTCCTTTAGAATGAGCGGGGTGAGAAGTCGGACTTTTCAGCCAGTTCTTCCCAGAGTTTTTTCATTTCATCGGTCTCGGCCTTGGGAACCTGAATCATGATGCGCACAAACTGATCGCCTTTGTTGGCTCCGGTTCCGAGTCCGCGTCCTTTAATCCTGAGTTTCTTACCGCTGCCAAGTCCTGCGGGAATATTCATTTCTACCATACCGTCGAGGGTAGGCAGCTTGAATTTACCGCCCATAACCGCTTCCCAGGGGGCAAGGTGCAGGTCGAGGATGATGTTGTTGTCTTCAACCTTGAAATGTTGGTGGGCAGCGAACTTGACTTTCAGGTACAGATCGCCGCGCGGTCCGTCGTGCTGTCCGGGGGAACCCTGACCGGAAAGCCTTATTTTCTGGCCTTCCTTGATTCCTGCGGGGATTTTGACATCCAGAGTCTTTGACTGCACCATGGGATGTCCGCCCGGTCCGGTTGCCTTTTCCTGCACGGTGATGGATTTCGGCCCGCCCTTGTATGCTTCATCAAGGGTCAGAAGCAGGGTGGTTTCGGAGTTCTCTCCTTTGCGCGGACGCTGCTGCTGGTGGAAACCTCCACCGCCGAACCCTTGCGCTCCACCGAAACCTCCACCGCCGAAGTTTGCGCCACCGCCGCCGAAAATGGTTTCGAAAAAGTCGCTGAAATCACCGCCGCCGGCACCGCCGAATCCTTGGAATCCGCCACCGCCGAAGTTCATGTTCTCATAGCCCGGAGGCGGACGGAAATTCTGCCCGTGTTCCCAGTCCGCGCCGAACTGGTCGTACATTTTGCGCTTTTCCGGGTCCTTGAGAACTTCGTAAGCTTCGTTGATTTCCTTAAACTTCCTTTCAGCGTCCTCGTTGTCCGGGTTCAAGTCCGGGTGGTATTGCCTAGCCAGCTTTTTGAAAGCCTTGGCAATCTCATCCTTGCTTGCGGACCGTGAAACTCCCAGAAGTTTGTAGTAGTCCTTATATTTCACGCTCATCTTCTAATTACTCCTTGAGTGATTGGGCGATCAGTTTCTGTTCGCCACTCTATCAAAGTAATTCAGTCTTCGCGCAAGTCAAGCGTAATAATTGAATTTAGGTTATGGTGGGCAGAATTTTGCTTATTGCTTAAGATGTAACAGTATTTTGATTTGTATTTTTTGGGTGAGAGTGAGTGCATACTCTATAGTTTTGAAATATAGATTCTTTTATGTGTTTTTTGCGGTTTTAGAGGTTTCACCATCTTGTGTGGATGTTAAATTTTGTTTAATAAGATTAAGAAATGTTTTTGAAGTCGACCTAACTTTCATAGATTATATATTTTTGTTTTACACGGATTGAACTAATGCCGGATAATTCTTCATATGAAATTGGAAAGATTGTAGCCGTTAACGGTGAAGCTTTTGCGGAATCCGAGTCCGGTTTGCGTCCTTTGCAGGCCGGAAGCTCCATTTTTGAAGGTGAAGAGCTGGTTACCGGGGCAGATTCCAGTCTTGAAGTGCGCTTTGTGGATGATACCCTGCTTTCACAGGGCGAAGATTCGCGCATTTCCCTTGATGATTATACTTTTGACCCTTCCGGTGAAGAGCTTTCGGACTACATGGTCAATATCACCGAAGGTACTTTCCGTATGGTTACCGGTAAAATTGCGGAGCAGAACCCCGAGCGGTTCAAGGTCGGAACCCCGCTTGCTACCATCGGTATCCGTGGCACCACCACTGTTCATGAAGTTATTCCGGGACAGGGCGAGAAACACGGTATCGAAGAGATTCACAGTGGCCGGGCATTGATAGTTCAAGGTTTCGACGGTCAGATCCGCCAGATTTCACAGTCCCAGAACATTGTTGATGTTTCATCCTCCGGTCAGCTCGGTGCTGTTCGTTCATTTTCTGTTCAGGAATTTAATACTTTCCGTGAGATCGCGCCTGCCAACATCCGCGAAGAGCAGGACATCAGGCGTGAACGTCAGGAAGAGCGAGAGCGTAATGATGCTCCTGACGATGCTCCTGACGATGCTCCTGACGATCAGCCGCAGGAGCAGGCATCCGGGGATGAGCCGCAGGATGACGATGCACAGCCGCAGGAGCAGCTGGTCCAGAGTGACGGTCCCCTGCCTGGTGATATTGTTCCTGGCGGTGGTGATATCGAAGATGTGCGCGGCGGAGTTATTGACCCTGAACATGGGGTGTTGACTGACGATGGTTTTGGCGCGTTGGCCGATGATAGGGATTTTGAGGGCGATAAGCTCCGGGGTGACCCCAAAGAGCTGGGAGAAAAGAATCAACCTCAGGGAAAGGAAGAGCCTCAGCTTGATGAAGAAGTAGATGGTGAGGGTGAGGGTGAAGGTGAGGGAGAAGGTGAAGGCGGTGAAGGCGGAGAAGTTCCGAACCCTGAAGATCTGGAAAAAGAGCTGAAACCTGAG
>PPCM01001133.1_pt1 | contig 13696 bp, 7 predicted proteins | sample 1555541 | NCBI WGS metagenome assembly PPCM01 (sample SAMN05284479, study PRJNA326546) | Marine sediment metagenome, whole genome shotgun sequencing project. | isolation source: marine sediment | place: Germany: Wadden Sea | collected 2012-09-05 | reverse complement strand
GAGGTTACTCAGCGCCGCGTCGAGGAGGAGCAGCGTCTGCAGCTCATCCGTGATGCCGTGACGCATCTGGACAAGGTGCTTCAGGTGGAGACCAAGCGGCGCCAGGAGAGCTTCAAGACGCTCCAGATGATGTTTGAGCACCAACTGTCGACGATCCAGTCGCGTCTGACGGACGATATCCGTGAGGCGAGCGAGGAGCTGTCGATGAGGGTCGACCAGGTGGCCAACAAGTGCGACGACATCGAGAAGCAGCTGAACGATGAGCGTCAGACCCGGGAGCAGGAAAACGAGGACAGCATCGAGGCTGCCATAAGCCAAGTTAACGCCGTGCAGGCCGCTCTTGATGTTGAGAAGGTCGCCCGTCTCGAGCGTGAGGCCGCCATCCTCAAGCGCGTCTCCGACGACTCGTACCGCCTCCAGGAGAAGATCGAGTCCGAGCGCGTCGGTCGGGAGGGGACGGTGGCGACCATCCGGGACGAGATGGAGAGCCTGGACAGACAGAGGCAGAGGTTCGCCGAGAGACAGCAGGCCGCGCTGCTCGAGGAGATGGCCGACCTCAAGGAGCGGCTCGACATGGAGGTCGCCGGCAGAGAGAACGCCGAGGCCCAGATCTGCGTGACGATTGATGATGTCGTCCACAGACTCCAGGGGGGCATCCACATGATGGCCAAGTAAGGTCACATGGACATAAATTGTAGTACTAGGGATGTTAGGACTGATTGTAGCGTATCCTGTGCGTGTGACTGGGGTGGTGTGGAGCAGACGGGAGTAAAGTCGAATTATAAGACTAGGTCGCGTTCCCCGTCCGAGGTATCAATGGCATACTGCATCAGCTATCATGTGTGTCGCGCCCCCTTTTAACGCCAACTCGCCAATGATAAATCGAAGAACAGCTTGCAACGCGGAATGGAGGCCATCGACGCTGCTATCTCCGAGCTGAGGCAGCGCAAGAACGCTAGGCGGCGTTCAAAGAAGATCCACCAACGCAAAGAGCTCCTCAACGAGGCTGGGGCTGAGATGCTATCCAAAGATGATCATAGCCAGCTCATGCCTTTCAAATTCGGCCAAAAGATGTCACACAAGCAGCGTGTGGCCCACGAGCGTATGCTTGTGACCAAGGAAAAGGGCCTGGTGGATCCTGGGAAGCGGCCTCGGATGTCTTCCCCTTCATCAGCCGAGCCCCAAGCGATCGAGGAGCCCAGCAGCCCTGAGGTGTCCGACGATGAGCCCTCCGACACCGAGGCGTCCCCTGCCGCCCCGTCCCGCTCCCCATCCCCCGAACCCGCGGCGTCTACCGAGCTCTGGCCTGAGGTACACCACACTCGTGAACACACCGAGTGGGACAGTCGTATAGAGAAGGTGGAGCGCGACGAACACGGCCACGCCAAGATAGACCACGAACGGGCCGTCGCTGGGCTGTTTGACGGTATCGAAGGGGCCGCCCCCGCCCCCACCAAGCCTTCGACGTCCACCCGAACCATCCTCCGCTCCCCCGACGTACAAACCGCGCGCGACGCCCTGCCCGTCGCCATGGACGAGTCCAACATCATCGAGGAGGTTCGTGCCCACGACGTATTGGTCCTCACCTCCGACACGGGCAGCGGGAAGTCGACCCAACTCCCCCAGGCTGTACTAGAGTACGGTTTATGTGGCGAAGGCCAACGTATTGCCGTGACCCAACCCCGACGCGTCGCCGCCATCGCCCTCGCTGATCGGGTCGACCTCGAGCTTAACTCGGGTAACACCGACCCCGCCACCGCCACCGCTATCGCCGAGTCAGGACGCCCGGCACTCACCCCCCTCACGGCCGCACACAGGGTGCGGTTCAGCAGCAACGTCGCCCCCCACACCCGCGTGGTGTTCCAGACTGATGGCATCCTTCTCCGTGAAATCTCATCAGACCCCCTCCTGAAGGCTTATGACGTCGTCGTAGTCGACGAGGCTCACGAACGGGCCGTCCAAACCGACGTGCTTATCGGGATGCTTGCCTTATGCGCCCGACGCCGGAGGTCAACCGAGGGGTCGACCGAGGAGTCAACCCTCGCCCCCCTCAAGATTATTATAATGTCGGCCACCATCTCGGCTGAGACATTCACCCGCGTCTTCGAGGCCCAGGGCCTGGACGTCGCCCCCTACCACGTCGAGACGTCCCCAGCATTCTCGGTTACGGAGCAGTTCACCAGCAACAAGATCGACAGTGAACGTGATGTCGCATCCGCCGGGTTTAACGCACTCGAGCTGACCGACGACCTCGGTGCTGTTGTCGACTATACCGTGCAGGTCGTCCTCGGGGCCCACCAGAACAGTAAGCCACGGGACGGCGCGTGGTCCACCATGCTGGTGTTTTTACCCGGCGTCAAGGAGATCACCACGGCGATCGATAAGTTTACAGAAGCCGTAGGCGGCGCAAAGAAGGGCACGTTCGCTGCCTTAGGTACCGGCTCAGACGCCGCCGATGATGAAGACCCCGCATGGCTGGCAGAAGGCGAGGGCGACGGCGACGGACCCAACCCGACCCCCAACCCGACCCACCCCACTATCAAGGGGGTCCCCTTCGACCTCCTCCCGCTCTACGCCGCCCTCCCCCCCGCGGCCCAGCAACGTGTCTTCACCCCCGTCCCCCTTGGGACAAGACGCGTGGTGTTTACCACCAACATTGCCGAAACATCGCTCACCATTCCAGATGTAGGTGTGGTCATAGATTCTGGGCTCCAGAAGATGAGCTTCACCTCAGGCGCCACAGGCCACACAGAGCTTCGTGTCGTCCCCATATCACAATCCTCCTCAACCCAGAGAGCCGGACGTACAGGAAGAACATGCAACGGGACATGCTACCACATGTATCCCCAGGCGGCGAAGAAGACCATGCCCATGACAGACGAGCCCGAAATCATCGCCCGCGCCGACCTTCAGCAGGTGGCCCTCACCTTGGTCGCCCGCGGGGTCGACCCTGCGTCGTTCCCCTTCCCTTCCCCACCCGACCCCGCCCGAATGGCCGCCGCCGTGGCCACCCTAGGCGAATTGGACGCCGTTAGACCAGTCGAACCCACGACCCATGGGGGCGATAGTGTAGCGGTCACACCGCTGGGTCGCCGTATGGCCCTTCTCCCCATCCCGCCCCGTGTCGCACGGATGGTCTGCCTGGCGTGTAACTCAGCCACGAAGCCAGCTCACATCACCACCGTGATCCACCCGATACTCACCGTCGCCGCCACACTCGCTGTCGATAGACCCGAGCGGATGTTGGGCAAAAAGGACACCCGCCCCGCCCCCCGCCCGGCCGACCCCTTGGCGCCAGTGTTTAACGCCAATGTAGGTGACCATCTCACCCTGGCCGCCCTCGTCGAGTCACCCGAACGTGCACCAGGCGACGGGAGGGTAAAGGCGAACGTCCGCCGCATTAGAGCCCAGCTGTCGCGCCTCGTGCAGGATAACAGTGACGACCTCGTACCCCAGGCAGCCGTGAAGGGTGCCAAGCCCACCACCACCGATAACGCCAAGGCCATCAACCCGTGGCTCAAGGCCAAGCTCGACGACACCACAAAGACCCCCATTCTCGACCAACTCGTCGAATCCGTCCCCAAGCGACGTGATATGAAGAACAAAAAACTCGCAAACCTCAGACGGTTTATATTGGCCGCGTTCACCAGCAACCTGTGCGTCCAGCTGAACACGGCGAGAACGGTACAGGGGACCATGTACAAGTGCGCCGCGATCGCTGACCCGGACCGCTTCTTGAAGATCCACTCCGAATCTCAGATTTCACGGCCTGGGTCCGCCCTGCCACAATTTATCGTCACTGATTCCGTGATCACGCTCGGCCGGGCCGATTTCGCGCCGTTGGTGACCCCTGTGGAATGTGACTGGGTGCTGTCGGTAGCACCACCCGCCCTGATCTCAGAGAAACAGACGGCGCCTGTCCGTTATGATTCTGGTGTTGATACCGTCGTGGTTGAGGTCGACCGAGCGTTTAACAGGGCTATGATGGACGGCATCACCGCCCACAAGACCCTACCCTACCCTACCCCGATCTCTACCCGCACCACCCCCACCCCCACCGTCAGGGCACAGAAGGCGTTGGCGTTCATCTATGCGTTGAGGACAGGAAAGGTCGACCTAGACGCCAGATGGCGGTCCGTGCTCACTGGCGCGGGGGCGGGCGTCAAGATGGCCGTCGTGGGTGTGCGTGAGACTGGCACCAAGCTCGAGATTGTCCCCGGGTCCGACCTCGCCGATTTATTCACCTTCTTTTATAGTCATTCTGTTTATAATGTGAAGTCGTTGAAGGGTCTCGAGGGCGGCGCTGCCGGGCACGTGAAGGAGCTGAAGGACCTGTGGAGACACTAAACTATTGCGGATTGCCGCTACTTTGCATACTTGATCGAAGACGCGTTTTACCAACGATTTTATCCATTATCCGAATAACCAGTCACTTATCCAGCAAGCCATTTACCAACCCCATAAAGGCCGCTCACCCCTCCTGTCCGGTCCTCAACGAAGCTCCAAGCCGCGCCTGCCTCGGGGACAACGGATCGCTCAACGCGGTCGCGAATCCAGCGGGCAAAGAGATGCCCACCTCCTCGGCAGCAGCGTGGATTGTGTCTGGGTCCACAAGCACCTGCATCAAATGGCGGCACCGTTGGAGGAACAACAGCGTCTCACCGTATAGCCTCTTCAGATCGATCAGGTAACGAGGGCCTTCCGTCGGCGTCTCGGGCACAACATATAAAGTTAGGCCGAAACGAAGCTCTTGGTGGGCGGGCTGAAGCTCAGGGTGCGCCGCAAGATGCTCGGCGTCGCTACGAAGCCTGAATCGGAGCTGGTACTCGCTCGGTTGGTGGCGCCGCTTCTTCTTGGCGGGTGCCCCCCCGTTCATCAAACCAATCTTAGTAGAATCTGGGATCATATCTCCGGCGGAGTTTTCCGGCGGTCTGGGCCCGTCGATCTGTTCCGGCATGACCATCGCCACTGGCGCCGTGAAGGGCTCGTTGGTGTTGTGATCAATTCTCAGCTCTTCAATCGAATCTACCCGTAGCACAGATTTCCCATGCTTCCACACGTATCCTTGTCCTTGAAGAACCGCGAGGAGAAGGAGCATGAAGTTGTGTGGCGAGACCGTGTCGGCCGCGCACACTGCGAATCCTAACACAAAGGCGAGGTGGTCGTTGGGCAGCTGGGGGGGTAGGGTAGGGACCTTGAGGGGTGTCGGGCCGTTATTGGCGAGGTCCGGGGCCTGGGCTGGGGCGGGTGTGGGTGTTTGGGGTCGGGTCGGGGCGGGTGTGGCGACGGGTGGGGGTCTTGCGTGTGGGTCGAATGAGCGTGGGATCACGAGCAATTCATCGACCGCCTCACACCCGAGGGTGTCTGGGCTGGGTGGGTTGGGTTGGGTCAGGCACGCGTTTAACGGCACATATGTCGAGAACACGCGGTCCCGGAACGGGTGGGCACACGTAGGCTCCTCTGTGGCGGAGGATTCCTTGAGGTCGGTCAGCAAGTGGTACGCCACGAGCACCTTACTCTCAAGGTCCTTGTTTCGGATCGCTTCATGAAGTTCCTCAGCGCTGAATCCGTATTGGGCCAACTGACCGACAATGGCAGGGTCCGGGTCGATAATGTCGGGCTCCACGCGCGCCTCTAGCAGGTGGTCAATGTACACCGGTAGGTTCGTCCTGAACCACGGATGGCGTTTGATCTCCTCGACAGTGATCCGTTCCATCGGGTCCACGACGAGCATGCGGCGGATGAGGTCCTGGGCGGGGGCGGGGATGCAGGACAGCATGCGGTAGTTCGCGTTCTTGATCTTAGCGAACAGTGTGGCGAGTTTGTAATCATCGAACGGGAGTGATCCGGTGAGAAGCGCGTAGAGGATGATGCCACACGACCAAACGTCGATCTGGGGGCCGATGTAGTGCTTTCCTGAGACCACCTCGGGCGCGGCGTAGTTGGGGCTGCCACAGCTAGTCTGTAAGAAGTCTCCGTCGGCCATGATGTTGCTGAGTCCGAAATCCCCAAGCTTGATGCTGTTCTGGGAATTGAGGAAGAGGTTCTCGGGCTTCAGATCACGGTGCACGACTTGGTGCTTGTGGCAGTAGTCCACCGCACTGATCATCTGTTGGAAGAAGCTCCGTGCGACGCTCTCGGAAACCGATTGGGACACAATGTAGTCAAACAGCTCGCCGCCCGAGATGTACTCGAGGAACATGTAGATGTGCTTCTCAGTGTCGATCACCTCGTACAGGCGGATGATGTGGGGGTGGCGGAACAGCTTGAGGACGCGGATCTCCCGATCAATCTTCTCGCCAAGGTGGAGCTCGCGGATCTTCTCACGAGAGAAGATCTTGACGGCGACCTCTTTGCGAGTGATCGTATGGATCCCAAGGTGGACGTGACTGAATGAACCACTGCCAATCTGCTTCCCAATCTCATATTGACCCACAATCATTGTCTTACCGTTCTGTCCGACAATCCTGCCGCTCGTATGAGGTGCGTGTGAGACGGAACGGCTCCTATATCCATTTTTAGACGGTTCCGCAGTCCCCGTCATCTGTCTTGAGGCCGTTTGTATGTGAGCAGGTCAAAACACACTATAAAACGGATTTGCACATAAACAACTGTTTTTCATCTGTTCGATTGCTAGAAATCACAAGTTGTGTGATAATAGCAGTAAGTGTTTTGCCCTTTAACCCAAATAAAGATCTGCATCAAAAATCAACGAGGCTGACCCGGAAACATAAAAAAACAACGCGGGTCGTAGGGTGGAGTAGAAACCTTCAAATGTCCTTGTTTGCATTTAATGTCTTTGTGAAATGGTCTGCCGTCGCGGAAGCACATTCGTTCTGTTTATATTCTCACTGCTTCAATCACCATTGGGACAGTGTGAAAGGACGATGCAGCACTATGACTCGATGATCTTCACTGATGATGTGTCGAATACATCTTTAAGGGAACACGGCACAATTCTCTCAAACAAGTTTCAAATCACAAAACACCTCGGAATTGGTGCCCAGGGAATCGTGTACAAGTGTATCAACATGCGCACCGGACGACCATACGCCGTCAAGCTCGATGTGGACCCCCACCACGTCCCCAGTCCTCTTGACCACGAGCTCCACATCCACCAGGTTCTGAGTCGCAAGACCCGCCGAGTGCCGCGACTCGTGGAGCATGGAGAGCACCACGGGACAAAGTACATTGTCATGGAGCTGCACGACTTCAGCATCTCCCAGCGGCGGCACCAGTCGCCCACCAACCGATTCTCTCTGGGCACGACGCTTCGCCTCGGGATCAAAATGGCCAAATGCATTCGAGAGCTGCATAACGCGGGGTTCGTGCACTGTGACATCAAGGGTGGCAACTATGTGATTGACAACCACGTGACGAGCACCGTTCGCATTATCGACTTTGGTGTTTCACGTCGGTTCAAGGACCCAACTACGAATGATTCCATTCCCTTCAAGACGGGCATGGGGTTCCGGGGAACAGTCAAGTATGCGAGCCCGTATGCCCACAAGGGCTACACCCTCGCCCCGCGCGATGACTACTGGTCGCTTCTTTTCTCTTTGGTGGAAATGTTGATTGGCCGACTGCCGTGGGACTCGACTCGACTTGACGCGTCGGGGAAGAAGAAAGGGTCCACAGCGTACCATAAGACACGGTGGATCAGATGCCGCGCTGCTATGGACACGCTGCCGAGCTGTTTCTATCACATTCGCAAATACCTGAAATCATTGTCATTTTTTGACCTGGTTGACCATGATTACGTTATTAACCTAATGCACCAAGAACTAAAGATCCAAGGCCTCTCACTCCGCGCCAAGTGGGACTGGCAACAGTCCCGCCCGGTCAAGTATTATCGCCCCGGGCCAGTGGGCGATAGAGTTGAGGTCACCCCGACCGAGCCGCGCCAGCATCGGATCAGAGGAACGCATGGCGACGCCATGGCGGGCTCGTGTGGTGGGGTGACGACGAGAGAGGGTCTGGGTGGGGTCGACCTGGCCGACGAGGAGGAGGAGGAGGGCGACGGGGGGACCCTGGGTAGACCCCACGACGATGTAGGGGGGGGGATAGGGGTGGGGGATGAGTGTGGCGACGCCCCCCGAGGTCGACCCAGAGGGATGAAGAAGTCCAAGTCCAAGTCGGGCACCAGGTCACGGGGGGAGTTGCGGGAGGAGCCCCAGGCGCCGGTGGCGGGGCGGCGGTACTGGAAGCTGACCGGGCGCGCCAATTCGCTGCTGAAGCTGGCGAACATGTTATAGTAGTAACCTTTATGTTTCTTTTTGAGCTCGGGCTATGCAAGCTCGAGCCTTTTGGATAAATTTATCACCTGAGAGTTGTTGTACGTTGTGGGATGAACTGGACATGCAGTGATGATACGCGAGTCACTTCGCCGCCTTCTCATTGTCAGGCGACATTGATGTGTGGTTCAGGTCGATGATGGTGGGCTGGGGATGGTTCAAGACAGTGCAATGAGCTGTTTGGCTTTGCTAACCCTCCCAGTATTGATTGGCAAATTGATCCCGATTTGGTCAGCCACGCACAGACTGTCATTGCAATTGACAAAGCACCACAAAATATGCACTCGAAGGAAACGCTGCTCCAACGCCTAAAAGACGGCAAGAAGACCAAGTATGTGCACTTTTGGGGGCACCAGTCCGAACCCATGGGCCTCACATCGTCGTGTTTCAGCCAATGGTGGGATCAGCACCCGTTCACTGTCGATGGCATTGAGTACAAGACCGCAGAGCACTGGATGATGGTCCAGAAGGCAAAACTGTTCGGCGATGAGGACATTGTCCCGAAAATGATTGCGGCCACAAAGCCTGGAAAAGCCAAGAGCCTCGGCCGCAAGGTGAGCAACTTTGACGATGCTAAGTGGTGCGCCAACAGATCACAGATTGTCGCGGAAGGCAACTACCACAAGTTTAGCCAACACGAAGACCTGAAAACGTACATCCTCCAAACAGGCGACAAAATTCTTGTAGAGGCCTCGCCGACGGACACCATCTGGGGGATCGGGATGGGAAAGACAAACGAGTTCGCCAAACAGCCAGCCAAGTGGCGCGGGCTCAACCTTCTAGGGTTCGCTCTGATGGACGCCCGCGATCGAATCCGCGCGGAGGAGCCATGATGGGAATGGATGATGGGCGTCAACCTGGCATAATGTGATAAACCACCCCCACCCACTACCACTGGTCCTGTGTTCGTTATGCTAAGCTTATGTTTATAATTGTTTATAATTCTCATACGGCAAGGCTCGGTCGCCGGCTCCCCCCTGACCCTGCCCGCTGCACCCTCCGCTGCTCAAGCATGGCGTCGATTCGGTCAAGACATTGCTGGACCCCGGTGGTGGGAGGGACGCGACCAGGTTGAGCGAACAGCTCGGACGGGGGCAGTGTCGTGCCGGGAACGGTGGCTGCATCCTCCTCCTCTGCAGGCTCATCATCCCCAGCATCTTCTTCTTCCTCAGTCTCAGCGGTACTCTCCTCGGGCTCTATTGCCTCATCATCCGGCATGGACTCGCTGCTGACCTCCGAGCTGACGTCCAATTCATCGTCACTGCCGCCGATGATGGCGATGGCCTCCTCCTGCTCCTCCTCGGTTTGAATCGGTTCATCTACACCTCTGAGCACGAGTTGATCGGGATACCGCTGGCAAACAACGCGCAGGATGGTTGCATTCTGCAGAATCACGCGCTCAATGGCCCTCAACGCCGGCACGTTCGATTCTATGCTCGTTTCGCTGATATTCAAGTGTTCGATCGTTCTGTTGAGCGGTTTCTGCAGCGCACCGTGCCCATCCTCAGTGATGAGCGCCGGATCAATCCCCTGGGCCGTCTTTTCTGTTTCTTCCGGTGTCAGGGGAGCCTTGGCGTGCGTGCTCGGTGTTCTCTTCCTGCTTCTCGGTCTGGGGGACTTCTGGCGACTTTTTGCTCTTGATGTGGGCCGCGACGTCTGCTGATCATGCTCCTGGTGGGCCTTGAACAGAGCAACCTCCTCGTCACTGAGCGGTACCGTCCCTAGCGCGTTAACGATCTCAACCAACGAGTAGCCGTCAATGGGGTTGCATGAGAGGTCCACAGAGTGCAGCATACACCGCTGGAGTGTCTCAGCGAGGGTAGTTACGGCGTTAGGGTCGTTTCCAAGACGTGTGTGGGCGAGTGAGAGCCCAATCACATGAGGGTTGGCGGCGATGGCCTCCTGGATGGAACGGTGGCATGGGGAGTCGAATACATTGTCTGAAAGGTCCAGATGCTTCAGGCTGGGCATCTTGGGGAGCGCTGTGAGAAGTATGGTAAGATTTGAAGCGTCACACGGGCCATCAAAGCGAATTGAAAGGCGCTCGGTGTGGTTACAGACAGAAAGGGTCTTGGCCATGAGTTCACAGATATCTGCGTCAGCCATAATGCCAAGATCAACGAGAGAGACTGATACTACGCTTTCACAGCCACGCAACGCGAGAAACAGCGCCTGTGAATCGAAAACGGTGAGAGGGACGCGACGAAGAACGAGGTGCTTCATAGAGTCCACAGACACGGGCGGCTTACCCTTCTTTTGCGCTGACTCGGGCATGAGGCGGGCTAGTTCTTTCGTTAGGGATGGATGGGGCGGGATATTCATCAATTCGCACGCTGTGATGTAGTCAACAGCAAATGACCCCGTAGATGATGGGAGCTTCTCAATAAGTTTCGGTGGTTCTGCCATTATGTTTCTAACGCGCTTATATGGCGCGCTTTGCGATTTTTTCCCGATGTACGATTTATATTTCCAACAGTTGCGAATTCCGGCCGTCATTACTGCTGCACAATTGTTAATTACATACCCATCCCGCGAATACGTATGATTCTAGAATTAATAAACGAGAAAATTTTGTACAACGCCCGCCTTGATGCGGTCATTCACCCAGCTAGGACACCAGAGAGCGACTGATAGCTGGAACCCATCGAGACAGACACACGGCCCCGGCTCTGTTGGCAACCCATCTCATGCTGCGCGTCTTCAGGAGCCTGGAAAGCCACGAACGACAGACCCCTTGGTCCGACCAGAGCTCCGGAGCTATTCTTCGTTCACCCCATCTGTACAGTATGCACCGCCGTATCGCATGTCACGTCCATCGGGCTACACGCCGCGTGGTTTCTCCCCAATGGTGCTCGACACTCCGAGTCCACGATCCAGAGGCCATAGGATGACTCCATCCCGTCCCCCGCAGGTCCCCAGCGCGGGTATACCCCATCGCAGCATTCGAGAAGAGACCTGTGTGATGTCACCTCCTCTTGCTGAGCCTGGCCCCTCACCCCAGAAACGTGGCTTCAATACTCAGGTTTATGGCACATTCCCATACAATGAAGGGGGGTCACCCCGGCACACCCCACCCGGCCCACTCATCACCCGCTCCCCTGTCCAGTTTGACCAGACCCTTCGGGCCAGCGTCCTCCCGGTAAGATCCCAGAGTCCGAGTGGAAAACACTCCGATAAGATATCTAGACCAGCCAAATCTAAGATGGCGGCTACCATGATACTAATGAGCCCAATGACACCACCCCCGCCGGTAGAGAGACATGACCATGGGCAACAATACTCGGCGCCGTATTCACAGGCTATGTACATGCCGCGCGTGACAACCATGGACTCACCCCAGGTGGATAGAACAGTGGATAGGGTGGTCCGTGCAGTACCGACGACTCCAGTGCCAATTAGCAGTGAAATCCCACGGCACACGCCACATACTGTGTCAGTCCAGGTGGTTAACGACTACCCTGCCCCGTCTGCCGTATCCATCAGCAATGATCGTGCCCGGGTGATGGATTTAATGGTCGCCCCCACCCCCACCCCGGATGTCACGGTTTATCAACGAGGGTCGACTCCGACGTCCATCGCCACCCCTTCTGGTCCCGGGGTGGGTGGGGTGGGTCGGTCGACCTCTCCGCGGGCGTCTGTTACAGTCAGCACTGAGCGTTTATCGCATGATGAGCGGGTGACCCCCACTCCACCTCAGCTATCCCCTGTGACGGTCGAGACCATGGCACGACCTACCCTACCCCCACCCGGTTATTCGTTCGCCGCACCCCCCAGCCTAGACGGCAAGCCCCGCCCATGTGCGGCGTCGGCCCGGGCTTCAGACGAGATGATGGTTGTAACACGCTACCTCTCAAGTCGGACCACCGCCGAGCCTGGTGCTTTGGAGGCAATACTAGGCATTCCAACCAGATCTCCACAAGTTTCACCCCAGACCAGTGGAGTTAGATCGCCGGGCTCACCGTCGCCACAATCATCACCGTCACCACCTGTATCAAGAGAAACTACAAAACAAAAGAGATCGCCAACGAGATCCGCATCCAGCCCAGCTCTTGATGTCGTCGGAAACGAGACGCGTCCCAGGGCAAACAGCAGCCCGTCGCTACTAGTCGCCCATTCCCCCAGACGAGAGAGCCCGCTCAGGAGATCGTCGATGGCCTCCGTCGTCCCACAATCGCCTTTATTAACTGTGACAGTCGAGTCAGAGTCAGAGTCGCGACCCGTCCCCGCCCGACCGTCGTCCCTGGTGGGTGACCGGGGTGACAGTGACCTAGCCCCTGACCCAGCAATGACCCGGCCCCGAGTCATGAGCGACGCCGGCGCCAGAGGCGCTGGTCCATTCGTGTTCCAACCCCCACCGGTATTCCGGAGACACCCGGCCGTCACCGCACGACGCCCCAACAAGGGGTACACACCCTTCCATTCGCCGTACCCCGACACGTCGCACCTCGCCCAGATGGACGTCCACAGTGCCATACAGCAACAAATCGTTGAGAAGAGGCGGATGACGGCCCGACGCCGCCCGCCACACGTCCCGGTGCCCGCCCCCGTACCTGAAGCACATATGGTCAATTCTATGCCGGGGCAGGGGCGACCGGGGCTAATGCCTGATGTTCAATGTGAGCCTGTTGTTGCCATTGATGGGGTGGGTGCCGAGCCGGTTATTGAAGTGACCACAGATAGTCCGATCAATCCACCTCCACCTCGTCCAGAGTCGAGTCAAAGTCGGCGGTCAGTATCTCCTGAGATTGAGATCCAGCCTGTATCTGACTCTGAATCTGATGGTGAGCCGATGCCACGAGTCAACGACGGTCTTGGAGCCGTTTATGCGGCGTCGCCGCTGCTTGTTGTTGAGAGCGAGCCTGAGCCTGTGCCCGCGGCCCCTGTCCGCCCGTCTGGGTTGGGTGAGGGTGGGGTGGGGGTTGGGTCATCAAGGCTCGAGGACCCCGAGGACGACATGGCCGCGTTCCTCGAGACGCTTGCGGGGCATCTGGGGGTAGATGTGAGTGGGTTGACTGCGGATGACGTTGAGGCGTTTATTCGGGAGATGGGGCCATGATGGCAGGGTAAGACAACAGTACAATAAACTAGAGACCTATTTATGAGAAGGACGCGTGAGTAGATGGGTTAGGTGAACATCTTGAGGGAAGAGAACCACCGCAACGTTTGGCATCCGACACGGTTAACCCGGTCTGCTTGTTTAACCCCATTATGTTTCTTCCCCCGTCAGCTGGGCGTAGAGGTTCAACATCCACGGGACAATCCGCACGAGGCCCGGTCAGCGAGAGCTGGAGGTAGGGTAAGGTAAGGTAAGGAAATGTGGGTAAGGTAGGTGGAGCGGCACATGGAGAAGAAGGTTGACCAGCCGTCGGCCATGATTCGGTCGACCCTACCCTTGATGTCGG
>PPCM01001132.1_pt1 | contig 13698 bp, 8 predicted proteins | sample 1555541 | NCBI WGS metagenome assembly PPCM01 (sample SAMN05284479, study PRJNA326546) | Marine sediment metagenome, whole genome shotgun sequencing project. | isolation source: marine sediment | place: Germany: Wadden Sea | collected 2012-09-05 | reverse complement strand
CCCCATTCCCGTTACCTCCGTTCACACTGCCACCGTTCCCGCTGCCCGCATACCCGTCAGGCGATCTGCCTTTTCGCCAGTTCCGCGAAAAATCCGGGTTGTTCCATCAGCTCTTCATAGGTCCCGCTCTGAGCGATGCGCCCCTTTTCCAGCACGAAGATCCTGTCGGCGTTCACAATGGTGCTGAGCCGGTGGGCGATCACGACACGGGTGGCCCGAAGCCGCTCGAGCCCTCGGATGACAACGGCCTGGGTCCTGTTGTCCAGGGCGCTCGTGGCTTCGTCGAAATAGATGATCCCGGGCTTGTTCACGACGGCCCTTGCAATCATCAGGCGCTGTTTCTGCCCCCCCGAAAGGGTGCCGCCCCCTGCCTGGAGCATGGTGTGCATACCCATGGGCATCGCCTTGATATCCTCCTCAAGGCCTGCCGCCCTTGCCGCCTCCCACGCATCGTCAATGGTGAGGCGGCTGGAGGAACCGATGATGTTTTTAAGGATACTGCCGGGCATGACCCTGCTGTGCTGCAGCACAACCCCGATCTGTCGCCTCACCTCCCCCACATCCAAGGTGGCGAGGTCCTGGCCGTCGTAATAGACGGTGCCCGTTTCCTGGGTTTCAAATCCCACCAGCAGCCGGAACAGGGTCGATTTACCGGAACCGGAACTCCCCACCACGGCCACGAACTCCCCCGCCTTGATCTCCATGGACACGTCGTCCAGCACAAGGGGGCCGTCTTCCAAATACCTGAAGTTGATGTGGCGGATCTCGATGTCGCCTTTCAACTTGCCGGGGGAAAGCTTGTCCCTGTTTGTTTCGGGAACACTCCCGAGGATCGGTTTTGCCCGCTCATACAGGGGCACGATATCCATCAGCGAAATGATGGTTGCGCTCATCCGGACCAGGGCATTCTGAAAATTGCCGTAGGCCGCGTTGAATGCCAGGAAGGTCCCGGTGGAGAACCCTTCCGCTCTCAACTGGACAACGGAAAAAAAGATCGCCCCGGCGGCCAGGATCGGAAACCCGGAATTAAAGGCGGAGATGAAGTTTGTCAGAAGTCCCGACTTGTAGGCAATGCGCTCCTGGTCGCCGAACGCCTCGGCCCATTTCAGAAAAGCGCGGTTCTCGCTCCCCGTGATACGCAGTTTTGAAATGCCGGTAATAAACTGCAAGAGCATGCCGGAAATCCTGCCCTGCAGGGTCGCGAGGCTTCGCCGGTTCTTCACCTGCCGGTAAGAGATAAAGCCGGTGACAACCACACTGACAAGGGTCAGGCCCAGGGCCACCAGGGCAAGCTTCCATGAATAGCGAAACAGCAGCACGAAATAGAACAGGGAGAATACGGACGAGAGAACCGAGGTGATCGCTGCGGAGGAGAGCGCCTGTCGAATGGCATTGATTCCCAGCGTCCTTTCGGCAAGGTCTCCGGCCGTGAACCGCCTGAAAAACGGGGGGGAGAGGAGAAGCAGCCGGTCCATGACCGCAGATTGCACCCCGGCATCGATTTTTCCCTCCAGGCGCAGGGAGGCGATTCCCCTTGTTATCTCGAATATGCCGGTTGCCGCGGCACAGACCACGAGGATGTAGCCAAGTTGAAAGAGTTGAAACCTCGCGGCTTCGGGAATAATCGTGTCGAAAATCATGCCCGTGGCCATGGGCACGACCAGCCCGAGAACCGCCCCGCAAAGCCCCATGCTCATCAACAGGAAGAGGTCCCGCCGGTTCTTGAGAAAGGAAAAGCGAAAGAGATCCGTGCCGGTGAGGGATTTTGCGGGAAACGACCTGTAAAACACCACGGCAAAGGGTTGGATCTCCTCGGCCGCAGCATTGTCGACCCGGCGGGATGTGCCGCTCGAAGGATCGATGCAGCGATATCCCTTTCCGGGATTCGGGATCAGGGCCAGGGGCGCCTTGCTCCCCTCGGAGAACGCGAGCATGGGACCGTTGTCGCTTTCCCACCACGCCCCCTTGAGGGTCACCGCCCGCTTCCGGACACCGGAGTACCTCGTAATCGCTTCGAGATCATCCTCCCTGCCCGTTCCCGTGCCGGGCATGGGGCGGAAATCGATCCCCATACTTTCCCCCACCATGGCACAGGCCCGGAACAGGGGCGTGTCGTCTCCCCCGGTTTGTTCCGCCGCCTTTGCGGGCACCATCACGGATGCCAGGTTCTTAAGCCCAAGGTCGTACGCTGCGGCGTCGTTCACAAGTTTCCGCTTCAGGCGCTTTTCTTCTTCGGCCTCCCGGAACAGGCGGTTTGCCCCGGCCATTGCCAGGCAGATGTCTAGGAAGCGGTAAAAACCGCCAAGATCCGGTTCCGCCCCGAGGTAATCCCCGGTCTCCATCGGGACGACGATGCTCTCCTCGGCGGCGGTAAGCCAACCCTCCCCGCACAGGGGGAAAAATTCCCCCTTTCGAATTACCGGGACATTGTCCTCTCCAAGGACCTTGAGGCTTCCCTCCCGGACCCGGACCCAGACCAGATCCCCGGGTGTCCTGAAATGGGCATCCTTTTCCAGCCGAACGGCGCTTCCCGCCTCGGGAAAAACAATGGACTCCGGCCCCCTGTCGGGGCGGACCGCCCTGTACATGCCCCCTGTCCAGCCCCGAACCCATTCGTGAAACCGCCCTCCGCCGCCGTTCTTTTCGAGCGCCGCCCTGAACCGGGAGGCATCGAGGGCGACCGCCCGTGTTCCCGGCAGGCCCGAGACCAGAAGATTTTCATCGGGGTATTGGGAGGCTTCGGCGGAAAAGAGGCAGTCGCCCTGTTCCAGCCGGAAAAGATGGGAGCGGATCCCTGCGGGCCTTCCCCCCTTCAGAAACACGGAATAAAGATCCGCGCTCCCCCCCTGGACCATCCAGACCTTGCCCCGCTCCCGCAGCAGCATCGACCGGTTTCCGTCGATTTCAAGGGGAACCCCCTCCTTTTGAAAAATCTCCCGCATTGCCGAACTCCTTATTCCACGGCGATCAGGTCGCCGTAAACCCCCGATTCCCGGATCAAATCGTCGTGGGTGCCCTGTTGAACGATTTTGCCCCGGTCCATGACCACGATACAATCACAGTCCCGAATGGTACTGAGTCGGTGTGCCACGATGATGCAGGTGCACCCCCGCCGCCGGATACCGTCCGCAACCGCTTTTTCGGTATTGGCATCCAGCGCGCTGGTGGCTTCATCCATGATCAGGATGCAGGGATTTGTCACAAGGGCCCTTGCGATCTCAAGGCGCTGGCACTGACCGCCGCTGAAATTCCATCCCCCCTCACCGAGGACGCCGTCATATCCCCCGGGCTTTGCCGATATCTCGTCGTGGACGGCGGCATCCCTCGCGGCCCGCACGATCCGGGCGTTTGGAACGGTGGTGTCCCACATGGCGATATTCTCCTTCACGGTGCCCTCGAACAGGAAAATTTCCTGGTCCACCATGGCAAGGGAGTTGTTCAAAAGCGCCCTTGGAACTTCCCTTGCGGGCACGCCGTCGAACAGGAGTTCCCCCTCCCAGGGGTCGTTCAGGCCGGCAAGGATTTTAGCAATGGTCGATTTCCCCGATCCGGACCTGCCCACCAGGGCGATCCGCATTCCCGGCCTGATATGCAGGTTGAAATCCTTGACAAGGGGAGGCTCCAGGAGATTGTAGCCGAAAGCAAGGTTGCGGATCTCTATCTCCCCAAGGAGCTTTGTCCCGGGGGACGCTTCTTCTCCCGCCGCCCCTTCCTCTCCGGGCGCGTCGAAACGCTTGTCCACCGGGTAACGGAGCACATCGTCCAGGCGGTTCATGTCGGCATGGACCTGCTGCAATTTGTTTCCCAGGGTCACGAAAGTGTCCACGGGGCCCAGGAAAGCGGCCGTGATGCCCTGAAAGGCCACCAGCTCCCCCATGGTGAGGAAGCCGTCCATCACCCTGAAACCGCCGATCACAAGAATGGCCAGGTTGCCCATGGCGGACAGGAAAGGTGGAATCGCGTTCAGGAACAGGGTGCTTGCCCCAAGCTGCTGCCGGGCGTTGAGGCTCTTTGCGTAATGCCCGGACCAGAGGGAGAAAAAATCCGACTCGCCTCCGGTGGCCTTCAGCGTCTCGATCATCTGGAGGCCCGACATGGTGGTGCTCACCAGCTTGCCCTGTTCCTGCTGCTCCCGCATGGTCGTGATCTTCTGCCGGGCGTGCACGCGGCGCAGCACAACCAGGTTCAGACCGGCGATACAGACCACCGTCAAGGCCAGGGGCGGATCGTAAAAGAACATGACCGCGCCGAAAAAAAGGATGCTGAAAAGGTTGACCGCCCCCGAGGTCAGGTCCCTTGAAAGAGTCTCGGCAACGGTATTGTTGCTCTGCACCCGTTTTGCGATCTCGCCGGGATAACGGGTTGAAAAGAACTGGATCGGCAGCTGGAACACGTGCTGGAAAAAACGGGCCGACGACAGAAGCGAGATCCGGGTTTCCTGGCGCAGCAGATAATACTCCTGGAGCCAGGTGAGTCCCGCCCGGACCAGGACGGTGAGCCCCATGGCCGTGAGCAGCGGCTTGATCCAGCCGTCCATCCGGCTCACCAGGATGCTGTCCACGAACACCCTTGAAAAAACCGGCACCACGATCCCCGGAACGATGAGGAAGAGAGCGGCCAGGATCACATAGCACATGCCGGGAAGCGATCCGTTGAACCGGCTTGCCAGGGAACTGAAAACACCCGGCGGACGCCCTGTTTTCCTGAACTCCGGGGCGGGCTCGAAGGTCAACGCCACCCCGGTGAACGACCCGTCGAACTCCGCTTCATCGACGATTTTCGGCCCGTGCCCCGGATCGTTGAGATACGCCTTTCCCCCCTTGATCCCCTCCAGAACCACGAAATGGTTGAAATTCCAGAACACGATCATGGGAAGGGGAAGACCGGCGAGCTCCCCGGGTTCCTTTCTGAACCCCCGGGCCGTCATCCCGTACCGCCGGGCGGCCTTGAGAATATTGGAGGCCTTGCTGCCGTCCCTTGAAACGCCGCATTCAAGGCGCAGCTTCTCAAGGGGCACCCAGCATCCCCAATATGCCAGGATCATCCCAAGGGCCGCCGCGCCGCACTCCACCGCCTCCATCTGGAGGATCGTGGGTGTCCTGGCCCTTTTACCGAGCCCTGTCCGCCTCTTATCCGCCATTGATTTTCCTATTCCCCGACTCCCAGAACAAACTTTTTGAACATGGGGACAACCAGCTCCATGGGGGCTTTCTCCTTGACCGTTACCGAGGCAAAGCAGACGGTACCGGTATTGATCTTCATGGGCGGCCCCTTTGGCGACGACCATTTATAACCGCTGTAGGTCCTCGAGGAGGGGATCATGTCGGCATGGATCTCCAGGGGCGCGCTTCCCCGGGAAAGGGTCCGCACGAGCGCATCGTTCCGGAGCATGGTCATCATGCGTTCCCGGGTGGCGGGGTATTGGGCCACATCCGTGACCAGCCCCATCATGAACCCGTGCTCCTCCCTTCTCACGGTGCCGGGGGAGATCTGGATCTCCTGGCCGGGCCTGACCTGCTTGCCCTTGTCCGGCGGCATGTACACCACCGCCTCCAGCCCCTTCACGGTGTTCCCCGAGCGCTCCAGCCGCAGAATGGGCTTGCCCCGGAGGATATGGGCCCCTTCCCTCACCACCACCTCCAGCACGGTTCCGCTGTACGGACTGATCACCTTGGAGCTCTTCTCAAGGTTCCTTTCCAGAACCTTTAAGTCACGTTTTCCACGGTCGATCCGCCGGGCAATGTCGATCCCCTTTCGCTCCTTCTCCTCCTGGAGTTGAAGCGCCTCAATTTTCAGCAGTTGAAGCTGATTCCGGTGCTCGTCGAGGGTCTGGCGGACCCCGTCGATCTCCCGCCGGGTTTGCAGGTAACTTTTTTTGGTGATGAGGCCGTCTTCAAACAACGCCTTCCGGTTCACCAGCTGCTCATCCAGGACGCGGATCTGCTTCAAGCTGTTTTCCACCGCCTGTTGATGCAGCTTTTTTTTCTGGGCAATGGATCTTTTGCGCATGCCCATATCCGTTTTTCCAAAGGCCGCCGTCCGCTCCTTTTGTTCCAGGAGCACCGCCAGTTCGGCCCGGGCCTTATTGATCCGCTCGATCAGGTCGGGCTGGGCCACCCTGGCCGTGATCTGCCCCCTTTTCACGAACTCCCCCTGCTTTGGATAGACAGCGGTCACCTTACCGGCTGTTTCGGATTCGATTTCGTGGATGCCGCCGCTCCGGATCAATATACCGTTGCCCCGGACCTTTGTTGGAATCTTCCCGAGGACGCCCCAGACAACGGCCGTCACCACCAGGGCGCCCAGCGCGAAAAGCGCGAGCCACCCCCTTGAGCCGGTAACGGTCATCAACTGGTCCAGCTGTTCGGGGGATGAGAGACGTTCCAGTGAAACTTTTCGAAATATCCTGCTGCTCATATTCTTTTCCTGACTATTTAGCGGAAATCACCCCGGCGTTGATTCAGGGGCTTCGTCCGGGGTCTTTCATTCCGGAATCCCCGGCGTTGATTCAGGAGCTTCGTCCGGGGTCCATCATTCCGGAATCCCCGGCGCCGAAACCAGATCGGCGGGTTCGATCCGGCCCGCACAGCCGCTGAAACGCACCAGCGTCGCGGTCTGCCGGCGGAGCCCGGCAAGGGCTTCCGCATATTGCCGCCGTACATTTATTTTCTGGGAAACGGCCAGGTCCAGGTCGTCCTTCACCTGCAGAAGGTCGGACAGGGTCGCCATGCCCAGTTGAAATTTTTTCTGCGCATTCCCAACGGCTTTCCCGTAATAGCGGACGGACTCATCGACCTCCCTCAGCTGAAGCAATCGCTGTTTCAGGGCAAAAAGTTGGCCCGCCACGTTGGAACGGATGATCCGAGCGCTGTTTCCAAGCTGAATGCGGTACTTTTGAAGGTTGGCCCGCCGGCCGAGCAACGCCCCCCGGGCATTGTTGTTGGGAACCGGGAAACTGTAATTCAAGGAGATGCCGCCGCTTGCGCCCGGCACATTTTTAACCAGCGGCGAGAAGGTGCTTCCCAAATCCGATCCCCCGTCCCACCCGGAGTAGCCCAGGGAAAAGGTCAGGTCCAGTTGCGGCAGAAGGTTGTCCCTGGCTTCAGTGAGCAGTATCCGGCTGTAATCGATTGATTTTTGCAATGCCTGGTGATCATGGCGACGGGCCGGGGAGAGGGCGATCAACCGATCCCCGTGAAGATCGAGGTTTTCGACGGTGTCGGGCGTCCCATCCGGGAGGGGGTCCGAAGGAAGCGGAAGGGTTTCCATATGGTCGAACCCGATCCCCATGACCCGGCCCAGGGCCAGCTTAGCTTCATACAGGGCCTGCCTTGCCAGAATCCGGGATGCCCGCTTGGATGAAAGCTTGGCCCGGGCGTTTTCCATGAGTGAGGAAGGCAGCTCATCGGCCTCGATCATGGCCCGGGTGATGCGAAGGCTCTCCTTCGCCCGCTCCTCCGCCCCGGTGCGTTGGTTCAACGCTTCATAGGCGGCGCGGTACCGCCAGTAAGCAAGGGCCGTATCCAGGACGATCCGGCTTACGGTGTCCCTGGTTTGCAGCTCCGTTATTTCCAGGTTGACCCGGGCCGCAAGCTCCCCGGCGGCGGCGACCTCCCTGCCAAGCCCCCTGAGCAGGGGAACGGTAAGGCTGAAATACACCCCCGCCGTGTTCTGGGTGGGTTGCGACACACCTCCCGAATCCCCGTCCGGATTGGTTTGGGTCAGATCCGCGGACGCTCCCATGGAAAGACCGTTTCTCAGCTGTTTCCGCAGCTCAAATGCATGGGAAGAGGTCCGGACCTTTCGGTGGATGCTTTCGGAAAGCGGCGTGTCTTGATTTTGATAGGACGATTTCACCGTCACGCCCGGGTCAAATTCCCCCCCGGCCTGTTGCAGCGCGCCCCGGCTGAAACGGATATCCTGACGTTTGAGGAGGATATCCGGGGAGTTGTCCAGGGCTGCGGCAACGGCTTCCATGATGGAGATTCCCTTGTCCGGAGTCCCCCCATGGGCCGCCCCTTTCAGGGGAAAGGGCCCGGCGATAAAGAGGAGAAACGCCGTAAGCAGAGCCCCGAGGAAGGTCGGGCAACTGTTTGCCGGGGCCAAGCTGTTACGTTTTGAATCCTGAAACATTGTTCTCCAACCCCGCGCTCTCGCCCGGCAAGCGTTGTTCATGGGAAACCGAAAAATGTCGAACGCGACAGATTCCGGGTGTTTGCGCTAACGCTAAGACTGGCACCGCGCGAGCAATCCCGCAAGGGAATGAAGGGAAGGATATTTAGTAATATTATTTTGGGGGATAAGGTATTTTTCCCCGCCGGGGCCGGGAGGATTTTTTTCTGGCGCAACAACGGGAAATCGGATATGGGTACCCTAAGTCGTGCACGATTGTATGAACACGTTCACTGTTCCCTTGATCTCCGGGGGAATGTGTCCGATCTGTTTGGAAGAAATGAGGTTTGCAACGTTGAAGACGAACCGGGTATACGGAGTGATCCGTTTCAGGCATATGGAGAGGAACGTATTTTAGAGAAGAGTTTCCATATGCGGATGTTGTCGTGCCTGGCGCTGTTGCTGCTCCTCGCCTGTGTGGCCGTATTCCTAAAGGAATCCCGGCCGTCGGCCCGAATCACGGAATTGCCCGCCCGGGGAACCTGGGAAGAACGCGCGGGCAAAAGTTCCTGGACCGCCTGGGAGCCGGGTGAAAGCCCCGGAAAAAGAGGCTCGACTTCACTTATGCTTCGAACCGGGCTTCCCTCGGTGCTGCCCGCCGATGCCGCCCTGTTTCTGCCGCCGTACGGCACATTTCAATCCTTTGAAGTATACCTTGACGACACCGCCGTATATTCCTCGGGAGAACTTTCTTCCGCGTTCTCAAACCGCCACCGATATCTGAAGTGGCACCTGATTCCCCTGCCCCCGGACAGCCCGGGAAAAAAAATCGTCCTGCGCTTTCACTCCACCCACCACAAGCTGATCGGTATCATTTCCAACTGTTATATCGGAAACGCCACTGATTTGATCACCGCGATGGTGCTCCGCGATCTGGACATCACCGCCCTTGCCCTCCTCTTTATCATCGTGGGCACCACCGCCGGTATCTTCTCCATCGGGGACAGTGAATCAAGGAAGCGGCAATTGCCGTTGTTCGCGGCCATGACGATCCTCGCCGGTATTTATATACTCACGGAATCCCGGGTCACGCAACTGCTGGTTGCGGTCACCCCAGTTTTCTCTTACCTGCATTATACCTCTTTTTTCATTTTCATCATCGCGATCATCGCCTTCGTGGAGAACAGCATCGGCTCCGGATACCGGGGCTATATTCGATGGATGGGGCGAATACTTCTTGTCGTGACGGCGGGCGGGACGGTTCTGGATCTCTTCTCCCTGCTTCCCTGGGACATCACGGTGGACCTGGGAATGTGGGTTTTACTGCCTTTCCTTGTGCCCCTCGCCGTTGACCTGATACGGCATACCCTGACCGGAAAATTCGAGGCGCGCGCCATCTGCATGGGTTTTTCCATGGTGCTGTTGCCCGGCGCCGTCGACCTCATGGGGGGGCTTTCGCTCATCTCCATTGAAAATCAAACCATCTTTCCCTGGGGAATCCTCCTGATGTTTTTCTGTTTCCTGTGGCTGACGGCATACAACCACAGGGCCGAGCGCGAAAAAAATGAAAAGGATCTTCAGCAGAGCCATGAACGGTTCCGCGGCCTGTTCGAGGATGCGCCGGTCCCCATTTTCCAGCTCGACAGCAGGCATTCCGATTATCCGCTGCTTCGGGAAAACAGCCAGGCCCGGACCCTCTTCGGGTATCGAGGAGGGGAATTCAAGCGGATGCGCCTTAGCAACCTGCTCGCTCCGGGCCGGGAAGATCTCCTGGAACGGATCAGGGAGCAGCTTTCCGGAGAGGGAAAATTCATCGCCGAATGCACGGGCCTTCGAAAAAACGGCCGCCCCTTTCCGGGAAGGATCATCGCCACGACGGAACGGTTCTCCGGCTCCGGCCAGGCCATCCTGATCCTGGAAGATCTGACCCTGGAAAAAGCCCGGCGCGGCGAGGAAGCGGCAATCATCGAGGAACGCAGCCGGATCGCAAGGGAGATCCATGACGGCCTTGCCCAGGACCTGGCGGTCATGAACATGAGGGCCGGCGCATGGGACCACATTGCCCGAACCGCGCCGGAGAAGATGTCCGGCGAGATCGATTTCTTCCAAAAAGTCATTGCAAAAAACATCGGGGATGTCCGTCGCTGTATCCTCGCCCTGCGCCCCCTTGACCTTGAAAAGCTCGGCTTCATGGAGAGCCTTCGCCGCATGATCGATGATGTGGGCAAACAGCATCATATGAAGATGAACCTTGATACCGGGGATTCGGCCCGGGTTCCCCGAAGGCTCGAGCTCCCGCTTTTTCGAATCGTGCAGGAGGCATTGAACAACACGGCAAAGCACGCGGATGCAAAAGCGGTGGATATACGAATGCGGATTTCCGACGCCGACGGGATCGCCCTTGAAATCAGGGATGACGGGAAAGGGTTTGTTCCAAGCAACCCGGAAACGCTGCATCGAAACGGCCACCTCGGGCTGAAGCAGATGGAGGAGCGGGTAAAGCGGGAAAACGGCGTTATTCATATTGAAGCCGCCCCGGGAAAGGGCACCCGCCTCTCCATTGCCGTGCCCTTGACGCAGGTGAACCCCGATACCCACAACACCGAATTTTGAAGGAAATATCATGGAGAAGATCACCGTTCTGATTGCGGACGACCACACATTGTTTCGCGAGGGGGTACGCTTTATCTGCGAATCCCTCGGCAATTTTCATGTCGTTGGCGAGGCCCGCAACGGGCTCGAAGCGGTCACGCTTGCCGAGACCCATTCCCCGGATATCGTCCTCATGGATATCGGCATGCCCGAAAAGGACGGCGTCGAGGCCTGCGAAGAGATCTTGCGGCAGAACCCCGAAACAAGGGTCGTCATCCTGACCATGTATCACGAGGACAAGCACCTTTTCGACGCCGTCAAAGCCGGTGCAAGGGGGTACCTTCTCAAGGACACCAGCGGTGAAAAGCTGGTCTCCGGGGTTAAAGCCGTACACGAAGGGGAAGTTCTTCTGCCCGGAGAGATGGCCCACAAGGTGCTGGGGGAGTTCAGGCGCCTGAGCCGGGAGAAGCCCGCAGCCGGGGATGTTGAGCAGCTCACCCCCGCCGAGATGGATGTCCTGAAACTGGTGGCCAGGGGCGAGGAAAACCGCAACATTGCCGCGACACTGCAAATTTCGGAAAAAACCGTTTCAAACCGGCTGAGTGAGATTTTTTCAAAATTATATGTAAACAACCGCACCCAGGCGACCCTGGTGGCCCTGCGTCGGGGCTGGGTCGGCCTTGATCCGGAGGAGTCGTAATTCCTTCCATGACGTGAGCAGTTCGGAGTGAAAATCGATTGCCGCCGTCTTCAACCCATTTGGCGAACGCACTATGGGGTCGGACCGGGCCAGACTATTGATATCATGAACATTGAACATTGAACATTGGGGTCGGAACATTGGGGTCGGACCGAGTCAGACCATTGATATCATGAGCTTAACGACCTCCGGCAGGCACTTATTCAGTCTTAAACGTTTGATTTTGGCATGCAAAAGACCGGTTTAAGAAAACGGGCCGTTTTGCAGCAGATGTTAAACGGGCAAATCCATCCCCGAACGATTAAATGATCCATGATTTCAGATCCGGATAATTGTCACGCCGCCCTATTCCATTTCCCAATTCCGGCCCCCGTGTTTTTGCCGATCCGTGGAGTGGGAAACCAACCCTGTTGATATTCCCCCAAACTCTCTAATAAGGTCATAAGAAGAGGTACTTACAAGCACTTGACCATGGTTTTCGGAAACGAAAGTGCCTCGGTTGAGGAGATCGACGTAATTCTGTCCAAGCACTCCTGGGTTTCAATACAGGAAGTGAATTATCGTCTGGATATTCCCGCCGGCAAGTCCACATTCAAGCTTCTGGTAACCGGGCGAGATGGAACTTGGGTTCAAATCACAGATTCCCTCAAAGCCATGAACGGCGCCCTGCTCATTTCATTCGACGATGCTTAGCGGCACTCGCCGAGCTTTCCATGTCCGCCGGCCGGCCTTTTTCCAGCCTCGTCATTGTCGGTGATCCCCTTCGACGGGTCGACTTCAAACGAGCTGCAACATCTGACCACTGTACCTTCCTTGTAATCATCAAACTGCTTCGCGGGATGCCGTATTACGGCCTTTCCTTGGAATCATCCTTTGCCGCCTCGCGGGATTGAAAACGAGACCTGAAAATCTTTTCCTTGTTTAACTTGACAAACGAGATGTTTTGGATGCATAAAATAACATGTAATTTGTCATGTAAGATAATATTCCATAATCAAGCACTCTCCTTGAGTGTCGTTTTCGCCGGAAAATGTGATCGTTTTATATTTGGGCACCGGGTTCGATGACTCGCCGACAACACAAGCCCGGCGGACACTGCACAAGATGACGACAGGATCTCCCAACCGAAGGAAAGTCGGGGAGGTGTTTGGATGCATGGGAAAAGCCGCGGTTTTGCTCCGGCCGACACGGTACATCTCCTTCATTCCGATCGGGCAACACCGCCGCCGGCCTGTATTGAACAGCCTGCCGGTTTGTCATTTGGGTAGTCAACGGCATCAATCACAATTTTCTGGAAGAAGAGGATATTATGACAATGGTAACTGACCCTTATTCAGGGTTGCAAATGGTTGAACTGAGCCACGAGTGGGGCCACGGCGTCCCGTCATATCCCGGGCAGAGCGATGTGGTCATGTTTCGTGCCGTGAAATTTGCCCAGCACGGCGTGATGGCCCATCGTATCAAGACCGTGATGCACACGGGCACCCATATGAACGCGCCGCTACACCTTGTTCAGCGCGCCGCCGATCTGGCGAGTATCCCGGTGGATCGGATGTTTGGAAACGGCGTGGTCTTGAACATCCCCAAAAAGAGCTACGAGGTGATCACCGCCGAGGATCTGGAAGCCGCTTCCCCCGACGTCCAAAGGGGGGATGTGGTGGTGATTATAACGGGATGGCACCATAAATACTCAGATGCCCTGGAATATTACGGTGAGTCTCCGGGGTTGTCGAAAGAGGCGGCCTGCTGGCTGGTGGAAAAGGAATGCAGGATGGTTGCCGTGGACACCCCCCAGGTGGACCATCCGCTTGCGACATCCCTGGGCCCCCACCGGGGAGGTCCCCTCATGAACCGACTGGCCGGGGACTATGAAGCCGCCACCGGACTGGACCCGAGGAAAGAGCATCCCGAATGGAATATTGCTCATAAAACCATTCTGGGGGCGGGGATTCCCACCATCGAGCAGGTGGGCGGGGACGTGGATCTTCTGGCCGGCAAAAGGGCCACCTTTGCCGCGACCCCCTGGGCATTCGAGCACGGTGACGCCTGCCAGGTAAGGTTTATCGGGATGATCGACCCTTCCGGAAACTGCCGCGTGGACGACGGCAAGTAAACAATCTCACACAGAACGGGAATAAAATATGAGCCTGCAAATATACAACCTCAGTCACGCCTTTCATCAGCATATGCCGGAATGGCCTTCAACCCCGAGCGTCAATGTCACGGTGGACAAGTTCCATGCCAAGGACGGTGTCTACCAGGTTCAGTGGGAAGGAATCATGCACCGGTGCACC
>PPCM01001131.1_pt1 | contig 13715 bp, 11 predicted proteins | sample 1555541 | NCBI WGS metagenome assembly PPCM01 (sample SAMN05284479, study PRJNA326546) | Marine sediment metagenome, whole genome shotgun sequencing project. | isolation source: marine sediment | place: Germany: Wadden Sea | collected 2012-09-05 | reverse complement strand
GCTGCCATTGAATCCTGTAATTTGGTAATAGGTTTAACAATCATAAACATCACTACAAAATAACCTACTCCTGTAGTAATGATAATCATAACAATCATAACGACAATTGTTGTTATCAATATCTCCCTAGAAGTCCTTTCCAATTCATCAGCATTGGCTGTTACACCCAACGACCAGTTGCCTGCAATCTTATGATACTGAACATATTTTTCATCACCATCGTAAACATATGAACCGAATCCCTCATTGTTTACCTGCATTTTATCAGCAAGGGCATCTAATTCATCATTTTCAAGATCGTATAAGCTCATTTTATTTATGAAATCAGCATTTGGATGATCAACTGTTAGGCCAGCATCATCACCTTTAATGTCTATAAGAAAAGCATAACCATTCTCACCTACTTTAATAGGATCTATCAGATCTGTTACTAAATTAAATTTTATCGTTGATAATACAGAACCAACATATTTGCCATTGTCATAAATAGGCTCACATACAACAACTACTTGTGAGCCATCAGCTTTTGATGTAATAACTTCACTAATAACTGTTTTACCTTCAGTCTTTGCCTCAATCAAATATTCTCTTTCACTTACATCAATACCCTTTAGATCATTGATACGATCAGACGTATAAACCATATCATTTCGGTTAATCAAAGCAATCATACCAATAAGATCACTATTCTGTTCTACTATTTTTGTTAAAGAGTTAATCACTTCAGAAGGTGATCTATTCTCTTTCAATGCTTTGATGACATCAATATCATCACCTACAATTTCAACCATTCTTACTGTTGCTTCTAATTTATCATTAATTAGATTAGCATTTAAAGTAGTTGTTTGCTCCATGCTCTCTAATGTCATTTTCTCAGTTGCCTGATAAGATTTCATTACAGATACCCCACCAATCACACTACTTGCAACAAAAACCGTCATCAGTACCATTAATAAAAGTTTCTTTAGTAATTTCATTTTTTCTCCTCATTTACTTCTGCGTAAAAAAATCCTCAGTTTAGTATGTTATATAACTATACTAAGAAGACTTTTACATTCAATATGTATTCAGTTAGGTACTATCGGATTTTGATATTTTTTTAACAAAAAAAATCATGCAGAACATGATTTTGTCCTATCTCCACTGTAACCGGCTACCATTTTAAAGGCCCATTAGCTTTGCGTCCATACCTTTCGATATGTTTGCCTTTTAGTTGAAATTGCTTATTCTAAAAGTATATTAATTTGATTTTTAGCAGTGGTCGAAAATAGTCCCGCCGGACTTTAGTCCCTTATACCCTCAGTTAGGTTATCTGAATTAATAACCATTGTCAAGTATTTTTTGTTGTATATAAATATATATTGGACAATGTTAGCAATCGCTAACTTGCTGATATAATGTATAAATCAATACTTCTCACCAACATTATCGGCTCGTATAATACTCATTAATTAAGAAAAGTGGACAATTATCTTTTGTCCACTTTATCTGTCTTATTCATCATTTTCAGCTTCTTTTAAATTAGATTTAACTTCATCAATAATCCCCTCTACACTTGGTAATTCTGATTCTACGTCATCAAGAACTTGATCTAAAACATCTAGTTCATCATTCACTTCTTCCATCACATCTTTAAGAAATGGAATTTTCTCTAACTTGTCAAGTTCACTCTGTACCTTGTCTAGTGCATTATGAACTTCGTTAGTTGTTTCTTCTATTACTTTATCAATTTTTTTTAGTTCTTCTAACGAGTCATCTAACTTATCTAACATCTCTGTCAAGGATTCATCTAATATATCTTCAACAGATTCTGATGTTATATCTACGATTTCATTAGCAAGATACATTCTACCAATAGAAACATCGTTCTCTTTTGCTTGTGCAACAGTTTCTTGTGTTGGTCTAATTAAATACAAGCTACTTAATGTCTTATCTGATAAAACACCTTGCAGTATTTCTTGACTAATTCTATAATCTTCAGCCTCAGGGTGAATGAGAGTTTCTGATATCAAAACATTCTCATCATCATATATATATCCAAGTTCTATAGACCTACTGATACTGTCTTTAATGACATCTGTTATAGACATACCAATATAGGTATTGTCTAATAGAACATCACCCTTATCGTTGAATGCGTTCATATCAATGACATTACCTTCATCATCTATTGCATACTCAATACTCGATAAACTGTCCATGCTTACAATAGCATAAACATTTCTACTCGGTAATAAAATCGGTTGTACAATAAATGCTATAAGTAAAATTGCAGCTAAAGACACCATGGTCATAACTTTTTTTGTATTTGCCTTTATAATATCTTTTTCAAAAAAGGCTATATAACTTCCTACTTCAATGTGTTTCTTCTTCTTTAGCTTAAGGTATCTGCCATCATCACAGTGTACGATGATATAAGTAGCAGCTACTTGATATACTAAGCCTTTATACATCATCATCACTCCTTTCTATATGAAGGACACGTGATTTTAATAAGTTCAGTTCACTGTCTAGTACAATGGTCGTCGCAATGGTAAACTTACGTGTTCTTTTAATTGTCTTTGTTGCAACCTCAAATACACGTGATAACACTAGAACTGGTAACCTCTTAAGTCTATAAAAGTTATCTTTTAGTTCATTAACATCAATAATATATTTAGCCATCTTCACAGAACGAACTCTTGTATCATGATGTTTGGGCGATTCTTTTACCAATTGACCTAAAGTAATATCAAATGATTCCAGTTTATTAGTGAATATCTCGATTTGATTTCTAAGATCCAGTCTTTCTGTAAAATCATTATTATCTTCAAGCTGTTCATCCTGTTTACTTATGTTGTTGTAGTACTTTTTATCCTTAACACTAAAGTCATTCAGTCTGTTTCTAATCACTAAAGATGCAAACGCAATAAAAGAACCTTTAGAAACATTGTATTTGTCTATGGCTTCATCAAAGGCAATCAAAGCAATAGAATACTCATCACTGTTGTTCAGATCCAAATAACCACCTATATACTTTGATGTGGTTTTTACTATAAAAGGGACATACTCTTGTATCAGTCGTTCTCTTTCAAAAGTATCTCCATCCTGTATATTCAGGAGTCGTTCTTCTAATGTATTTTTCATTCATCTATCCTATTATTTATACGACAAAACCTGTATAAGCTTATACAGGTATGTCTAGCATTTAATAAAGTGTATCAATCCAATCCAATAAATTATCCTGAAAGTCTTCTATTATTTCTTCTAATTCATCCATTGATTCTTCGAATTCATCTACGCTAATATCAACATGATCATCCCATTCAAGCATACTCTTGGTCCAAAAATTATTCAAGCAGTCATTTGAAGCTGTAACCTGATAGTCATTTACAAACATATCCCCAGTTACAACTTCATCTTCTTCAGCCAGTAGTTCTCCACAAACATGAATATCGCTGGTAAAATCACTGGATGCAATGACTTCTGCGTCTCCAGTTATTTTGATATCAGATACCAATCTAGACATGGCAGTGATAGACTCTGTAGTTTGTATAGAAACAATTGATGCATTTTTACATATAACATCTGCTTTCTTTACAGCAAAATCCTCTAAGTCAACTGTACTTGCTTGCAATGATTCTATTTCCACAAAATCTGCACTACCTTTCATAACAACAGTTGCTGCACAAGTCGCCTCTATACTTAAGTCCGTCAAAGTCATTTCACCATTAACAGTCGCTGCACTGTTTACTTTTAGGAACTTCAAATCAGGCATTGTAATATCAGCTATGTAATCTGCATTGACTATACTTTGATTTGCTTTTACACCTAGTACCAACGTCTCATCTTCTATTCTGACATCTAATTTGTCTATAATGTCTTTTGTGACATTTACCTTTACACTGAATACTTCTCCTTGAACAACATTTACTACAAAACCTTCTTCTGCTATGATTTTATCAAAATCATTTATATCATAGGAATGTTCAACCCAGTCTTTCTCTGCAAATGTCATGCTTGATAAGAAACAGGTCATCATGAGCACTACTATAGATATTCGGTATAATATTTTCTTCATTTTCTATTCTCCTCTTTTCTTTATTTCGACCTTTCACTATAGTATGCGACAGAGTTAAATATTTTGTGTCCCCTTTGTAAAAAAAGAAAAAACAAATCTTTTCTACAAAGATTTGTTTTCATTATTGTTTATCTAAAAATCTCATCCACTTTTTCAGCATAGTGATCAAAGAACATATCTAATTGCTCTGTTAAGATTCTTTCTAATTCCTCATAAGTATATCTCTCAGGATTTCTTAAAAGCGTTCTTTGAACCAAACCTTTTGAGGTTACTTTTGTTGTTTCTTTATAATCCCAGTTTTTAAACTTATAGAAAGTACCAGCATTTTCTTCAATCACTTTCTTGTAAGGTTGAAAACCATCTAAGTCATGTTCAAATGCAACCAATCTTATTGTAATTGGTTTACCCTTCTTAGCCAATAGTTCGTAGGAAATAATAGGGAACTCCTGACGACTCTTTACACGTTTTGGTAATTTATTGAAACTGTCGGTTCCAAGAAATGCAGATCCTTGATTCGTTGAATAAGTCATCAACTCGGGTCTAGCCTTTAAAAACATTTCTACAATATCTCTAATTTCAACATTTTCATTAAGTTCTTTATATTCAACTTCTACATTCTCTTTCTTAACTCTTTTTTCAATAACTGGTTCCTTAATCTCATTTTTCCTGCTAGAATTTCGGCCCTTATAATAAGCATCACAAGTCTTTTCAACAATAGTCTTTTGAGATTTATCACCTCTTATGTATTTTCTAATTGCAGTTAGTAATTCATTTTGTAGAGTACCAGGCATGGCACAGTTAAAACCAAGTATTTGATGACCAAAAAGCACCAACCACTTATCTTCTAATTGATAGATATTCACTAGACCTGCTTCAACTTTATCAAGGATTCTTTCAGAAGCATACATATTATAGATCGTCTTACTTGTAGAAGATCCATAACCAATAATCAATCCCTCATTTGCCATACTTTTATTGATAAACACTTTCATCTCGTCCAAATAGTTTTTATAAGTAGGACATGATTCCTCTAGTAATAACATATCAGAATAAGAAAAAGATGTCGCTCTAGAATGGAAAGGCATTAGATCTGCTAAAACAAATGAATGGTCAGAGAATATTTCTTCAGCTGAGGCTTTATTTCCTTCTACAGCTGACATTTTATTGCTCTTAAATGCCTTACGAATACTGGCTACACCAATATCTAAAGCTTCATCGGTATCTGATTTTAGACCGTACATCATTTTCATAACATTTTTGTAATAGGAGTTATCTGAATCAAAGAAGAAATCGAAACCACCATCAGCTGCATAAAAACGTGTATAATCTTTCCAGTTTGAACCTGCAACTCTTTTTTCCTCCATTACATCTTTTCCATACATTGGATTAAGTCCAAAATACAAAACATCAATTTGCTCTTTTGAGGCAAAACTTGTAAATGGCACTGGAGCGAGTGGTTTACTTTCATCGTCTTCAAACATCAACCAATTATCATCCTCTTTATTATAACCCAATACTTTATTAAAGCTTGTAGATATGCTTTTTATTTTTTGGTGATTATTTTCTATAACATCTGATAATTCACCATCAAGTAATTTTTCTAATAACTTTTTAAACTCATTTTCAAAATAATTCATGCAAATCCCCTCTCGAATGTCTATTAATTTCAAAAAAATATGTGTATTTTCATACTACTTATCATTATAAAGTATAATTGTTGAATATAAAATATATACTCATTACCTATTCATACATTTCACAAAGCGTCACCTCAACCTAATTCTACTATATTTTACAGTTTCATATATAGTGATTCATGCACTATATAAGCAAGTGCTATTTTACAGCTCAATTCAATTTATGATGAGCCTTTATTGCCTTTGAGCGATATAATTTTTCAATATTTTCTAACGAAATAAGTGATAGCATCAAATGAGTAGTCATTCTAGGATGATAACCTTTTTGAATCATTAGTGTGCCTTTACAAATTATATTGCAAATAAAAGTATCTGACTCATCATAACAATTAGAGTAGCAAGTGTTTAACATTATTTCCTCAACAATCTCTGGATCTGTACCATCTATAATAAGTTGAATACCATACTTAAGTATCTCCCTATCTTTATTCTCCATCGCCTCATAGTCATCATGCGACTGAGCAAAATACTCTTCAAGAGCTAATAATCCCTGTGTTCTGGCAACCTCAATCAGTTCGAGAATCGTATTCATTAAGTTCATCATTCGCTCTAAATTTTCCTCTATATTTTCGGTATTAAATTTTCTTATACAATTTACATCATTAAAATGATACATACTATTCTCCTTTCATTCCTTCTAGTTCTTTTTTTACACCCTGACCGTAAATATTTTTTACATCAATGATACCAATTTTGTCTTTTAACTCAACAGTATAATAGTATAAATAATAATCATCATTAATAATACGGCGACTTGTTTGACTTATCTTCTCTCCATTATAGAAAGTAAAAATTTCATCACATGATTCTACAACTAGATAGTAGATTTCCATATCTTCAAGAGTATCTACACTGAGGATTCTTATTTCAGGCACTTTTGGTGCATATTCAATAATGACTTCTTTAGTAACGGTTTCGCCATTTGTCTTTACTTCTAATGTAAATATATTCTCTCCTGGTGATAAGTCTAGATTAATTCTGTAGTCCTTCCTTACTGATAAATCATTTTTCATATGAAGTAGCGCATTGATATAAACACCGTCCAAATACAAGTCAAATTCTTCTGCGGAAGTGTTTTCACATGATAAATCAAGCATATAGTAATCTTTTTCCACTCTACTTGGATAGTTTAAATCTCTAAACTCAGTATCAGCACTTGAATAGGAAATACTTATGGTTTCCTTATATAGCACAGCAAATTTATTTACAGCTGTAATATCAAATACATTTATACCTTCATTAAGATCATACTCAATACTAAAGTGTCCTCCACTACTCACTTGAACAGGCCTCTCATTAATATATAGTTTTGGATATGCATCTATATGATCTGTTAATATACCTGATAAAGCAATCTTCCTATTCTGTGTTGTTTTAGGAAAATAATTAAAGACTATCTCAGGTGCTTGAGGATCAAACTCCACAATTCTTTTTTCTGTATGTGTTGTACCATAATGGTCTATCATCTCAAAAGTAAAATGATTTTCCCCTTGAGATAAGGCAAGTTTTTTATCCCAGTGTCCATCACTTCTTATAGGAATGTTTTCACCATTTACTCTAATGAAATGTTCATAATCATAATTATAGATATAACCAGATGCATCAACCTCATCTGTTGTAGACTCTGATTCAACATCCACTTTAAAATAGCCTTCTGGCAATTGATATTCAATTTCTCTGAAGCTTTTTTTAGTTCTACCATCTTTCATTTTAGATATAATTTCAATATTATATCGACCTTCTCCATTGTTAAGATGATAAATACCAGTAAAATCACCATCATCATTTGATACTGTATAACCATCTATCCAAACATCAGCATCTTTATGAGTTTTACCTGTTATCATCACTTGATCAAAATGTGTCTTCAAAGGCATCTCTATTTCTAGAAAGAACTTCTGATCATAGTTGGATTGCTTCAAAGCTTTATGAAGAAGGATAGATATCTCAGCTCTTGTTATAGGACTCTGAGGTCTAAAGGTATTATCCTCATAACCTGAAATCAAATGTTCCTCAACTGCAACTGCAATAAAGCCCCTCATATTTCTAGATATTTCCTTTGAATCATCAAATAATATAAGGCTACTTGATTTTTCTTCTATATTCAATGCTCTAATTAGAGCAACCGTTACATCTTCTCTAGTTGTGTATAAATCAGGCTGATAGAAGGGTTTGCCACCATATGGGTAATAACCAGTTAAATAGTCCTTAGATGCCTCTATATAGCTATAGGACCACCGAGACGGTAAAACGTCTGTAAAACTTGGATATAGTAACACTTCATTTTCAAGTCCAAATGCTTTGGTCAGCATAACAGCAAACTCTTCTCGAGTAACATACTCATTCGGTTTAAACTCACCATCAGCATATCCACTGAGTATTTGCATTTCCTTAAGTAGTTCAATTTCATCATAAGCCCAGTGTTCTTCAGATAAATCTGTAAAACTACCTGAAATATCTTCTGCATAAACTGAAGATGTTAATAAGAACATCAACAAAACACATATTAGTTTTTTCATTATATCCTCCTAAATCCAATGACTTTCTCAAGTTTCTTTTCACCAATAGGTTCCTTAAAATCTTCACTAATTAAATACTTAATATAAGTCTCAGTACCATAGAAAATTCTATATGCATACTCTCTCTTAATAGATTCAAAAATGCTTCTCACAAATCTACCATGCCTCATCTTCTCATTTACAATCTCAAAGTATTGATACAGTTTCTCTAAAAGAAAATCCTCATAACGAAACTCTTCCTCATTGCATAAGTACTTAAAAATCAAACACATTTCCTTTGACGAATAGTTATCAAAATCTATATGATGATCTATTCTCCCTTTTAGACCTTCATTTAACGACATCATTTCTTCCATCGGTTCCTTGTAACCTGCAAATACTGTTACCAGATCATATCTATGATCTTCCATATATTTAGTAATGGTGTTAATGGCTTCTCTACCAAAGTCTCTACCTTCTCCATACAAACTATAAGCCTCGTCGATAAAGAGTATCCCACCTTCAGATGACTTAAGAATATCAGAGGTTTTTATTGCTGTTTTTCCTACAAATTCTCCAACTAAATGACTTCTGTCGACCTCTATAGTGTGTCCTTTATCTAGTAGACCAACTTTATAGAAAAAGGAAGACAAGAGCCTTGCTACTGTTGTTTTACCAGTACCCGGTCCTCCTAGGAAAGCAAAGTGGTTGGAGATTTTTTCGTTCCCATCATGATAAACTTGATTAACATATTGATGAATCAGTATTTTTTTTACTGTTTCTTTCATATTATTAAGTCCAATGAGTTTATTAAGTTCAATCATGGTCTCGTCAACGATTGTCTTCTCTAGTAAACTTACAACTTTACTATTATTTTTTATTACAAAATGACAGTTACTATTGCTAAATCCATTCTCATTTAAACAAGTCATTATGATGCCATGTTTATTGTTATGAGTTTTAATCTTACTACTAGAAAATAAAGTTTGCTCTTGAGGAAGCATAATAATTTTATTATTTTGGTAACTATCATAAAGAATTTTCTCAAGTTCACACCTCTTTAAATGTTTGGCATCAATTAAACGGTGCATAGTAAAATAATTAGTTCTAAAAAGAAAAAACAAACCCTTTATAAACTTACGAGACATTGGTTCTTCAATCATGATGGTACTAAAAGTTGGTATTACTTTTTTTAAGTTGTCATTATTAAGGCGCTTTAACATAAATCTAATTAGTTTGAAATACTTTAAATAGGGCTCCTTAATATATGATTTCAACTCAGAAATGCTTCTCTTATAATGTGTTTTAATTTCAATGGACGCTACCTTCTTCTTTATAGGAGAGTAATCTATTCTTCTAATAGACTCATATTTTCTAGATACATCTAATCTTTTGATCTTGCTTTGAATACTAGATAAAATCATTGTTACGCTTTCATGAATTACAGCTTTATCTATTAAATCATGACTCCTCATGATTAACTCAATACAATCATCATTAATATCCAATATTACAACTCGCTTAATCCTAGAACTCTTATACCTGTTAAATGTGTATAATATCAAATAATCCTCATCATCATTAAAAGCAAGTTGATCTAAAACCATTCTTTCTAAGTAAATACAGACTTTATAATACATTGCAACCTCCTTCTAAACTTATCTATACTATAAACTGCAATCAAACAACATAGATGTCATTTAAATATCAATTATTCAATTATCAAAGAACAAATACCACTTATACTAGTACTATACAACTCTATTAGGCAGTATAGATGTCACTTAAAATGTTAATTGCAAAAAAAATAAGCATGATATCAATCATGCTATTACAATCTACCTATTTATGTTGTTATACATCTCTGTAATCTTATCATCAATTCTTTTCTTGATAATATCGGGTTCAAGTACAGTACAGTTAGAACCCATTTTTAGTATAAACTCCTCTATCTTATAGTCACCACGCATATCTGATTCATAAATCATATAATCATCATGTTCCTCATAAGTGACATTCAAACCTACTGGATTCTCCTTTAAAGCCAACATATAATTTTTCCCGATTTTTAACTTCAATCTCACTTCAATTCCTGTGTTTTTTAATCCATGGTCATCAACTAGTTTTCCTAAATCATATACTTGATCATACCAGTATTCTTCAGGATGCAACTCAATTTCCCGTATGCGATCCAGTTTATAAGGTTTCCATTTTATACTTTTAAAATCATACATTATACAATACCAATTCCTATCAACGCGTACCAAATCATATGGATTGAATTTTCTTTTACTCAGTTCACTGGTTTCAACATCGAAATTACTCACAGAAGCATACTTCATATACACTGGATACCTCTTTACGATGGCATACCTAAGCATTGTATAGATTTCATCTAGTCTCGTTTTGGAATCCAAAATCGATTTGGTATGAACAATACCAATCTCTGATTCTATGTCACCAGTTTTAAAACTTGCACATATCTTTGTAAGTGCATCAAAAGTAGCATTTGATCCAATGTTGCTATGGTCTAAGTGCATTATCTTATGAAGGTCATACAATGCTATCTGCTCAGTTTCTGTCAAATATGGTATTTTAAGAATATTTCTTTCTTCTAAATAATATCCTCCATATTGACCTCTTTGAGTAAGAACTGTATACCCAGCCTTTTCTAACTCCAATTTATACTCATAGACATTCCGTATATTCACATCAAGAATTTCAGCTATCTTACTTTTAGATATCACTCTGTGACTATGCAATAACCTTAACATTTCCAGTACATTACCAGTTCGACTCATACAACTCCTTACTCTATTTATCTACATATAAAACTATTATATCATACGCTAACTTCGTGCTTAGTTTCAATACAGACTTATGAAGGGTTAATCACTAGTTATTACAAATCGGATTATTTAAATCATTTAAAAATGCTACCTCAGAAATATCTCTTCGTGGCGTTTTATTGTTGATCCCATCATAATAACCAAAGGGAACAATAGACACAATATCCCAGTGTAAAGGAATATCAAGTTCCTTTCTAACTGCTTGTTTACTGAAACTCACCACCCAAACACCTCCAAGACCTTGTGCATGAATTGAAAGTAACATATTCTGAATTGCTGCTGCAGTATCTAATATATAACAGTTATCATCTTCATCATATTTTTCCCATGTATCATGAGGATTAACACAAGCGACAATAATAGCAGGTGCATCTTTTATACACTTTTGATTATAATACGGATCAAATTTTTTCATTTTGCTTTTATCAGTTACGACAATAAATCTCCAAGGTTGCCTATTACCACCACTAGGGGCTAAAGTACCAGCTTCTACTATATTTCTTATGACTTCCAATGGAATCTCTTTATTCAGGAACCTTCTAATACTTGTCCTTGTTGAAATTGCTTTTAATGTTTCTATTTGGTACACTCCTCTCAATAAATACTCTAATTTTTATAAAATCAGTAGTATAATGATAGTTATCCAATCTCTCTTAACTTGTTAACTATATTATGTGTTTATTACTCAAGAATAAATATAGAGATAATTTTTAAAATTATTTTATTCCGAAATAAACAAAACTAAATTTGAAAAGATCATTGAACTACTTAACACCTTGTCTATTCATCTTCAACAATCAAAGATTTAAAGAATTGTATTGAAATTTCCTTATTAACATCTCCATCTAGAAGTAAATACTTATGTGTATCAACAGCACCTATATGAAATCCTTCTCGTAAATAAAACTTACAAGCCGATGCATTAACATCTTGTGTTTCTAACTCAATTGCCTTAAGATTGTTTTCCATAGCCCAGTCACAACTCACTTCAATTAAAGCTCGCCCAATGCCCATCCCCTTATGAGCTTCATCTACACGAATATCATCAATGTAACAATAGTTGTTCCAGCTCTTATACAGGATAATCTGACCAACAATTTGATCCTTTAGATATGCATACAGCACATGATACTTATCTTGTTCAAAGTAGTTATCAATCGGTAACATTCTAGGATCATATTTTTTTGTAAATGATGCAACTTCAGTAAAACTATAATGAAACTCCTTATTGTCAAAGGTTACAAGAAGTTTTTCTGTAGATATCGAACGACTATCAATAGAACTCAATAGCGATTCATCTTCTTTGGTCATTTCTCTAACTTCAAATAAGTTCTCTAAATCAATTTTCATATTTCCCCCAAATAATCAGTATTCTGATATACATTTAATTTGTTATTAAGTTTATAAGCTGTACCTTAAAACCCATATATATATTATATATGAAAAAAACACTTTATATTAAAAAATCTCCTTTTTCAAGGAGATTTAAATTAACAATTTTCAGCGATAACTTTTTTATAAGGTGCTGAATCTTTATATATTTCATCTTTAAGTGGATTTAATTTTAATTTCTTAATTCTCTTGAACTGATAAGCAGCTAGTGCAACATTAGACAATAAAGCAATCAAACTTACTACAAAATACACTTTAGGATTATGTGTTGTTGCAACTGGAGCAATTCGATCAGCAAACTGAGGTATTGTCATTACAAACATGATCCATAATGCCAATGTTTGAGCTCTATGTTGTAACCATGCACCTTTTTTAATAAAGAATGAAGGTATTGTACATGATAATAACAATGCCAAGCCACAGTAAAATGAATGATCTGTAATACAGTTATATGTATATGCAAAGTTCCAAAAGTCATATGCAATAATCCAAACCCAAATCATATCAGGCCAAATCATATCCTTAGTCTTATCTTTACTAATATAGATACCTGCCCAACCACAAATCGCTATAATATTTAAAATACCTGCAATACCATTCATAATGTTCCAAGGACCAGACATTACAAATAGGTTATCTATAAATGCACCATCCCATGCACCGTATGTGAATACTTGAAAGTCTCTTAAAACGGCTTCAAAAATATTCAGTGCTAGAATTGCTGGTGGAAAGATCATTATCCATTTCTTTTCTCTTAACTTAGGCATATATCTAATTGCCATAAATCCAAGACATCCTGCTAAAGCAGAATAAGTTTTAACCCAGTTAAACCAAGTTCCAGTTCCATATTCATTTCCTGGAGCTGCTGTTGTTGGCCAAACAAATATTGTTAATAGAATCGGAGTGATAAGAAATAATGTAATTCCACCCCATTTTGTAGCACGCCCAAACTCATTAAAAGCCATTAGTGCAAATAGAATAAACAACCACATTGCCCAAACCTTTAAGTCAGTAACTTCATATAAAATACCCATGTTCACACCTCTATCATTGCATTTCCCACAATGACCTCTCTCTATACTAAATACCATAACATTACTATTTGGCTATAGATCTTCTTGGTCTAGTCACCAAACGTTAATATATTAACACATAAGATTCGCTCTTACAACACTTGTAACATCAACTAGTTGAAAGTTTTCAGTTTTTTATGTATAAT
>PPCM01001130.1_pt1 | contig 13744 bp, 3 predicted proteins | sample 1555541 | NCBI WGS metagenome assembly PPCM01 (sample SAMN05284479, study PRJNA326546) | Marine sediment metagenome, whole genome shotgun sequencing project. | isolation source: marine sediment | place: Germany: Wadden Sea | collected 2012-09-05 | reverse complement strand
TGGCCCTCCAGCACCTGCATGCACGTCCCCATGGAGTCTGGCTCAACACTCCACACGCGGCACGTCCGATCAATCGAGGCCGTTATCACACGGGTGCCCTGGGGGTTAAACATGACGCGACTCACCTCACCCTCGTGGCCGGTGAGCTCGACGAGCTTGGTCGACGTCGGCGTGTCGTAGACCATTACCTTGCCGTCCATGCCGACCGACGCGAACATGCCGCCTGTCCATGAGAACCGCGCGTCCAGCACCTCGTCGTCATGGTCGTTCACTGCCGACGCACAGTTGCCCTGTGCGGTAGACCACAGCCGACACGACGCGTCCGACGATGACGTCAGCACCAGCTCCCCCGAGTAGTCGAACGTGGCGTTGGTGACCTCGCCGGTGTGGCCTCGGAGGACGTGCCCCGCCTCGCCTGTCACGACATCCCACAGCCGGGCCGTGTGGTCGAAGGAGCCCGACACGAGTGAGTCCCCGCGCGTGTTGAAGTCGAGCGACACCACCTCGGCCGTGTGGCCGGACAGGGAATGCAGCAGCCCGCCCGTCTCGACGTCCCAGAGCTTCACCGTCATGTCCAGAGAGCCGGTCGCTACCACCGTGCCCGACGGGTTGAAGGCAACGCACACGACCTCGGCCGTGTGGCCCTCAAGCGTCGCCAGACACTCCCCGGTGCCTGCGTCCCACAGCCGCGCCGTCATGTCGAACGACCCGGTGACGATGCGGTCTCCGTAGGGGATGTTGAAGGCGATGCAGTACACGACGTTCTGGTGGCCCTCGAGCGTCAAGATCTCCTGTCCGCTGGCCGTGTCCCACACCTTGCAATTTCCTTGGATGGAGGCGCGTGACGCTAATGTTACACAGTCGTGATCAGGTGAGTAGTGCGCGCGGCGGACCACTACCAATCCGGCAGGTAAGGTCACGCACCACGTACGACCGGTGTAGCCACGGTGCATGCGGCGGGTGGATGCTGGATGGGGAGCCTCGCGGCCAGGGATGTCAATGGTAGGCTCCTTGAATCTAACGAGGCATTCTGCAGTACCGTAGCCGTAGCAGACCCGCCAGGAAGGGAGAGAAGAGGTAATACCGCCAGCGTGAAGCGATCCTGCATCCGAAACCATGGTGAACTTCGCCGTGTAGCCGGCGTTCGTGAGCAAGTGTACAAGCTGGTCACGAAACTCCGCATATGCAGTGTAGATGACCATGTCGTCGCCGACAGTAATACAGTCGGATCTACCATCGGCAAGGCGCAGGCCCTCCATGACGCAGTCTAGCTCGTGGCCCTGGAGCTTGAACATCCACTCGGGGATCCACTTACCGGCACCGGTCTCAGGAGTGAAACGAGAGCGAGACGGGTTGATGTCTGCTTCCGCAAGATAGCCAAATCTGAACGCGCCCGCGTACATCTGAGCATACTCCTCGAAAGCGCATACGAAAGTCGTGTCGTCGACACGCAAGAACACCGAACCATCGGTAGATGACGGCGTTTCAGTGAAGTCAATCCCCAGCACGTTGAAGTGGTGGCGCAAAAAAATCGGGTCTTTCTCCTTGCGCTGGTGCCATACAGCAATCATACGTGTGGACGAGGAGAAAGACAGAGAGCCGTCCCCGAGCCAGAAGCCGAATAGCTTGAGGAAGGATACGCGGTCAGCCAAGGCGACGGGCAGATCGGCGGGGTGGTGGATCGCAAGACCTTTGGTGCGCAATTGGTAGCGCAGAGCGGTGAACCCCCTCGTCTCCTCGATGATGGGTTGGAGGGTAGTACGCCCCTCGTCTCCGCTTAATCGCTTCGTCCTGGTCCTGTCGGGGACAGAGACGGTAGTCTCTCCGTCAAGGATGTCTTTGGCCTTCACCTTGCGGTAGACGGGGGCCTTGGAGCGGGTCGAGGGGCCCCACTCCCCAGGGCGAAGAGGGGAAGGGTGAGGTGTGACAATGTCTTGGAGTGGGCAATTATGGTCCGCCGTAACATCTTCGGCGCTACATATCACACTGTGTTTGAACACTTCCCCTTCGAAGTCACCGGATATGGCGTGCCCGTGCTCGTTTATGTCCCCAAGGCGAACCCAGTGATCGTGATCGGGGGTAGTCACGACTGATACGAACGTGTGGTCGCAGCGGCCATCAACGACCGACGCGTCCTCTGGTGCATAGAGAGACGGCCAGCACTTCGCAGCGGCTGGGGTGGACACTTCGACGAGGTCTGTCGGGCCCTGGTTGACGACGAGATGGGACGCCGATTGGTAAATGAGGTTACAGGTCTCCTTGTCGTATGAGGCGAACTTGAGGCCGTTGTCAGACAGGACAGCACCCTCAGAGTCTATCTCGAGCATCTTTTCCACGTCAGCAAGGAACATGAAGCCCCTGTTGGTCAGGAGCTGGTGGTCGTGCTCAGGGAAGCACGTCCGGTCATAGGAGCCCGTGATAAACTTGTCGCCCGCCTTGTTGAAGGCGCAGTTGGTCAGAGGCAGCAGATGGGCACGAAGAACCTTAAAGAGATAGAAATCAGAGGGCGTCGGCTCGGCTAGCTTCGCCTTCAGCTCTGAATAAGAAAGATATACATGTACAAACTCTCGATAAGTGTTCCCACGAGTGGCCTCCGAGACTTGGATATCAGTGGCTCTTGTGCCGAGATCTGCATCACGAGTGCCTGTGTGTCCGTCTCAGGCTCCAATGAGAGAAGATCAACCGACTTAGCTCTGAGTTCGTCACCCTGCACATACTCTAGCAGGATACCAGGAGGGTAGTATCGCAGCAGAAAGCGCTTCAGTTTCATTTCACAGAAATCGACAAAAAACGATTTACAGTTATAAAAACGAATGACGCATTCCTCCACGAACGTCCGTCCGCCGACCCACGATCATCGCATGTAAGTCTCGTGGACACCAACAAGTATCCATCATCGCCCGTGTCTTAGGAACGCGAGACATCCCCAACGCCCCTCTCTTTCCTCCCTCCCCAGTCCGTGGCTTGACACTGTCTCCGTGGTCTGGGCGGGGACCAAGCCGTCGATGAACATGGTATCTCGCGTCAACCTGTGGCACCTGCCTTCGTTAACGACCCGTGTGAACCCCCTCACGACGTCCTCATCATCGTCGACCCCGAGCCTTGACGGATAATTCGCCCCACGCCCGAACCAGTCAGCCCCCGTGCGGACGAAGAGCTGGCCCCAGTCCATGTGGACCGCGTCGACGTCGTCCGGGGTGGCGATGGGTGTGGGGTGGGTGAGGTGACCGGTGGTGGGGTGGAGGAGCCCGCCCGGGTTACCGCCACAGCCGAGGAGGCGGCCCGCGGACAGGATCACGGTGGACCGTGTGTCGCTGGTCACTCCATCGACTGGGATCGGAAGGAGCGCTGGTTTGATGACGGGGGACGAGCAACGACCCAACCCGAGCTGCCCGAGGTCGTTCATTCCGCATGCCCAACATTGGCCCCGGTAGAGAAAGAACGTGCAGCACCCCGGTCCGTAGCGTCGACATACGACGGCTTCAGGGACCACACCGGCGGGCAGGGCGACGGGGGTGAACACTGCGGGTGTGTTTGGGGTCCTTCTGTGGGCAATGGGCCGCATCGCGATGGGCTGACCGATACCCAGCTCCCCACAGTCATTGTTCCCACATGCGAGCATACCGTCCATCGTCCAGGCGAAGGAGCACTCGTAACCCGTCTGGATGCTGACAATCGTGTTGCCATCGACCACAAAGACGGGCCCGCTGTAGGTCTGAGCGTTGTTGACCCCGAGCTGCCCATACGAGTCTGTGCCGTATGCGAGCCACCCCTTGTTCGTCCTCACGAACACCTCCCTGTTCCCCGCAGCAACATTCATCACGGTTAACGGGGCGACCAGACGGTGGTGTTCCAGGAGGGAGGGTCTGCGGCACTCGAAGCCGGTCATGAAGTAGCCCCACACCACCCAGCCCCTTGACGTCCGGGCAAAACTAACACCACCGGCGTGTTTGAAGGTTAGAACGGCGGGCATTCGGATCCACTCCGTGTCAGTATGGCCGTCGGGGAAGGCCTTGTCGAGAAACACGCGACCGTGCGCCACAGTGAGCGTGTCGAGGTTATCCACAACGACAATACGGTCTCGGCGGTGCTCCACACGGGAGATGTATGTCTTTCGACATAAAAAGTAGGCTTCGGGGGGCGCGTTGGCCGCTTTGAGAATTGCAAAGGTAACGTTCGGTGTCAGCGTGTACACAGCATTCGGCAGCCTCCCCGGAATATGCGTGGAAGTCGCCGAGTGAGGCCCACCAACAGCGTCGAAGCCGAAGACCGGCGACACTGAAACATGTGCGGGCTGACAGCCAGGCTCCGACAGTCTCAGCGACACATGACCAGCTACAGGCCCACAACCGCCGGATTGCGGTGTTTCCATTCTTTTTGTTTGTGTGTTTTTTTGTGACCTCGACCTTTTCCGCAGTGTATTTACCGTACAGCCTAGAACTCCTCACCATCGCTCTCCTCCTCCTCGTCCTTCTCTTCCTCCTTATCCTCATCATCGTCTCTCTCCTCCTTGATGGCCTCCCGCACCGCATCATCGATCTCATCGGTCAGTCCGCTCTGCCTGAGCTCAGTCTTGATGCCCAGGTCGGTCTCCAGCGCCGCCTCCACGTAATCATCGAACACGGGCCGGTCGTCCGTCGACTCAAAGCCGTACTTTCTCTTGAACACGGTCACAATGCATCCCACATCGCGATCGAAGTACTCGCGGGCCTCTCTATGGTCAATGGGCAGCATCTGGGGGAAATCGATCATCGTAATCACCTCCTCCTTGCTGATCATCAGGTTAAACTCGTTGAAGTCACCGTGGACGACACCGTGCCGCGCCATACGGCAGATCAGCTCCATCAGCTCGGCATACACGACGTCGGGGTGCGCGATCTCACGCACGGTGTTGAGCTGGTAGCCGTCGACCAGGCTCATCACGACAGCGTGGCGGTTGATATCCACCGGGACGGGGGTGGGGAAGCCGTGGGCGAAGAGGGCCTTCATGTACGCGAACTCCTTGAGGGCCGCGAGACGCGACATGTACAGCCAGTTAGTCTTCTGACGGTTACCCATGTAGTCGCGTTTGTTCTTCACTTCGCGGAAGGAGGTTCGGCCGAGGCGCTGGAACTTGACGACAAGCTCGTTGCCGGCCGCGTCACAGGCCATATAGATGTCGGCTTCCTTGCCAACACCACACTTGCTGCCGAGAGCGCTGACCTTGCCGCGCTTGAAGAAAGCGTGAAGAGCAAGGTAGTCGTAGCCCTCGAAACTAAGCTGATAGCCCTCATTACGGCCGCCAGTATGCTGCAAAAGCTTTAGCCTGAGCAGGTTGTTGACGATCTTGGACACACCACCTCTCCGGATCTTAGAAATGGACTCAATCAGCGGAAGCGGCACCCACTCGTGGTTCTTCATTCCCATCTCACACGCAGTGAGACATCTATAGTCATCTTGTTCCAGATACCTCATTGTAGTCACCACAAGCCTGCCCATTCGTCCGTTATCTGATGGTTCTCCTGCGACTATAAACAAATGAAAGGTAACGAAGTCCGCTCATATGGACGCGTAACGATTTGTGGTCGAGAAGAACAGTTAAAGCTGGGCTTGGCTAACCATTTCGAGGACACTCTTAAATCGAACGACAACTTGAATAATTCCATGAACCGCCGAAGAGGGCCTGTCAAGCCAATTTTGGCGATTGATGAAGAAAGACTACGCTTAATATTAGAATCTGATGGGAAAATTACTCGGCCGCGCGCTTCTAAGAAAACTATTCCCTCTGTCTTAGCGCAGCGGCGCCGGTCAGGCCTTAAAACACCCCGCAACGACCCCGTAATACCCGATTCGGAGGTTCCACTGACCCCCTTCATGCCCAACTTCCGCCTCGCGTCCTATGCTGTTCTTGTGAACAGCTCTGTCGTTGTCCTTCCTCTCCCGGCGCTACCTCCCGGTGCGGCGCCCCCAGCCCCGTACAGCGGCGTCATGACGGCCCTGAACCCGGGAGACTACACGGCGGACGTGACGCCCGACGGCGAAGCGATATCTCGGCGCGTTGATTTATGTCAAGTGGTTTCCACGCTGGATGCCGCTCCCCCTGTCAAACAGGCAATGCTAGAAGCCGTACGACAGCGCGCGATATGCCTCCTCCCCGCCCGCCTGGCCCACGCGGCCACCCTGATCAAGGTGCCGCCCCCAGCCCCCCCGCACCCCCATTGGGGAGGCGATCCCGAGGCCCTCCACCGAATGATCGCCAGCCGCGTGGAAGGTGCGACGGAGGCCATGACCGCCGACCGCGTCAAGGCCTTTATCGCGGCCAACAACTTGGGATACGTCACACGGCCACTTATTGCACCAGGTCGCCTCAACCGCCTACCCGCGTCGCTCGACACGGTGGCTGGAGCTCGGGGATTCATCTCCAAAGGAATGATCGTCCACGAGAAGTGGGAACTAAGGCCCGCGGGTCGGGCCGCCCCCCACACGTTCCCATGCCTGTCCCCCGTGGTCGTGCAGTCGCTCCTGATGATCAAGGAAGCGATGCATACCCTCAACAGCGAGTGGCGCACACAATCAGACGTCGAGGAGGTCAATCTCAGATTCAAATTTGATTATAAGGCGGTCGACGGTCAGATCTGCGATTCGCTCTTCCGCCAAGACAGGGACCGTCTCCGAGCACTATACAGGGCTGGGTTTACCCGAGCGGCCCTACCCCCGCCCCCGTCCCGCCCGTCCAGTGATGTGAGCACGGCCAACAGCGATGATCTGGACGAGCCCATCGTCCGGCCTCCTGCCATCCAGCCCCCGCCCGCCTTGTCTGCTCTGCCTGGTATCGTGCCGGACGTGTTATTGACGTGCTCCCCGCATGTTCTGTTTTTGACTCGGTTAGAGATGCTCAACATCCAAACCCGCACTGACGCGTCTGTACGATGGGCTCAGCGAATGATGGAGACGTGCGAGGCCACCCCCGCCGCCATCCCTAGTCCCGGCCCCCACCCCACCCTACCCACCCCTCTGGCCACCCGCGTGTCCCTGGAAATGGGAGCCTTTCTCGGCGACTTACTCCTTGCCCGCGCCCGCACCCTTTCCACGCTGTTAAAGACCCCGCGGCTACTTCTGACCCTCCGCGCCAACCTGACCCCCAGGTTGACCCCGGGGAGGGTCCTCGGTGAGACGGGGCAGGCATACGCGGACATCATTGACACGTACAACACGGTCGTCCAGCCGGCCGACCAAGACCTCCCCAAGGTCCTCCAGGAACTCGCCGCGCTCATCGAGGCGAGCCGCGTGGCGACGTTTATCACCGGCCGCCGCCTCCCACTCCACATGGGGCCGCTCCTCGGCGGGATTCGGGCCAACGTCGACCCCGTGTGCGATGATATCGCGTCATCGCTGGAGAAGGCCTGGAAGGGCATGGTGGCGTCGTTCCAGGGGGTTCAGGGGCCAGTACCCAACAAGCTCGTCGCGTTACCACCTGGGGTGTTGGACACACTTGACGATATGTGGGCCACAGCCAAATCCCGCCTGGATGCCGCCCTCACCGCCATCCAGGCCATCCTCGCCGACCTCGGCCCCATCGTGCTCCGCGTGTCAGCAGTCTACCGCACAGGCCTGGTCGACCTCATGGGGCGCGCCTTCCCCGACTACACCCCACCCGCGGAGGCTGACCCCACCCGGGTGTTACTCGACGCCGTGTCGGACGACACCCCACCCGCCCCTTTGGTCGTGAACACGGTAGCTCATCTTGACGTCGTCCGGGCGGCACTCGCGTCCCTCAACGGGTTGACCAAGGAGGTGGAGGCGCTGCCGGACATGCACCTCGTGCCCCCGTTCGGTATGGCCGTCCACCCACTCAAATTCTCCATGGTCGATTTATTACACCAGGCGCGACTCGCGATTCTTGACGAACTTTATAGAAGATTAGCCACCCACAACGCGCGGGCCCTACAGACCCAGCACACCTTCGAGCGTCGCCTGGACCGCATCCCCCGAACCCCCGACGGCATCGTCTCCCTCCGCACGGCCATAGACAGTGCGGGGCAGCAGCTAGCCGACATCACGACCCTCCTCACTCGTCGGGTCGACCCCGCCCTAGAGATAATGGACGGCGCGGGGTACTACCTGCCCGATGAATTTGTCGATAACGTGTACCGACTCAAGGGCAGCGTGAAGCGAGTGGACCGGTTGATACAGCTATCTCAACTCCGGCTGCAGTCAGCAGGGAACCAATTCAGCGTGCATTTCATGGAGAAGGCTCGCAGCGTCAAGGAGGCGTTCAACGCACTCGCCCCCGACGTCCAGCGCTGCCTTGTCCTCGAACAGGGCCCCGCCGAGGAGAACGTGGCAACCGCGGACAGGCTCCACACCGACCTGATAGAGCTGCTAGAGGTGTCTGCCGCCCTCAACAGACACGAGGGCATCATCGGGCAGCAGGTGACGGACTTCTCCGCCCTCCGCGACATGGTCCACCTCATCGGGTCCATCAAGCACGTCTGGGAGACCGTGGCGACGTGGGGGGCCGTCAGAGAGGCCCTGCTGTACGGGGAGTTACTCGTACAGGAGCCCAGCAAGGCGGAGGCGCTGATCAACACGGAAAGTACCGAGCTACGGCGCCTTAAGGTCGACTTGGCGGGGTACGGGTCGCCGCTACGCACTGTTGAGAGACTACTGGCAGACTTCGCGGCGTTTAGCAAGCATCTCCCACTGCTGCTAGTCATGTGTAACCGCGCGCTGCGTGATCGACACTGGCAGGCGCTGTCCGTGGAGACTGGCTTCTTCTTCAAACCCTCCTATGGAATGACGTTTCGAGCCGTCCTCGAGCAGTACGACTTCGCGCCCTTCATACACACGCTGCAGCGCCTCGCCATCCGTGCCACCAAAGAACTGGAGATTGAGGTCGGGGTGGGGCTAATCAAGACAGACTTCGACGAGTTGAGCCTGCGCGTGATCCCGTACGACGAGTGGCTCCAACGCGGCGTGGGGGACGTAGCGGCAGGGGAAGGGGCCGAGACGCCGTCCCCCGCCCTCGTGGTGACTGATCTCGGGGCGACCATAGGCCGGATCAATGACCTGGTGCTCAGCGTGAAGTCGTTATACCACTCTTCATTCGCCGGGGCATTCAAGGAACAGCTTACAGCGTGGACGAGGAAAACTTCCGATGTGTCCCGACTTTTAGCCACGTTAGCTCAGACACAGGATGCCTGGATCGCCATCAAGCCTCTGTACGAATCGGCTGAGGTCCGCGCCAAGCTCCCTCAAGAGAGCCGCGTGTTCGATGCAGCCGACACGGCCTGGCTGGGTGAGGTAGCCGAAGTCATCAAAGGGGTGCCGCGCCTCGCCCCGTTATTGACAGAGCTACCGGATGGGACTATACCGAGGTTCAGGAAACAATTCCAGGTGTTAACTAGAGCCTTATCACTGCTGCTGGAGGCTGAGCGGGTGGCGTGCCCAACACTATTCTTCCTCGAAGACGACCAACTGATGGACCTGCTCTCCTCCACGACATCCCCAGCAGTCCTCCCCACGTCTCCATACATTCACGTGTTGCCCGGGGCAGAGGCTATCATCGTCGCCCAGCCAGATGAGATAGATATTGACAGATTCAAGGGCATTCCACCAAACACACTCTTCAATGGGGTTAGGACGCGATACGGCGAGACGGTCACGATAACTCCGCCGAATTTAACCCTATCCCCAAAACCCGCCAAATGGATAGCCCTCATTGGGGAAGCGATATCACGCGCCTTGACAACGTCATCACTGCCCGCTGCAATGGACTACGCGAGAGCTCTGGCGGATCCCTCGGACGATCAGCTCGTCCAGGTGGCGTACAAGTGGCCCCAGGCCCTCGTCCCCGTGGGGGCAGGGTTCGCGGTAAGTCAGCTGATGGAGCAGGCGCTCGCCGCCGCGCATCCGAGGAAGGCGCTTGGTCAGCTGCAGGCGAGGCTAGACAGGGCAGTGAAGGCGCTCAGACCGCATCTGGCCGCTACCCACCGCAACACTCATTCTGTCGCCCACCGCCGGACTCCCGAACTCGTCCGACTGATGCTGGTGACCCTGAACTACGCTCTACTGTACTACCACGACGTGACGCGAAAGGCGGGGGCCGGGGACGCGGCAGAGGTGTGGAGCCGGTCGATGAGGGTCACGGCGGGCAACGCCGCGCCTATTATACACTTTGGTCGAGCTGCTATACCATTCGGTGCAGAACTAGCGCCGCCGCTCGTCTTGCCGCTGACTACGGACGCCAACGCGACCCTCGAGGCCATCGCCACTGCTCCAGACGGTGTTTCGTGCCTCACAGGTCCCAGCAGCCAGGGGAAACGCACCGTGCTGACCGATGTCGGAGCCCTCACTGGCCACGTGGTCCGCCGGCTGCCGTTACCGTTCACAGGCCCGGCAGCGGACGAGGATAACGCGCACCTATTGAGAACGGTCACCGCCCGCTACCTCCGCGGTGCTGCGGCCTGTGGAGGCTGGCTATTGGTCACCATTGGCCCAGACGCGTCGATCCAGTACCTGTCAGCCATAGCAGGCGCCATCCGGGCCATTCAATCGGCGCTCCACACCGGTGCGGCATCAGTGACCATTAGCGGTGAGATGGCGCCGTTCACACCCACCTGCCGCCTGTTGATATCCGGCCTGGTCGCCCCCGCCCCCGACCGCATGACGGTCCATCAACTGTGCCGTCCTGTGGCCTACCACGCGCCCATCCCAGCCGTGCTCGAGCAGGCCCAGCTGCTAGCCCACGGGTTCAGCGACACGCGCACGATTGGAAAGGTGGTCAACGAGTGGATGGCGTTGTTCGGGCGCGGGATCTCGGGCGTGTCACGCAACGCGTACGTCCTCCAGATGATGCACCGGGCAGCCCGTATCCTGTTCGAGGCCGACCGTTCCGAAGGGGTCGAGCTCGGCGCCTTCCACGCTGCTATAGTCACCGAGTGGATGGACTCAGTGCCCATTCCTCTGAAGCACGACGCTAAGTCATACATAGCCAAGGTGTTCGGGACATCAGAGGCGCCGCCACCGACACAGGACGTCGCCCTCATCCGCCGCAGCGTGGGCATCGTCTGCGATACCATGGGCATCATCCCACTCACCCAATTCGTGGATGAAGTCGTCGGACTCGTAGAAGCGATCAGAAGGTCAGCACGCGGCAATATGGACAGAGACAGGACAAGCGACAGGGGCATCATGATATCCGGTCCGCCACAGTCAGGAAAGACCACCATCCGGGAGGCCGCGCTGAGGACCATTGCACAGCTCGCTACCGTCGTCCGCGATCCCTACGAGGCGACTTTCAGACCCAAGCCGCGCAGTGCGGCCGAGTTCGTGGTCGACGAGTACGCCATCAACCCTGAGGGTCTTGGGAGGGCGCTAACGAGCGGCCACTTCTCACCCGACGGAACATTCAGGCCCGGCGTCCTCGAGGAGCTCGTCACGGCCCTTGACGCCGCCCACCGCAACACTGAGCCGGTGCAGGATGACCACATGGTCGACACCGTCCTCCAGAGACTGAGACGGGCGAGCTACACGGCGGCCCCGCCACCCACTGCACGGGCCCCGACGTCAGCACTCGGCCCACCCAGTATTGGCCAGTCGTTAGCCGATATGAGCAGCCGGCGGTGCAGCATGATCATCATCGACGGTGAGCTGCCGTCCGTGAGCCCACTTCTCGCGTGCATCCACCCGGCCTTCCAGTTACGGTTCGCGCGAGGTAACGGTGTGTCGCTGCCCCTTAACACGGTCGTCATCGTCGAGTGCTCGTCATTAGAGGGGGCGTCGCCGGCCTTATTCGCCAACTTCAACGTCCGCGCCTTCGAACAGCCACCGGTCTTCGCGGAGGCCGTCCTCGCCCGCCACTTCCTGCGCCCCCCCCGGCCGCCCGTCACCTTTGCCCCGGTCGACATCAACAGCGGGTTCCTGGCCGAGGTTTTCAACGATGTCCACGCGTCAGACACCTGGTCCCCGGACGTCCGCCTCGCACGCCAACTGGCCGCTCTTCTACCGGCTCTGGTCTCTATCTTACCGCCAGCTCTCGACGAGCGACGCGCTACAGTGGTCCCGATGGTGGCCCGCACCTTAGCCGTGGTCGCAAGACCCATGCTCGATCGGGCGATAGCCACGATCAACAAGGCCTACACACCGACGAGTAGCGGCCCCGAGGTGCCCGTCGTGGCCAAGATTGACGCGCCTCTCACACCTTTAGCTGATACATTACCGAACGGGTTCGACGGCGACCTCTACAGAGCTGCCACACTCGCGGGTGACGTCGCGCTCATTCAGGCAGGCGTCGCCACGGTAGCATCGATGCTAGCCGTGGCTGAACTGCACGGGGCAGCCGGCAGGGAACTCGCCCAGACCCAGGCTGCACTGAATGAGGCCCTGTGTCACGCCCTGGCCGATACAGACCTTCTCATCGCACCAACCTCGTCTGCCACCCTGCCCGACCTGCCACTGTCGTCAGTGTTGTCGGGTGCCTACGATGTATCCGCAAGCCTCGAGCTCAGGTCAGCGGAGGACGGCACCCAGTTCCAGTGTTTAACGGTTGCGGTAGATTATATCCCCGGTACTGTAATTCACGATGATTACCTGACCGAGGAGGTCGCCGCCGCCCCGACCCCACCCGAGCCGCCCATCCTCGCCCATGAACGTCTCTCAAGGGTGACCATGCCCACCCTATTAGCGGCCCACACGGACGTCGTCCTCGTCCACACCCACCGCCCGTTAATCGGCCCCATCCTCGACGGGGTTGCCACAGAGTGCATTGACCTCGGCGGGTCGGCCACCATCGCCACCCTCGCCGAAGGGTTCGGGGCGGACGCGGGTCTGCCCGGTATCATGGAGGAGGGCATGGAGGTGATGGGGACCTTCCTGACGGTGGCCACACCCTTCGTAGAGAATAGGCTGTCTCACAGCGGACACCGGAGATACAAACCTAAGGACGGCGCCGCGTTCAGTGCGTTGTTCGTCGATGGAATGGACCTCGGGGCGTCCACACAAGACGGTCCCTCAAGGCACAGCGCAATGATGCAGGCCGCCATATCAGAGCTGATGTCAGCCAGAGCATGCATGTCAATATTCGGTGAAACCGTCGAGCGGGTCGAGATTGAACACTTTGCCATCGCACTTCCAGTACGCGCCCCGCCCAAAGATGCCCCAGTCTCCGCGGGACGGTGGCGTATGGTCGCTCGCGGCGTCCCATTGTCACTCAGGCCTCTCAAACGCCGCGATATACAGGCAACCATCCAGTACATCGCTTTACAGGCTTTACGTGCCGTCAACCCGCCCCGGGACCGCCGCCCCGCCCTCGCCGCCGCCATGAGAGTCGCAGCACACCTAACCGCTGAGCTATCCCTCGCTCTCCAGGCCCATGAGGCCGCTTCACGGGCCGACCCTCTGCCTTTATGTAAGGTGACGCGCCTCATGGCGCTGCTCACCGCCATACTTGCCGCCCGACCAGACCCCGTCGAGGTGGTCCCTGGGTTATGGCGGCACGTGGTCGAGACGGCCTTACTGGCGGTCACCCCCCCCGGAGAACGTCAAGACGTGATGCAGGGGGTGATATTTAGTACCCTCGCCGCCGCCGACGTCGGGCCAGCCACCCTTGGTACCGGGGACGGGCTGCTCGCCTTGGGCGCTATAATCCGTAAGATCCGGCCCGCTGCCGACCTTCGTGAGGAAGCCATCGAGGAGGTCGTGGCCAACATCCTGGCTGACGCGCCCCCACCAGGCCTGGCCGATATACCCACCCTAATCGATCGTG
>PPCM01001129.1_pt1 | contig 13746 bp, 9 predicted proteins | sample 1555541 | NCBI WGS metagenome assembly PPCM01 (sample SAMN05284479, study PRJNA326546) | Marine sediment metagenome, whole genome shotgun sequencing project. | isolation source: marine sediment | place: Germany: Wadden Sea | collected 2012-09-05 | reverse complement strand
GTGGGGCCGAGAGCGGCCTGTCCAATGATGTCAGCCAACAACCGGGTGGAGGGCGGGTGGGGGGGCAGTGAGAGAGTGGACGGGGGCATGTTAGTGAAATGACGGAGGACTGTGTAGTCTGGGCCGTTCAACTCTTTCCCAGCCAGACGTCGGGCCGCAACAACAACACAGCAACCTAACAGCACTGAATTCTCACGCTCAATGGATGATGCTCTCCTTTGCGACCCCAAATACTGTATAGCACTCATTATGCAGGCAGATATAGTCGGATTCTGCTTCTCTTCAGCCAAACGATCATGCTTCTCGGTTAATGCGTCCATTTTGTCTTCGAGTGCTTTCATATTGCGCATCATTGTAGCATGTTCATCCTTCAAACGGTCTAGCTCGTCTTGATTCGGTGAACTCGACAGTATCCCGCGGTCGGCGGACATCTTTCTACGAACACTTCGATTTAGTATCTGTTTATAAGAATGCCCAATTAAGCGCGATGCCACGACTTCTGTGCTCACCATTATTGGGGATTTACCACTTCCTCCCAATCATCTTCCCCAGCACAGCCTCGACCCGCGTCTGCATGGTCTCCGACAGCTCACCGGCCCGGGCCCGCGCTTCCCCGGCCAGTTGGGCGACCTCAACGTCAAACTTCTCGGAGATCCCCCGCCGCTGGTAGATCTCCCTCACGCGGGCCGTGGCGTCGTCGCCATCGGTGTTAATGCACTCCTTGAGGGTGGCGAGGTCGGCCAGCCCAGACTCACCAGCAGCATGAATATCGGCGAGCGCGACGGCGAGCGGCCAGGAGCATTTCCCGTCCTGGACGTCCGTTCCGATCTTCCCCAGGACCTCGGACGGCGTGAATATGTCCATTACGTCGTCCTGGATCTGGAAGATGCGGCCCAGGAGGACCGTCACCGGGGGGAGGGCGACGGCCACCTCAGTGGTGATCGACGACGACACAGGGTGGGACGGGGTGGAAAGGGCAGTCCCGAGCAGCTGACCGAGGGCGAGGGGCATGTAGAAGGTGTAGTAAGACGTCTTGCATGTGTGGATGGACGTGCACCGCTCCATGGCGGTCGACGGGCTGTCGAAGATGACGTCGTCTTGTCCGACGGTCCAGTTGATGTCCATCATCTGGCCCATCTCTGTGCATCGGACCACGCGCTGCACGACCCGCGTCAGGGTGGCCCCCAGTCCGTGATGGTCCTCAACGTGGCCGATGACGGCCAGGGCCACGGACTCGAGAAGAAAGGCGTCGTTCACCGCGCGGAGTCCGATTTCAGGCCGCTTGTACCAGCACGGGCGGCCTCTGCGGGTGACAGCAGCGTCCATCACGTCGTCGGCAACGAGGAAGGCTGCCTGAATGATCTCGGCTGCGTAGGCCACCAGAGCACACGCGTCATGATGCTCAGGGGTGAATGCGTCACCCAGGATGGCCTTTGCCGTGTCGTACAGGAAGATGCCCCTCCAGAACTTGCCCCCAAAGACGTTGAACGTCAATATCTCGCGCATTTCAGGTGCAAGAACAGCAAACTCGGGCTGATCAATGATAATGCCCATAATATTCTCGATGATCCTCTCGCCATCATCCAGGATGCAGTGCTGAGCGTGATCCGGCATTTTTGTTTCGAGAAATAGTGAAACTAATTCACAATGGGACCCCCGAGTGACGACGTCTCCGCGACCCACGATGCCTATCACCAGGCCTATCATGCGAGACAGACTGTCACAAATCTTTATAAACTGTTGCACATAGGCTTACTCAGTGCAGCATCTCATATGATCCAGCAGTGCGACAGTGCGGCCATGGAAACGGTATTATGTGCATACATGACAGTTTCAAATGGTTTTGTCATCTCGTGCGGACGTCCTCCTGACAATTTGCTGTCGACTTTATAGTCGGTTAGAGGTGTAACAAGTACGCGGGTGCATGCGATTGACAATGTTCAATCCAGTCACGCAGCGCCATCCTATTCGGTGCAGAAAAGTATATAATCCGCAGGCAAGTTTGCTGAAGCTTTTGTTCAATGGTGGAAACTCGGACACGGGACGAGGTAAAGGGAAAACTGAGGCGTCCACAGGTTCCGCTCGGGCCACGACACCAGATCCCAATCCCCCCCTTTAGTATGTAGATTTAAACAGACGACCTACTCAGATTCGGCTGATGCCGCCCGCTATGGCAGCGAAGTGAAGGCCACGATGACAAGCCGAAACAAGACGCTCGAACGCCCGCAGCTGTACTTCCGTGTCCGTGTGGGTCGGTCGCTGCATGACTCTTTCGCCCTGTACCGCACCGTGTATGACCTCCACAAGGACCGGTTCGAGGGCCGCGGGGGAATCTCGGCCAACGCGGAACGTAACGCGTACCGGGAGCCGTCGTCGATGCTGCGGTTCCCCGTGGTGGACCTGTTCCTCCGCCTCTATCACCAGTCGACATCGGATGCCGAGATGGTCGAGAAGCTGATACGGCTGGCGGCCATGACGGACGCGGACCTCATGCGCGCGGCCCCCCCGCCGTTCGCATGGCGGTTCTGCCACGCTCCCGCGGTGGTGTCGGCAGCAGCCAACCCATTGTATCACACCCACGATGATAAAGTGGCGTTCACTCGAGCGGGTCGCCGCAAGCACAAGATCTCAGATAACGACTACCGCCATCTGTACTACATCTTCCGCTTCCATCAGCCGTACACCAAGGCCACGCGCCGCACCACCGCCACCCGCCACTCCAAACGGTCCGCCATGTACCGACTGAGGTGGGCGGAGGACATATGGGCGAGCGCCGCCGCCGCCACCGCCCGGAAGCGACTCGCATCGAGAGTTGAGAGGCTGAGGGCTGGGCGAACTAAGGACCTGCTGGCGTTCTGAAGGGGCTGGATGCAACACGGAAGAGAAATTACGGGGGTTCACAGTCCGAATCGCACTGGATGAGTGCTGTCGACACGATGGGAGTTGGCAGACCATAAACTGATTGATGTCGACGAGCGGTAGGGTAGCGGTATACTTCGCAAACTTGCTCACCGTCAGACAAGTGTCGGCTGACGAGCATGGCTGCAGCTTCAGTCCCCGCGGGGCGGAGACTACCGGCCTGCAGCGCCGGCTGGGAGGGTGTTGGTGGGTGCCAATATGGCTTCGAGGACCCGGTTCCGCTCCGTCCTTTTGACGTGAGCTCCGATGGTCCATGCGATCAGGTCCTTGGCTGTAGGGTGTACTAATTTATAGTGCTGGACGCACAGCTGGTGACCATATGGCTTACTCCTGCAGTGGTGCTTGGGCAGTTGTGGTCGGGTGTGCTTAGTCCGTTCACTCTTGACTACCTATAAAGTCGTCACCGAAATCACGTCCTTGGCGGGTTGGCGGGTGCTTGTCTTCGGGCGTCTGAGGTCCCCCAGGGAGGGCTTCCTCAATGGTGACCATGCACTCCGATACTTCTTTTAACGTCTTGATTCTTTTCTTTTTTCTCCCTTTTTCTTGTGCCAAGTAGGCTTGAACTTACTTGACCCTTCCCATAGCCGGGCATAAACCAACCCACACCGTCCAACCACCGTTATACACATTGTTTACCGTCTAGTGCTCTAGTTTGTCCTGAAGAAATCGCCATCACCGTCGTCCGCCGCACGCGTGGCCGTCTTGGACTGCCTCAGGCTCCAACCGATAACGACAACGGTGTGAACGATAAATACGACCCCCAGCACGGCCCACACGATAAGAGAGATGGGCAGGCCGGACTTGAACATGTCAGCGAAGGCCCACGATATGAGCAGCGAGTTGAGGGTGAGGAAAACGATCAGATGGGCGACAAAGGTGCGGTAGATCACGTTGACGACAAAGATGGCCGCCACATGGGCCGCGAGGATGGCACCCCAGACTAGCACGACCAGATAGCAGGCCCGAATCATGTAGAACGAAGCCTTGGAGTCCGCAATAGTCTTGTTGGGGATCTTGGTCTCTACCAGGTGGATACACCACATACCGCCCACAATGCACACGGAGATGCTAAGGAACATGAGGAGATGCACTGCCCAGACAATAAGCTGGCGCGTCTTGCGTTTGAAGTCTGTGGCGCCGAGAGTTACGGGAAACGAGTCAAAAAGAAGATCCTTCCAATTGATCTTGCTGAAATCGATCTTGTTAGACGCAGTGGAGGTCTGCATCGGGGCAACGCTTTCGTCAGCCATGTTTGAGGTATTTTTCAATGACAAAATCTCGACAGATCAAGATTGTGTGATTCGCAGAATAAAGCGCGCTGAACACGCCAGCTAGGGACATCCGTTATGCCAACATCTCTCCATAACAACCACCTTATAGTTTATGGTATTTATAGAACGACGTCGGGTCGGACCATCGCCGGTCTCATGGCGATGTTCCTTCTCGTCCCTGCCCTCCCGCGGGAGATACGTGACAGCACAAGACACAAGACAGGCATGGGCCGCTACTCGGCAACATACACCAGCTCGCTCTTATCTACCGGATTCCTCTTGATGTACTCGTTCTCAATGAGATGCTCAATGCGCTTCTTGACCACCTCCACATCCACAGGCCCGAACTGCATCCGCTCCTCGATGAGCCTGCGGATCTCATCAATCAACACACCCATCGCCAGACGCCTCTCACGCTTCATCGTCCGAACGATGGCGGAATCGATACGGGTGTCGCGGAACAGGTCCAGCTCGGCACGGCGGCTGGCGACAGGGGCGGGGCGTGACGCGCGACCGTCGCCGAGAGTTACTATAAATGACGGGGATGTAAAGTTGGTGTTATAAATAACATTGATCCCCCGCCTTGTCGTCAAGCCGGCGCCGCCGAGGGCCTCGATGGCGGCGATGACGACGGCCTCCGGCATACCAGTCACCTCCACGAGTCGGGGCAGGGCGACGGGCCCCTCAGCGAGTTGTAGCAGCACCAGACCAGCAGGCAAGGGACAGACGACCTTATAGGACCGTCCCTCGGCTCCGATGACCTCCAGGTGGGTCGTGGAGTGCGTGGTGCTGAACTCCATAGCCCTGTTAGCCGGGAACTTTGTGGGGCCAAGGTAGAACGTTCTGAAGGCTTCCTGTACGTCAGTTAAGTCCTTGGGCAGGGTCGCTCGCGTCTCCGTGTCTAACCCCCAGTGCGTCCTGTTAAGCACGGTGACCCGCGCCGCCTCCCCCATGGCGGGATGACCCTCTATAAACTCCCTCCATAGCTCTTCCGCCTCTCGGACGTCGGACATCATGCCGTCGAGTTTGGCGGTGAAGGACTCGCCGCACTGGACCCGGATGGTGGCCAGGACCTCCTCCTCGAGGGCCATGTCTGCCGTCTGGCGGTGGAGGAGGCGCCGCATGACGGAGGCGGTGTAGAGTCCCTCGAAGAGAGTCTTGTCGTCGAGACGCCGGAAGACGTCGACAAGGAAGGAGATGTGCTCGTGGACGGTCAGTCCTAACGCGACGAAAGGGGCGGGTGTGTGGGCCGTGAGGAGCCCGTCGAGATGCACATCAAGAGCCTCCGAGACCGCCGTCTGGTGCTGCCTAACGCCATCACCAAAGGCTGCAGTAGCCCGAGTCACGAGGGCTGCGGAGGAATCGGGGACACAGAAGGTGGCGACACGACCGGCCCCGTGTTGAAGCCCGACGAGGGCGCGCATAAGTAAAGTGGAGTCAGATATGGTCGAGATTGAGTCGGCAGTCGAGGATCTTATAAATGTGTGGATTGTCTGGAAGAGCGCGTCGCGTTGATGGAAGAGGAGGTCAGCGGCAGCCTTGAGGTGAGATAAGGCTGTGGCATCACCCGTGAATGCATCCCTGAGCAGTGTGATGAAGTTGGCGTGTTCTAGCAGTGTTGTGCTGTGCGACGTGATCAATGCGTCGAGAGCAGTGCGTCTGAGGTCTGCAGTGAGTCCAGGGCTGCCTAGTACTGTATCAGCGATGGATGTTTCCTGGTCGAGGATGGCGGCGACAGCTGGGAAGTACTCAGGCACCGGTGTGTCCTCCAGCAGTGTGATTTGACGGGCCATGTAGTGCTGTGCTGCCCGTGCCGTCATCGCCGTCTCCACCTCGGGTGTCAGGTAGTCTAGGGTGGCCGCCATCGAGAACAGTGTACGGAGGAGCTCTAGGCGGGCTGTGTCGGGGTCCGTGCGGGCTGTGTCGTGGGTCGTGAGGATGTTGTGGAGGAGTCGGTCGAACGTCAATGAAGGGATGGCGTTGGCCTTGAGACGGAGGACGCAGAGGGTCCAGACGGACATGTCAGGCGATATGGTGTCCAGTGCCCCGAAGATGTCGCGGATAGCAGCCGCGTTGGCCGAGAACTGCGCCCATTCTCCCGCTACGACCTCAAGAGACGCGGGGTCGCTCAGATCCACCGCATTGAGGCGAGACCCGATGCCGCACGTGTACTCATCGATCTCCGCGGCCAGGTCGGTGTAGAGGCGCGCGCTGAACCCATGAAGGCACGTCTGGTCCACAATGTCAAAGAGCAGCTCACACGGTGCCTCGGTATGGACGTGATCGGGGCCGGAACGGGCCTTGTGGAGCATTGTGGATAGCTGCTCCCATGCGGAGGAGTAGAGATCCTCGGGCTCGGGCTCACAGACGAACTCTTCGAAAGAGATGGGGGGAATTGCCTCGTTCCCGGAGCCCGATCCTGGCGCATCAGTCTTGAATAGCATTTTCTCTGTCTGTTGGGCCTGGGGCCGCATGAAACTCGTGATGGATCGTTGCCTATCGCCTATACCCATCGATTCGCTCTTCTTGTCGATCTGTAAACAGAACAACGATCGTGAACGATTTGGGCGTACTTTGCGCGTAGATTGAGTAGCATCACGACAGTGCCATCATTCTTTGTATGAGGGTTCCAAAGGATTTAGAAAAAGAGAAAAGAAGCGGTGAGCCGAAAAAACAAATTAAAAAGAGTACCCTGCGTCCGTCAGCCACGGTAGTACGCGTACATGGACAAAGAAAAGTAGCCTAGTGCGTACACCCCCAGCATGAGCGACACCACATACCATGGTGACAGCGGCGACATAAAGTCCAGCGGTCCAATTGATGGCCACAACAAGGCCCCGTGACCATACACGGCGACAGAGCACGGTACGCGGGCACCGGGGGGGACGGTGGCGATCGCCTTGGGGCGCGTCATGTCTACCAGCCCCCACATGGCCCAGGTTTCGACGGCGGGCATGGGTTGGAGCACATTGTCGTCTGTTACGATGAAAGTTTGGACGTTGAGGCGCCAGGAACAGCCGTTGTACCATTCACAGCGCTCTTCTGTGACATCAGTGATGATGCATTCGAGCGCTGGACTAAGGAACCGTTCAACGAAGAGCTCTACGCGGCCATCGCCAAGAACACCGAAAACAAGGCACATGAGCGACGCGAGAAAGAGAATCGTGCAAAAAACATAGCTGGAGATGGGACCAGCGATCCGGGATAAGTTCCAGAGCACAGATGATGCTGTAGACGACAGGGAGCGGGTCGACATATCTGATTCAACAAGAAATCAGCATCCATAAAGTGGTGCTGAATAGCATGCATACTTGCTATTTACGCGCACTGTCGTGCCAATAGCGAAATACGAAAACAGTTCGATTTACAAAAGTGTTAACTAACTTTTGCAACGAAACTTGGCGGATATTGTGGCATGACAGAATTTGACATTAACAGCTTGCCGCCCCCACCACCACCTCCAGACCTCCCTGACTTTGAACCTCCTGCCGAGATCCCAGACATTAGTTCCATCCCCCCACCTCCCGCCCAAGGCAACGCGATGGGTCTTAACGCAGAAGAGACCAACATGCTCCTGAAGGAGCTCAAGCAGCGTCCCCAAGTGGACATTTCCGACGTCTTTGAGGACGCTGGCCTCTTCCCTGGGGTCCAAGTCTGGGTGATGGACGGCATGGCGCCACGGGCCATCCCCGAGGAGGAGCACGGCACCCTATACTCAGGGGACGCGTACATTATCCTACACACACTCGAGACGGACTTCGGCACGGACTACACGCTGTATCAATGGGCTGGTGACCAGGCGGGGATGGACCGCACTGGATCCGTGGCTGTGTGGACGGTGCAGCTAGCGGGACACCTTGGGGAGATCGGATCACGGTGCCGCATGGTGCAAGAGACGGACGGACTCGAAAGTATCGACTTCCTGGCCATGTTTGGCGGAGTAATGCACGTGGAGGGCTCCTGCGCCGTACGTCGAGGCCTCAAGAAGGTCGAGGCGCGCCCCCCCCGCCTCTTTCACATCGTCCAGTCCAATGGTGAGGTGCACGTCATGTCTCGTCGGCCCCATTGGACGTCGATACCCTGCGTCACCATGCCTCGTCGCCTAACATACCATGATGACGGCACCCCGAAGAGATACGTCGACCATGGGCTGCCGTGGAGCCAGAAGGAGCACGGGGACTGCATCACCAAATACGCCGGCCTCTTTGTTCTCCAGCACCAGGCGGGGATCTTCACGTTCCACCCCCCCACGCCCCCTTCCCGTCCCGCGCGCCATAAAGAGAAGGCCAGGATGCTGGAGACACTCGTGGCGCTGCAGAACGAGACCCCCGGTGCACGCCACTTCATCGTCGGCTCAGACACCGAGTCTGACGCAGCGTTCTGGGACCTCGTTGGTGGCCGCCCCACATGGGAACGCATCGAGGGCTTCATCGCATCACGCCCCGCCCCCGAGGCTGATGAAGACTTCACCGATGACGACGAAGAGGAGTACATGGATCCAGAGCCCAGGCTATACCGGGTGTCCTTCGCCACTGGGAGTCTAGGGATGGTGAAGCAGGCACCAGTCAAGGGGGACAAGTTCTCCCGCGACACCCTCACGGACGACGCCGTGTTCATCCTCCTGGCCCCCGCAGACCTGTTCGTGTGGACGGGCAACAGAGCGACACAGCTGGAGATCTCTGGCGCGCTGCATGCGGCGAAGACGGTCATAGGGCCCGACAATGATGTGCCTGTCGAGCGTGTGATACCCACCATCGAGCCGGTGACCTTCACAGCCTACTTCCACATGTGGAATCGCGTCCTGCACCCGTCAGACTACCGTGTGGTGACCAATACGATCGCACCAGCCCTACCAGACAAGCCTATCGACGTGACGATGATGCACACCCCGCCCGCCCCGCCAGTACACCCCACCACGCCCCCTGAAGGCCGTATGCGATGCTACAGGATCAGTGACAACAAGGTCACCACGCTAGCGAGAGACAAGTACGGCCACTTCTACTCGCGGGACGTGATCGTTGTCTGTGTGGACAACACGCACCGCACGGGCCCCAAGGAGGACCGTGCCTTCCACGTGTACGTCTGGCTGGGCCAGGACGCCTCCCCCCTGCCCCTCCTAACATACAAACAGGTCCTCATGACCGCCTTCAGCCGCCAGGTGGAGTCGTCGGGCGGCGGGCGGCCCGTTCACCACTGGGAACGCCAGGGATCCGAATCCGTCGCCTTTAACCACCTCTTCGCCTCGGCCATGGTGATCCACACGGGCGGCATGTCCCGTCTTTACCTCCCGCCCCCGCCCCGGACCCCGGCGGGGGACGGGATGAAGCTGTACCAGGTCGGGGGGTGGCCGTACTCCCCGCCCCGTGCCGTACAGGTGCCGCTGTCATTCGCGTCGCTGAATTCGAGAGATTGCTTTATAGCCGTCATTCCACCAAATGCCCCCGGAAGACCGTTGGCCTGCATGGATCACGACGGGAAGTACGTCATCATTCTGTGGCGGGGCCGCTCCGCCGCCGACGGGCTCGCGGACGCCGCTTTCGACTTAACAGCCATGTTTATCCCCATCGACGGCGACCAGGACGAGGACGATGTCGCGACCGTTATCGCCGAGCGAGAGGGCTGTGAGGGGGAGATCACGGCGGAGGCGTTGGGGTCGGTCGTGCCCATACTCGACGAGACGTTGGCTTATTCGAGCCTTTACCCCTCCCTGGATAACAAGGCGGTCGCCACACTCACCCGACCCCTGAAGGAGGCGACCGTCGGGCTCACCAAGGCGCGCGGGGACGGAGGCTTCGACCACCTCATCGTGGACGACCTCCTCGCCGCTGACCGCCGACCCGACCTCGCTGACGACCTCGCCCAGAAGTCCTACCCAACCCTTAGCCAGCGCGCGGGTGACCCCTTCATCCCGAGGCTGTTCCGACTGGGGTCGACCACGGGCCGGTTCGCGTACCAACGAGTCATCCCCATGCAACAAGGCGCGCTAGACAGGGGTCTGCTGTTCCTGGTTGACACACACGCGGCGGTCTTTATTTGGGGATCGGCCCAGCATCGGGATTATGCCCGGGCGGTCGAGTTGGCCCAACGCTATGTCGACGTCGGGGCCGTGCGTGACGGTCGTTGTGGTTGTGAAGTGGTCGCCATCGCGCCCGATGATGAACCCCCAGCCTTCAAGTGCTGCTTCCCTGGGTGGCATGATCGCCCCGAACACGTCCCAGTTGACCCCTTCGCCGAGCGGTCGGCCCGGTATGTCCAATGGGGTATTGAGGCACGAATGGCGCGCCTCGCGAGGAAGAAGGAATTGGACGACGCTAGGAAGGCCGCTGATGATGCCGCGGCGGACAGGATCGTCGCAGAGATGCGGACGACGGGGCAGATGATGTGAGAGTGTAGAATAAAGCAGTGCGTTTCATCACACGGTGACTTTCATCTCATAAAAATAGTATCGCGAAACATAAATCTAAAGCGTTTATTGCCAATGTGGTAAGTCTAATCTATACCCTAAGCCCCGTCACCCGCCCCCCGACCTACCACCCGGGCCGCCTCCATCAACACCGCGGTCGGCAGCATACGATCCCCCGCCGCCCTTGGCCGGCGCTCCCTGCCCTGCGTTGGAGTTCTCGGATTGGATGGGTGGCGCGAGGCAATCTGATTGGCAAGAGGGCCCGGCTCAAAATCGTCGGAATCACTGCCGGCGCCTGAGATGTCGTTGGACCACAGGTCCCGGCGAGTCGGGACGGGCGGGGTGACTTGCCTATCCACTTGTCTATCCACCTCCATCTGTGTCCCACAGTCCGCGGTGTCGACTCCACAAGTCTGACACCCCGCCCCCGCCCCGATGGGGGCCGTCTGGGTGGCCGTATCCCCTGTACCCGACCGTTTCTCCTCCATGACCCTCATTTGCTCCTCCATGATTGCCATTCTTCGTCTCAGCAGCACGCTATGGCGTTCTCTTAAAGCTAGGCGGCCTTCAAGGGTAGCTATCGATTCATCCGCGCGAGAAAGTTGGGCTTCGAGAAGGGCCACGCGTGAGGAATCGGTGAAGATGGGGCTGAGGCCGATACTAACGACGGTTGGCGGGGATGGGGCGGATGGACTGGGAACGAGTTCTTCGGGCAGGCAACCTTCATCGGAAAAATCGGCGAGGTTGGACTTGGTACTGGATATTGAGTCGCTTTCGGCATCCGGTTCTTCGGGAACCTCCTGGTTTGACCCGCTGGTGGCCGGACAGGGTGACTCTCGTTCGTTTTCAGGCTCTGTCGCCTTCAACTTGTCGAGAACATTATCCAAGACGCCCAAATCTATGGCATCCTCTTGTTTCTCATCGAATCGCTTGATAGATGCCAGAATTCGTCCAAGCATACTCTCTATGCTCCAATTCAAAAAACGAAATTCGTATTCCGAAACTGGCTTCCTGATTATCTTGCCGTAACAGCGGACAATGCTCACAGCGCATGTATTTAGCACCCGTTCATCGACGCAATATCTTGGCACTGTATTTATTTATGGACAGCCGAATCGCATCTCAAGATCAAATTATTACGCATCACTAATTACTCATTGCAGATTCGGAATGTAAGGAGCGTGTCTGGCCATCCGCATCCCGTTCAATCTCTCTGATTTGCTCCAGCGTCAGCTCCCTCCAGATCGGTGCCCAGGCGTAGCACTTTCTGTGGTATTTGAGGAACACCTGCCGCACGAGGTCGACGATAAATCTCTCCGCTCTGCCCTGTATGCCGGGGATGGCGAGCTTGACCTTGACGGACTTGTACGCTGTCATCATCGGGTTAGATGTGTCCCGCCAGTCATCCTTGAGGGGTACAGGCTGGCAGGAGGGGTGGAAGTCCGGCTCGTCGTTTTGTTCGTCGAGAACGTCCTTTACGATGTCGATTACGTCAATTTCCCGCCTTTTGAGGTCTTTTTTCGACATGCGTAACGCGTTACGTTGGTCGCAGTCGCCAACCACGTGATTTGACTTAATCTCGAGAACAAACCTGTCCCCAAGCAGCGAGGCGTGGTACACGGTCGTCATTACCGGATACATGTTCGTAGACGTCTCCAGCATGTTGAAAAGACCATGGGGTGTGACGGCTTGGAGGTAACGAGGCAGGTACGACCTGATGTGGAACATCTTGCGGGTGTAGCGGCCCTTCCTGCCGTCCTTCTCGCACTCTATGTTCTCCAGGACCTCTATACCATCGTCCTTTGTCGAGTCTTCAGCCATTCCTCTAGCACACATGTATAGCGCGCCGATGTAGTACTCCTCAACCGTGAAGGGCAGCGGCATCTGAAACTCCTTCAGAATCATCGGTGATGGGGCTGAATGGTAGCTGCTTCGCTGGGGGTCGGTTGGATGTCACCAATTCGTGTGTCAAAAAAGACTGGGGCATTTGCGGAATGCATTGCCTGCCAACAAGGCATCCACCGCTGTATTCGGGATCTAACTACGTGTGAAATGACATCTGCCTAAAGCTACAATCATTTCTCCCTTACTTTCATCCATATCCAATCAACTTTCTTGGGGATCTTGCTGGTGTCGATGGCGGGGTTCTCGCATTGCCCGTAGTTATGGCCGCACGACCGGAGTCCCCGCCGACTGACGGCGAACGTCGCGCCCGCGTGGACCCAGCGCATTAGGGATATTAATATTCTACTACTATTTATAATAGATTAAGAATACAACCATTCAAGGTGATTGCCATTTACTTAGGGATCTTGCTGACATCAATTACTGGGTACGAAGCCATTAAAGAAACGCCATACTGGTTGCCACGGTTACGGGCAACGCGGAGGTTGCCGTTATCGCGCCAGAGGGCGGACCAGCTGTTCTGCACGAGCCAGTACTCCTCGCCCGTGGTCTCGTCGACGCCGTAGCCAACAAGGAGAACGGCGTGGTTGAGGTGGTCGGGGGTGCACTTCTCCGTGGTCTTGGCGACCGCGGCGCTGCCCTGCCAGCCGGGAAGGCCGTCGCACACGGCGATCGAGATGGGGCCAACGGTGGCCAGGGCGTGCTGGAGGGCCTTCTCGTCGCCCTCGGGGACTACCTTAACACCGGTAACGAGGCCGGCGGGGTAGGCCTGGTCGGCGGGGACCTGGCTGGCCTTGCAGGAGTGGTCCGTCTCGCGGTAGGGGTAGGCGAGCTCGGTGGGGATGTTGCCACGGTAGCGGGAAACCCACTGGAGCACGTTGGGGGGCACGCCGCCGTTGCATCCGTTACCGTAGTCAGCGGGGGCGCAATCCATGAAAAACTGGCGAGAGGGCATCATTGTCGAGGAAACGGCGTCGACGCCCTTGTACTTCACGATCTGGCCGTAGATGGAGCCGGCGGACGCATGGGCCCAGCACGAACCGCACATGCCCTGGTCGAGCACGGGGGGCGCGTAGTGCGTGGTGCCGCGAGTGTAGTCAACAGACTTGGGGAGGTTGGCGTACTCGTGGTCCTCGACGGTGTGGTACTCGGCGCCGGCGTTGAGCATCTCCTCGTGGGTGTAGTGGATGATGCCGCCGAGGCGGGTGCGGGTGGGGGCGGCGACGTTACGGCACTCGGCAGGGACGT
>PPCM01001128.1_pt1 | contig 13747 bp, 13 predicted proteins | sample 1555541 | NCBI WGS metagenome assembly PPCM01 (sample SAMN05284479, study PRJNA326546) | Marine sediment metagenome, whole genome shotgun sequencing project. | isolation source: marine sediment | place: Germany: Wadden Sea | collected 2012-09-05 | reverse complement strand
CACTGTTTATAAATGCACATACATTTCCTCTCTTCTGGAAGCTCTGATGCCACAGGGGGATCCAGGACCGGGACTCTCCGCTGGCTCCTAGATCACACAACTGTGGGCCAGGACATCCCCAAATCCCTGAAGTGGTGTCGATTCTCCCGGCAGAAGACATGTCGTAACCGTGAATGGGCGTTTATTGTGGACGAACGTAACAAATCTCTTCTTCTTAATCCAGGCGCAAAATTGGGGCCTGGAGACGCAGCAACTACATCAGTCCACGGACGTGACGTGTTAACCCCAGTATGGTAGGTTGTAACCGGCGTAGAGCCGCGTAGAACGGACTTTCTCTCTTTGGATGTGTTTCAAAATTCAAAGATTCTGTATCCCACACACTTAAAGCAATTCGCGGAAGATCTTTCGCGCCCGTCTAGCTCAGTCGGTAGAGCGCTGGACTCTTAATCCAGTGGTCGTGGGTTCGAGCCCCACGGTGGGCGCTTCTTTTGTCTTACTAACGTCTCTCTATGCCTAACCCATGCCTTGTCAGCGGGCTCTGTGGCCCTCGAACATCTAACCCAAAGGGAAGTGTGGATTCATTGCTGCTTCTGACGTCCAATAACATCCTCTCGCCCACTCACCGGAGTCGGACTCGCATCATCGCAACTCTCAGCTTGGCCGACACTGGGGCATGCAGGCACTGCCCACGTGGTAGTTTACGGGCAAAAACGTCATCGGGTGCTATTCTCGTGTGCATTTTGATGAATTTGTTGTCAGACCAGAGTGGGAAAGTGATTTGGGGTCGACAGAGATGTCATATTTATGTTGGGTAGGAAGGTAAGAGAAGCAATAGGCTCCTGAATGCCTGGTGTATGAACCACTCAAAGAGTTGGTTCATGTCGCTACAGGCGTAAGATTGTGTACTACATCAGGTCACCGACTTTACATTTATGATTATTCTTCGGCAGCGACCTCTTGCTCAACAGTAACCTCCTCAACTGCAGCAACATTCACCGGCTCGGCCACTTCCTCGGTCTTGTCAGCCTCCACCGCCTTCTCCACGGCCGGGCTGTTCGCTACGTACTCCTCGATGAGGCGTGCGACGTCAGCACCGACCCCAGGGACCTCAAACACGGGGTCACGGCCCTCGCCCGCCGTATGGAGAGTCAGCATCGTCTTGTTGACTGTAGGGGACCCAGCGAGCTCGTTGGTTCCCCAGGCGGCCCATTCCGTGCGGCTTGTGACGTCCAGAAGACCGACACCTTTGGCCGACGCCTCGATAAGAGCTTTCTTTCCGTTCCGCTTGACGACGCCCGACTTGCACTTGGCGGGAAACACGGTGGCGCCGTACCCGGGCAGCTCCGCGGCGACTTCGATGAACTTTCTCTGTGCCGCGACTTCATCGAGGCCTTTATGCTTCTCGTGCTCCATATAAATAGCATCTTCCCAGTCAGGGACACGCTTGGCCTTGAGGTGAGCCGCGGGGACGAACTCGGCGATGTGTTTGGCAAGGAAGCCGACGACGTGGCGGTTTTGGTTAAAGTCGCCGTACGTGGCTTGCATTGCAATGCCTGCACACTCGGTAGCCTGGGCCACAGTGGTGGAGATACGGCCATGGATGATGTCGTCGCGAGCCTGGACGTACATAAGGTTGGCGAGCGAGTCATCTGTTGAAGCAGCGGATGCGTCTTCGGAAAAGTGAAGGCGCTTTTTGAAAACGAAAGTGTCTGTGGCCTTCCAAGACTTCATAATCTCAGCAGGAAGCTCATCTGGACGCACATGCGTCTCAACAGAGCCAGACTGGACGTAAATGGCAAAATTTGCGACAGCTCCGCCAAGATCGAGCTTATCGGCAAGGAGTGAGACCAAATCCTGGCACTTTGTGTCTTCGCCAATGGCGATAGTCTTAGAGCTGCCGTCAAGCAACTTAACAACAGCTAGAGTCATTGAGCCACTTCTGATTGTACGAGTCTTCTTAAATAGCTCGTCATAAGAAATCTTCAGACCAAAGCAAAAACTACAGAATTTGCGGAGCCCAGTGCCACCAGTGCGTGTGTTACTTGTTTTTGTTTATCAAAATTGATTTCCAAAAGTGATTTTAGGCACCCATAATTATATCACCCCAACCATTTACCCTACCCTTACCATTTATGGGGATCCACAGGCACGCACTTGTTCTGGCTAAGAAGCGTACCCATCACATATACACCCGCATGCTCATAAACATCGGGAGCGGATGAGAACACGAACACATCGCGGTGGGCAGTCTCACCGTCGACAGCTTCACCCACAGGGACACCGCCAAAGGCCGAACGCTCACGCATCCACTCGAGGCGGGGCTTGATGTCAATCCCAGCGGCAAGCTCGGCCCAGGCGGTGAACATTGTGACGACGCCCCAAGCGGGCATATCGGATGATACTTCAGGGACGAAGGGACCGGCAGGGTTCCATTTGCCGCGATGGAAGAAGACATCGCCCTCGTAGCGAGCGATTCCGTGGTTATCGCGAGTAAGTTTGGAGCGGATCGCGTTGAGGTGCTGGTTGTACTTGGCATCAGTCACATCGAGAAGGCCAAGCCACAGAGGTGCTGCCGTGGAGCCATCAAGCCGCTTATCGGCCTGCTGCGTGTTCCCCCACAACTGACGAGCGAAGTGTTGATCGTTCTCGAGCCACAGCTTTGTGAGCACGCCTCTCCGGATCTCCATACTGCGGGCCAAGGCTTCAGACGCAGGGCCGCTCTGACCGAGCATACGCCACACTCTACTGGCGGCGACGAGTCCTCCAGCGGCCATTGACTGGCTGAACGTGAAGTATCCGGTTGGTAGGCCGTCGCCTGTGATGGGATCCGAGCTTTCCTCCCAGATGGAGTAGTCTGGTGCCGTGAGGCCGCCAGGACCGACGTTATGGACGAAATAGGCCTGCACCTCGCCCATACGGTTGGACATGCGACGTGCGAAAGAGATGTCGTTGGTTAGCTTGATGTGGTACCCAACAGCGAGCAGCCATGTGCCCATGGGGTCGAGTTGAGGCTCCACGAAGGACACGGGGCGTCCGGTGAACGTGCTGTACGTCGTGTGGTAGTGTCCGTCGGTCAGCTCAGCGGTGGACATCCATTCGATGTAAGCCGCGGCCTCCTTGTGGTATCCAGCGCTGTCGAGGATGATTGCGGCGAACGCACCGTCTCTAGACCACGTCTTGTAAGCGTACACGGGGTGGAATGAGGCGGATATGGTGCCAACCTTCGGGTTCTGGGCGTTCTTGAGGAGAAGCAGCGATGTTCTGAAGTATTGAACCTCATCCTTGGTGCCCGAGGGCATGGTGCCTTGGCCGAGCCATTTCTCAACAGCAGCGGCAGACTGCTTGAGCCATGCAGCCGGTGTGTTCTTGTGGGCGGCCTGCGCCTTCTTAACAGCGTCGTTATAGTTTTTGCCGACGACTCTAACAAGGCTAACTTCGAGCGTTCCCGTCCCGTCGTGTTGGAAGGCGATCGACGCCTCGCTGGCATCACAGACGTCCTGTTTCGCGAGCGCACCCTTGGTAAACTGAGCGATCGGGTCTGTAGCTCCTCCAGGCTCACCAATCGTCCAGCTTGTGGGAGTTGTAGCGGGGTAAGTGGCGATGTATTGCCCGGTGGGCTTCACATCGACCGCCCAGAGCGACGTCTTGGCGTCATACCAGCCCCACACGTGGCCACTGTTAGCGGGAGTGTCTGTGTTGAGGAAAGACATGAGGCTGATGGGGCGACGGGAGGGGTCCGAGACAAAGTAGCGGCGGATGTAGAACGGCTGGTTAGTGACGGCAGTGACGTGCCCGACGAGGGTGAAGTCGAGCTTTTGGCCATCGTAGGTGTGGTAGTTGGTAACCATGGTGTTGTTTTGAGCAAGGAAAGAGTCGCCATCAAAAAGTTCGGGTTTGCCAAAGAGCTTGCCGCCTACACGGAGGACAAACGCATCAGCAGATACAGAGTTGACGTCCCAGTTGCCAGAGGTGCGCACATCATACACACCGATGGGCACGGACGGTTTCTCGGTTAAAATGCGACGGTTGCCGTGCCACATAACAATCATGTCGTCCCAGTTGTTCAGCCACATCGCTGGGATCGAGTGTGAGCTGTAGCATGCAGCAGCGACCACCAGCAGGGCCAGAATCGCGTACTTTGCCATTTCTAAGCAAGAGTGATTCTGACACAATCCAACCCGCATTTAAATCATCCAGCGGATCTAGCTCACGTAACGATCGGCGACAGTGTATCTCACAGCGTGCATGCCTATCCCTCGACATCAACGGCAGGCTCAACCCCAACGGCCTCAGCAAGCGTGCCAACCTCACCAGCTCGGGCAGCCCACTCATCCTTGGCTTCGCCGTCCATGTTCTTCCACATCCGCGCCAACGCATCCACCTTGACGGGGGGCATCCGGCTGCCCTTCTTCTCGAGGTATGCCATCCTCATCGCCGCCCCAAAAAGACTGAATCCAGACAGCGCGGGCCCAGACTTCTTCTTCTTGATGGCAGCAACAGTAACCAACTTAGCGGCCTTGCCCGTCCGGCTAGCCTTGGGCGCCTTCCCCGCGGCCTTGTTCTTCTTTTGAGTTTCCTTCCAATTCGGGTATTTCTTGGTGTACTCGGTAATTTCCTTCTCATACGCCTCCTTACCAGCTGTCCAGATCGCGGTGTATTTTGATCTCGCCTCAGCACTGAGCTCATTCCACTCAGCGCCCATTTTCGACGTGATCTCCGTCGCCTTAAGCTCAGGTTGCTCCTTCTTCAGCGTAGGCCTACGATCCTTGGCGTAAAGAAAGTACGCACTCATCGGTCTCTTGGGCGGAGGCGGAATATCCATTTGGAAGTGTCCCAGCTTTTTCTTTATAAAGTTTTGTCCTGTGTAATGGTGTTAACTAGGTGCTGAACCACAGTAAACCAAGGCACAATCTCTAGGCAGGTATACTTTCCATAATGCGTTTTTTGAGGACACAGGAAAGAATGGTCGACGGGAACGATTCGGATGAGGAATGGAATGATGCCGAGTATGAGATCATGCTTAACACTCTCAAGAAGACGAGGGAGACCATGAACTGGGACGAGAGGCCCTGGGAGGATCACCCCATGTTCATGAAGGAGATGCCAACGGTTTGCGCCCTCTTTGCGACTCACACAGGACATTGAGAACAACCCAGAGCTCAAAGCTATCCAGCACATGATCTACGAGGACGGTACTCCAATGGAGCGTGCAGAGAACTTCAAGAGACAAGGGAACAACATGGTTAAGCGCGGCGAGAAGTTTTACGAGGAGGCTGTGGTGTATTACTCCCAGGCCCTTGATGAGGACTACGAAGACGACGCGTTCCGCTCCATCCTGTACTCCAACCGGGCCCAGGTGCAGCTCCTCCAGAAGCACTATAACTACTGCATGCAGGACTGTCGCAGAGCCCTCGACCTCGATAGGATGAACGTCAAGGCGTGGTACAGGCTCGCGCGCGCCATGAATGAGCTCGGGAAGCACGGCAAGGCCGCGTCTGTGCTCGCCGAGGCCATTGAGGACTGTCCTGACGACAGACTCATGCGAGAGATGGAACGATCCGGGAAACTCGCCACGGAGCTCGAGGACCGCCGTCGTAGGGACCGCGAGGCCCGGGAGCGTGCCTCAACCATCCTCACCGAAGCCCTCAGAATCAGAAACGTCGCCACGGGGCCAGCATTCCTCGATACGTCAGCATACACGGACGCCACGCGCGTGGACACCGACGGAACCGTCCATTGGTCCCTGCTGCTCGTCTACCCCGAGACAGGCCAGACTGATTTCCTCGCCGATGTGCCTGAGAACGCCTACCTTGACGACGTCACCAACACGGTGCTCGAGGCCTCAGCTGAATGGGATGAGTGCCACCGCTTCACACCGTCATCCATCTTCCTTGCCTTCCTTCTCGATTGGACTCCAGTCATGGCCAGATCTAAGATTTCATCCATGGGTGATGATGACATCAAAGCAGTCATTGAGAAACACAGGGCTGACGGGAAGGTCGGTGCGTGGCGCAAGGCCGCGGGACACGCCACCCTCGGGGACGTGCTGTCGTCGTCGGGGTATGTGGTGCCCGGTATCCCGACTCTGTACGTGATGAGGAAGAAATGCGACTTCACACGGAAGTTCATCAAGAAGAAAGACGTGTAGATGTAAATTGCGGATCTATGGGTGGTTGCATGTCCCTGTTATCAAGTAGGAGCTGTGCGGGATGGCACACTGAGAAACGGGGGAGTGGACGAAAATGGTATAACCAATTTATAGTACAAACGGAATACGAAAATTAATGGACTGAAACAAGTTCAGTCTTTTATACGAATAATATTTAGGAACGGCTACGAATGCATGTGTTTTTTAATAAATCGAAGAAGCGACTTGAAAATTCTGTGATATCTCATGGTTGAGTGTCCTACCGAAGCAATTAACTGGCAATCCATTGCGAACTTCAACGTTGAAGAGGTTTTCCGTCAGAAGTCTATGACTGACGTCTCCATTATCCAGGGAATCATTGACGACATCGCATACGGCGATGTTACCCGGTGTAATGAGTTCCCAATCTCCCAACAGCTTCCAATGATCATCAATTTCTGCCGTACAGCCCAGTGCTGCGTCCAATACATTGCACCTTTTGCGGAAGAGCTCTGTCAGAGCAACGAAGAGAAGGACGAAGAGCTGGCCACTCTCAGGGCTGAAGTAGAGAAGCTACGGGCCAAGAACGATCTCAAGAATCGCCAGCTTCGCCACTTGGTTGATGAACGCAAGGGTTACCGCCAACTGCTCAACCGCTATCACGTTGGGGACTATACCGGTGCCCAATGCGAAGTCTGTGGCAAGGTGTTCGAGGACCCCGACAACTCAGCAACGTATCTCCTGTCCCATTGTGACCGGCACGGGGAGCGGGGGAACATGGCGAGGTATCGGGAGACGGAGGACGGGCGGGCGAGGCACGAGGAGTTCGGACGGACGGTGCGGGAGAGACTGAGGGCCAGGAACAAGGGGCCGTCCGTGGATGAGGGGACACAGGTGGGGGGAGATAACTTATACTCCCTGGATGCCTTGCTGCGACTCGAGACGGGGCGTCCCGCGGCCAAGCAACCCGACGACGCCCGTGAACGCCTCGAGGATTTGTTCAAATCACGTCAGGATATCGAGACCCAGCATTTCGTTGGTCCCGAGATACGTACGTCATTACGAACCGTCCCGTCGGCCCTGCGTCTCACAGATCCCCCCACCCTGCCATCCACGCTAACTGAGTTGACCCAGGAGGAGGATCAGGCCTCCATGGGGGATGTTGACGGGACCATGGACCCCACCCCAGGCCCCGTGGCCGAGTCTCCGGGGCGACCTGACCTGGCCTCTATCGATGATCTACCCCTATCGGATGGTGAGGATGGTGATGATATTCCCACCATCCCCGCCCCGAGGGAGGGCGTGGATGGGACCGAGGAGATGGAGTCGAGGCCGGTACGGCGGCATCCATTGTTTCCGCCACAGTTTTCGGCGAGGCTTCAGCCTAAGCCAGTACCCATGAATGTTGTTATTGGGGAACAATCGCCGCGCTCCTCGGGGCCGGGGGTTGGCTTGGGGTCAGGGGCCCCGCAGGTGATGGGTGAACAGACTCCACCAGAGTCTCCAGAGCCGGTGTGATGTGGGTTGAGTATTTTCCCCTCTTCACCTCTCTTTTCGCCACTTTTCACTTCTCTTCATGTTATTAAACAATAAACAACACCACGCGCGCGAGTTCTCCGCATATTTACGATCGTTTATGACCAGGGTTCCTCTTGTCTTATCAAGCTCAGTGTATCATGTCAGTTCTGAGCCCTGGCACTACTCGTACGTCCTGCGCCGCGTCCCACCGACAGCCGCCACCGAATAATCCTCAAAGAACGGGCTCGTCACGGCATCAACGCGGTTAATGCGCTCAGCGACCGTCTCGAGGGGGTCCGGCAAGTCAGCGTGCTCAAGCGTCTCCGATGAAGTGACGCGTGTCATGCGACGGACGATGCGGCCGGGGATACCGACGACGGTTGACCCGCACGGGACGTCCTTGATAACGACGGACCCGGCTCCAATGCGAGTGTCTTCGCCAATGATGATGTTTCCGAGGACTTTGGCGCCGGCACCGACGATTACGTGCTTATCAAGGGTGGGGTGGCGTTTTCCGCTCTCTTTCCCCGTACCGCCCAGTGTTACACCCTGATAGATGATGCAGTGGTCCCCTACGATGGCTGTTTCACCAATAACAACTCCGAAACCGTGATCGATGAATACACCGCGGCCCAGGGAGGCACCAGGGTGGATCTCAATGCCGGTGAAGAAACGCACTATCTGGGAGAGCACACGAGCCAGCAACAACCAGCCAAGGCCGTGCAGGCGATGGTTCAGGCGGTGAATGGTCACGGCGTGAAGTCCAGGGTAGCACAGGAGGACCTCCCACACACTCTTCACCGCGGGATCGTACTTGCATATCGTTTCAATGTCGTATCTAATGTTCTTGAACATCTGTTACCAAGTTTTTTCTCTTGTCATTGATATGATCGAAATCAAATCGATGCCGTGGAGTCTAAACAGGGTACCATGAGATTTGATTTGTTATGAGAGGGTCAATTCAGATTATCCGACGACGGCACCGCGGGTCATTTTTCATGGTTTGCTTATTATACACATTACGACCAAACACGCCACATTTGAACCATAATCAAGAGTAACTTTACTGCTCCCAAACAGCGTCCATCTTGTGAACGCGGTCCTCAGCAATCACGCTGCGCGCGACAGCGTTGACGAGAGCGCGGCCAATCTTCTCCTCGAGCTCGTGCTTGCGCTCGTTGGTAAGGAAGTCGTTGGACCGGCGCTGGGCGAGGACGATGTTGGCGCCAGCGGGGTGGATGGTGCCGCGAGAGATACGGGCGAGATCGAACAGGTGGAACGTCTCCATCTCGATGGCAACAGTGTTGGGGTACTTGGCAACGAGATCGTCGATGACAGTTTCGTTGCGGTCATCAAAGTAGTTGTTGAGACGGCCCTGGGCGGAGTAGAAGGAGCAGCCGGAAGAGTTGACGCCAGCGTGAACGCGGTCGGCGCCCATGACGGCCTTGCACTCCTCATCGACGAGAGCCTGGAGGGCATCATCGGCGGGGGCGAGCTTGGTGATCTTGTAGGGCTCCTCATCAGCACCGTCCTCGGCGAAGGCGTCGGGGTTGCGGTAGATGCCGCAGCACCCGCCGCCGGACGTGACGATGTCACCGACGGGGATGGTGGGCTGGGGGGTGCCGCAGGTGCCGAAACGAACAACGTTGAGATCACCGTGGACGATGGCACGGAGCTCACGGACGACAAAGTCCATGTTAGGGTAGCCCATCATCGAGGCAACAATGGACACGGGGACATTGTTCTTAAGGCCAGTGAAAATGGCAAACCCACGGGGGGAGATGTTCTCGAAGATGACCTTGTCGAGGAATGTCGCAAGGAAGCGGGCACGGCCCACATCACCACAAGTTACAATGCGATTCGCAACTGAGTCAGAGCAAATGAAAAGAGAACTACATACCCATACCCTCCTTGACGCCAAGGTGGTAAACAAGGTTGTCCCCATCACGAGGGAAGTTAGCATCAGTGCAGTCTCCGACTTTAGTAGCCATTTGAATTTCAGAGACAACTACTGTTTATAGCATCAGATGTCTTCTATTTGAGAGACACCCATCATTTGACATACCCAGGGATTTAAAGGCGATTCACAGAACTTTTAGCGGCGATCTCGTCACACGTCGAAAAGTATTTATAATATTGTTGTGCAATCGGCGTTGAGGAGCAGAATTTGTGGCGGCGACAGCGATACAATCACAGAAACATCTCTTTCAGACGGTGAATTGTGATACGTGACAGGAAGCTTTGCAAACAAAAATTCTATCCATCACAATGAACTCAACGGGTAAGCGCACACCGGTCCGTGTGGGGACTCCCAAGACCCCGCGGATGAATTCCACGCGCAAAAAGATTGCTTCACGCCAGTCTCCATTCAAGAGCCAGATTGACGAGCAGAAGCGGAAGCTTCAGACGCTGATCCAGTCCGTGACAGACATGGACTCGTCCGTAATGGATGATGCGAATGGGCGCACGCTGCGGGATAACAACGAGGGCTTGACGTTTGCCGAGCTTCATGCAAAGAACGAAGTTCTGTACCGGCAGCTGGAGGACAGCACAGCAAAGGTGAGCGACCTGGAGACAGACCTACAGGTACGTCAGATGAGCTACATTCGTCGCGAGACCGAGCTGACAGACACGATCGACACTTTGAAGCACAAACTGAGCGTTTACGAGACTGAGGGGCGCGTGGCCCGGCCCGCCGAGGTGGACAAGCTGCGGAGGCTCCACCACGACATCCAGCAACAGATTGACTTTGCGGATGAGCGCACCCTGCAGCTTCTCCGTGAGAAGGAGCGTTCGTTAACGGTCCAGTTTAGAGGCAGGCTCAACGTCGTCGAGGATGAACTCAAAGCGGAGAGATCCCGCGACCCGGACGCGGACCTCGTGGTGTGGCTTCGGAGGTTCAAGGAGGTCAGCAAGGAATGTGATTTTCTTAAGGGGGAGTGTCAGAGATTGCATGATGATAATGACAGCCTCGCGGATCACCTCAAGGAGGCTCTCGGGCGCGCGGAGCAGGCGGAGGCAAACAAGGACCACGCGCTAAAGCATCTGCTGAAACTCAAGCGTGAGAACAATGCTCTGAAGATCAAGCTTGGCATCCCCGTTGAGGGCGATGAAACGGTCGGGACGCCACAGGTCGCCAAGCTCCTCCTCAACCTCGATTCGACCCTTGAATCCCCCCGCGGGGCTTCATCCATGGCGTCTCCTAGGACTGGGCGATAGGGATAGGCAGAAGTCGGAAATCCGCCAGCTCAAGTCGCTCGCGCAGCTAGGGGGTCGTGGTATCGACAGTAAACACTTACAGCATTTATTACCAGTGCGATTTAGAGTATTCAGGAGCCCGATTGTGAATTCGCGTGTGGGCAGATTCAAAAACTGAAATCCCATCTCATAGGCCGGCACAAACTGCCCGTCCCCGATGCCGACGCCATCGCCAACCGCACCCGCGTCAAACGGGCCAAGCACACCGGCCGGACCATCACATCAAGAAACGAAATCCGGCAGAACACCGCGCCATCCTGGACTGGAAAGGAGGAGGACATCCCCCCCGGAGGTACCTGGGATACACAGAAGACGTACTTCTACGGCCCCGGCCTTTTATATACAATTATCTTCTCCTCTGGCGGTCGGGAAACAAGATATGTTGGGTCGACCCAGGTCCAAACAACATCTGGTGTCTATTGGGACATGGCCAAGGCAAGGCTCGGTCAACATGCAACAACAGGCAGTGACATGGCGGCGGCCATTGTCGACCAGAACTACACCCTTTCCGTTGTCAAATCTTGGGAGTGCATCGGCCGCTTTGCGCTGCACGCCCTAGAGGCGGAAATGATCTGGGGGCTGAAGGGCGGTGCGGCCTCAGGGGGATATCAGGTGGCAAATGGCGTACTGCCGACCACGAGAGAAACATTGGATATACAGTTAGCGGACGATGACCATCACCGCTGGATTACTGACGATCTGATCCCCGATTTTCCGGAACGCCTATCGCCCAAGACCAGCAGACCAACCATGGGGACCGACAGCTCCTTTCAGCTCTCTGAGTATCACGTGTGCCAAAGCGAAAGCCTCAACCAAAGAGGCAATGTAAGAGATAGGTTGTAAATTCGCCGTAACGATGTGCGCGATCTGATGGCGTACATTGCTCCGCCTCCCGCGTCCCGAATCCACATCATATCACCACATTCATAAATCGAAGCACACGAAACAACTCCCCGTTGGATGACAGTGACTGTTGTGTTGAAGTGATCATTCCCGATAGCCCGCTCGTAAAACTTATCACTGATACACCCCTTGTGAAGATCAAAGACACGTGGTACTCTGGTCTCCATGTTGTTCTCCGTCACCTTTCCTCTGCAGCCAAGAACCACCCTATGTTCGTGAAGGACACCGCTGTCCAGCTTCTCGTGGACCAGTGGGTGAGCTACTGCGCCACAGACCTGTGCCCTAACCTCTTCCCTGCCCCTAAAACCGAGGTAGTGAACCGCTGCCTCCACCACATCAACGTCAGCCTCGCGTCGAGCAGTTTCATTGTAGCCAAGGCATGCTCGGCAGCCGATGTCCTCATTTATTTCCTGCTCCAGGGCTACATCACCGACAACATGAAGATGGCCATTGGCAGCAACCCCCACGTTGTTCGGTGGATGCAGCTCATTGAGGGTCATGTGATTGTGTACGCATTTGGCAAGAAGGGCGTCGAGGGTCTCACGCGCGTGGAGTTTGTTGGGCTCCCCGCCGCTGTTACACCCGAATTGTAGATAAAATACAGTAGTAGATAAAGGTCGTTATCATGCATATACACGCGAGCGGCACGCTGGTTTACTGACTTCCAAGTGGACGGAGCTTAATCTCTTTTGTCCTTTCACTCCTGTTTCTCCTTGTTTCGTCCTTTGATCCGATCCTTAATACTCAACGCCTTGTCCTTCACCTTTCCCTTTGCGGTGATAATGTGATCTCGTAACGTCTGTTTCTCTTCAGCCATGTGTTGTATGAGCTGAGTATGAGTTTTAGCTGGTGGCTTGGGTTCGTCCGACTTGTCACCACTCGCAACTGTAAGTACCTAATGACACGCCATCTGGGTCTATGACAAGCTATTGCACAAGCTGGCTATCCAATAGCTCAGCTTGGGCCTCTGCGCGCTCTATGATATTCATTAGTGAGATCTTGGAAGCAGGACGCTCCAGCTGCTATTAGAGCAGCTCGTGCTATCAGCTTTCGTTATCTGGCCCGGATTTGACACTATCAGTCGCGGTTTGCAATTACACGATGAAGTAACGGTCCAGGCGGCCACTAAGCAACATAATAAAAAGCACAGTTAAGTCAGTCTGAGTCAGAGTCGAGTCGTCAATCAGTGAAGTCCATCTGGCACTCGCTGATAACGTCAATATCCCACTCTAAAGTAGTTGTGGCCTCTGTGTCGGCTACTGCTCCCATTCCGGATGATATATAGTAACTATATAGGTCAAGTGTATTTGATTCAAATCTCAGACACAGGCCTACTGAAGCCCATAAACCCAATCCCATGCATATTATGAACGTTGTTACAGTTTACTGATACAATTAAAGGATCATGCAGCCGCCACCGCCGCTGGGCTTGGGGGCGGGGTTAGCCTTCCAGACCTCACGGACGAGGGAAGTGAAGGAGTCGTCGACGTTGATGTTCTCCATGGCAGACGTCAGGTAGAACGGGATGCCAAAGCTGGCGGCGAGGCTCTTGCCCTCGTCCTCGGAGACCTCGTGCTGGTCGGGGGGCAGATCGCACTTGTTCCCAATCATGACCATGGGGAACTGGCCGGCATCCTTCACACGGAGGATCTGCTCGCGGAGAGCCTCGATCTCCTCGAGTGTGGAGCGGGACGCCACGCTGTACACGAGCAGGAAGCCCTCACCGGCCCCGAAATACGACTCACGGACAGAGGCGAAGTCATCCTGCCCAGCAGTATCGAGAATATCGAGCATGAGCTGCTTGCCGTCAATAGTGACGGGCTTCTTGTAAGAATCAGCAATTGTAGGATCATATTCCTTGATGAACTGGTGGTTCACGTACTGGATGGTCAGGGCCGACTTCCCGACAGCACCCGCACCAATCATAACCATTTTCATTGT
>PPCM01001127.1_pt1 | contig 13756 bp, 11 predicted proteins | sample 1555541 | NCBI WGS metagenome assembly PPCM01 (sample SAMN05284479, study PRJNA326546) | Marine sediment metagenome, whole genome shotgun sequencing project. | isolation source: marine sediment | place: Germany: Wadden Sea | collected 2012-09-05 | reverse complement strand
GGATTCTCACCAAATGCAATTTTCATTGCGTGAGATGGATTTACAATCATCTTATCAATTCTATGACCACAAGTTTTTATGATCGCAAATTGTCCACCAACAATGTTAGCACTACCAGGACCACAAGATACACAAGTAATCCCTGCTTCTCTAGCCTCATCAAAGGTCTTATCTAATGGATTTATTCCATCTATGGCTTTTAGTTCAGGTGTTAAAGGATTTGATAATTCATTGACATCATCACCTTCGAAACCAATACCACTTTCACGTAAGCCTAAGTGGGTATGTGCATCAATAAAACCTGGAAACAACTTTTTATCAGTTCCATCAATGACAATTGAACTTGTTTCATCAATGTCTTTCCCAATTTGAACAATCTTACCATTATCCATAAGTACATCGCCAATAAATGGTTCTTCATTCACCATATTATTAATTTCTACATTTTTAATTATATACATTTCATCCTCCTATTTATCAACTCCAGTTTATTATATCACTATTCAGCAACACAAAATACTTTTTTGTTAGATTTACGAAATAATTAATTTGTCCATAAATAAGAAGGTTAAATATAATTGTTTTTTAAGCTTTTTTATTAGCAATAAGTGTAAATTCACCTGGTACTTTATCGTTTTCCCAAGATGGATGTTCATCAAATTGTCTTAATATGAAATCACTCATAATTACAGAATTAATGATTTCACTTAATGTATATTTTCTGTAACTACATAAAGGCATTTGTTCTCTTATATCTTTAGAATAAAATCTAGCATGAGCCATTTCACCTTCATATATTTCTGTTGAAAAGTAACTGCCAACAGGAAGCTCTAACTTCAAAACATCCAAGACTTTATTCAGAGGATGAAAATCACTACAAATGAGTTTTCCACCAGGTTTAAGCAATCGATTCATTATTTTCATAAAATCATTTATGTTATGAAAATAATGCAAGATGCCTCCCTCCATGAAAACTACATCAAACGAATCTTTGTATTCATGGATATTAATGTCCAATACATCTCCAACAATATACTCAATATTTACACCTGCAGATTTTGCTACTTCACAAGCGTATTTTTTATTGTCCTCAGAAATATCAAATACCGTTACTTTTGAACCTAATATTGCAAGAGGAATGGCTCTTTTACCACTTGAACCACATATATTTGCAATTCTTACATCTTCATAACTTTCAAAGTAATTTGCATATCTCTTTAACATTCTTTCAGGATTTTTAAGATCTTTCATCGCTCTTTCTTCAGGTTTTCCTGAATGTTTTATCCAAAAGTTATAGGCATCAAACTCCCATGCATCTTTATTCTTTTTCGAATATTCCTTCAATAGTACCTCCATGAATTGTTAAACCTCTTCAGTTAATCAAGTATCTTTATACTAAATCTACACTCGTCACTTCCACCCAATATTGTCGAAACTTTTTCAACCTCAACATTTATATTTTCTCTCAAACTTTTCATAATATGAATGATGCTTTGACGTGAGCATTCACAAATTTGGTCTGTCTTAACATACCCTTGTTTACTTAATTTACAAGTACACTCTGAAAATGCAAGTTCATAAGTCTTATTTGGGGCTATTACTTCACCAAAACCATAACCCTTAGAAGATAAGTTACTATAGAATACATCAAAATCTTCTCCACATTCAAGATAGAACTCCTTATACAGATTCAAAACACCTTTTTTTACGCAGTTATATGCACATTTAGAAAAGAACAAAGACTTTTGAGATTCATCGATACTTGCCATACCTTCTTCAAACCATCCAAACCATTCATTTACAAATTCACTCATATTCATCTCCAATGCAATACTAATAGTAATTTTTTACTTTGAATTACTCAGATACTCTCTCTTAGTTAATGAAAAATATAACTCACCATTATAGTAATCATGTTCTTGAGGCAGTCCTTCAACTATATACTTAAAACTAAGTCCCATATTTTCAATGACATTTTTTGAAGCTTTATTTTCTTGTTTGCATAAAGCTACTATTTCACTTAATCCAATAACATTAAATCCAAATTCTAAAAGCGCCGTTGAGGCTTCTTTGGCATAACCATTTCCCCAATACTCTTTCCCTATCAAATAATAGATTTCTTTATATTGGTTGTCATAATCAAGGACACCAATACCACACCAACCAACATGAGCACCTGTTTCTTTTAAGGTAATGTTGAAGGAATATTTAAAGTCATCATTGAAATCTTTTTTATATGAATCAATCAACCATGAAAATAATCCTTGATACTCTTCAAAAGTCATCACTTCCATATCCAAATAATCAAATAACACATCATCTTGCATTAAACGAAAACATTCATTTAAGTCTTCTCGTTTATATGGTCTTATGATTAATCGTTCTGTTTCAATCCGCATTTTCTTATCTATTCTTTTCATATCTACCTCTCTTTTAACTGTCTTTTATGATATTGTAAACAAATGTGACTCTTCTACAACACATTGCATCAGAACAAACTTAACGTCTCATAACAGGTTAATATAAGTTCTGACCCTTTAATTTTACTACTAAAAGATAAGCTAATAATTGGCAAATACTAATTAAGTTAAACTCTACCTTTCTCAAATATAATAGGTAATAATTTTGCACCCAGTGTAAAGAAGATACCTTTTGAAAATAAAAAGACCTTTTAATAGTTAGATTTTATTGTCTAACAATTATAGGCCTAATAATATACTTAGATTTAAAAGTTTATTTTTTTTTATAAGTTGTCTTCAACTCAATCGTAGTACCATGATTTAATTCAGAAAAAATGTGAATACCATATTGATGGCCAAAAGCCTCTTTTACTCTTCGATGAACATTTGATAATCCAATATTATTGGTGGTGATATTCTCATTAATATTACTTTGAATTTGATTCACTCTTTCGCTACTAATGCCAATGCCATTATCAGATATTTCCGTAATAATTACATCATTAAACAAAGAAACACAAATGGCAATTTTACCAATACCTTTTGATTTTTTAAATGCATGTTTAAAAATATTTTCAACGATTGGCTGTAAAGACATTTTAACAAATGGTTGTTCTAGTAGTTCTTCATCAATGTCAAAATCATATTTATAATAATTGGGATATCTGTTTTTCATAATTCTCATATACGATTTTGTAATATCCAATTCTTTATTTAAAGTAACCATTTTATTTTCGTCAATTGCATATCTAAGAATTTTTGCCATATCTACAGATATTTCTTCTATTTCCTCGATTTGATTTACACAAGCAATACTTCGTATACACTCGAGAGTATTGTATAGGAAATGTGGGTTAATTTGACTATACAATAAGGCAAGCTCAGTATTCTTTAAACTGATTTCCTTTTCATAAAGGTCTCTTTGAGTATCCAAAATGAGGGCATTGGAGCTTTGTATCTTATGAAATAAATTGTTCATATAACAAGCAATTACCTTAAACTCATTTTCAGCCCTTACATCAATTTCATTCACAACATTTTCATTCGAAATATCATTTATATATTCCTTTTTTATAGTTTTCATTTGAGAAAGTAAACTTATTAAGGGACTTCTGATGGACTTATCAATAATGAAACCAGCTATAACAATTTGTATTACAGCAAAAATAAAAATAATAGTGACTGCACCACCAATACCTTTAAGCAGATTTGCTGTAATTCCTTTATCTCTTGTTTTCATTAACAATATGTTATCGCCTATTTCTAATGTATTAAGTTTGATATCAAGTGATGTCACCTCTTCGATGTCTTCCCCAGCTTTAAAGCCAATTGCACTACTATCTGTAAGTCCTACATTTTCAATAAATATCATATACTCATAGACTTCATTATCAAATTTAACCTTTAATAACTCACTTAAAGGATACACATATTCAGCAAAATACTCATTGTCATCTAAACTATGAATTATCTTGATTTCATCAGCACTTATTTCATATATATAACGCTTAAATAGAAATGGACTATTTGGATCTGTCTGCGTTTTCTCGTAGGACAAATCCTTTTCGGTAGTCTCTGATGATGCATCGCTACTTGAATAGATTAGTTCATCATAAGAATTGAAGACATTAAGTTCTTTTAAGTAATCATTGTTAATATCTTTCTGATTAATATCAAGTTTCTTATCATTGAAATTTAAGGCTTCTATAATGTCTTTATTTAGTAATTTTTCATAAGATTCAAGAACTTCAAAACGACATTCGATGACTTCCGAAATTAGCTGAAGTTCATTCATTATAACCTTATCGTTATGCCTGTAGAGGTATGCTTTATAATTCATCATTAAATAAACAATAGCCAAATACATGACTATAATAGAAATTATCACCAAATAGACAATTTGATGTTTTACGCTTTTGTTCTTGAATTTAAATATATTAGCCATCCATCCCTCTTTTACGATATTCTCTTGGAGTCAAACCTAAATGTTTTTTAAAGATTTTACTGTAATAACTGTAATCGCTAAATCCAACATGACCTGAAATCTCCATAATCCTCATATCTGTAGTTAGTAGGAGGGATTTAGAGTTCTCTATTCTTACCATTGTTAAATACTCTATAAATGTTAGAGAATTATGTCTCTTAAATAGTTGTGATATATACGACGGTGCATAATTGAAGATCTTGGAAAGAATTTGTAAATTTATATCTGTTGCAAAATTCATATCAATATAGTACATAATTTTTCCAATGTTTGACTCAATATCATAATCTGAAGGATTGTTCGATGATAGAAGTAAATCCTTTAACATACTAACAAAATCCTCAAAGGTTTCAAATAAATCAAAGAATTGATAATAACTCAATTGCTCATGTACATTATTTATATATAAATAACTTAAGTGTTGCTGTACCATATTATATATATGACACAGATCATAAACTGATAATTTATGATAAGTAAGTAAGTTTTCTAATCGTTCAATCCATTGTCGTTTATCTACACTTGAGAAATTAAATAAATGGTTGATCACGAGTTCTGTATTATCAACATATTTGACCATAGAATGAGTTTTATAAAGTTCCTGAGTCAGAAAAGCAATATCAGCTTCATATGAAAGTTTCGTCAACTCATTGACATCTTTTGAAAAAGTGCTTATCCCTATTGAGCTATTACACTGATGACTCATTTCTTCTATAGGTTCATCCAGTGTCATAAAGTAAATGTACTTATGGTCACTCAATTTATGCATCAAATATGCTGACCCATCAAAATACAAGTTTTTATCCTCTGAAATCAAAACTTGATATCCTTTATAATCAGCTTCCCCGAAATAATCTAAACTACATTCATTTTCACTTAGATCTAACTGATCAAATATTCTTACCAACTCATTGAATTTAGGTTTTCTCCTTAAGGCTAATAGTAATTTATTCAATATATCCTTAAGTTCCTGCTTATCAATAGGTTTTAGAATGTAATCTATTACTCCATATTTTAGAGCTTCTTTCGCGTAGTCAAAGGAACTATATCCACTTACAATAATCACCTCTATGTCTATTGTTTCCTTTATACTCTTTATTAAATCCAATCCTGAGACTTCTCCCAAATTGATATCAACAAATGCAATATCAGGATGATGGGATTCCATAAACTTTTTGGCTTCATTAGGATCTGTAAATGCACCTACTACTTCACAGTTGTAAGCCTCCCAGTCTAACATAGCCTGAATTCCTTTCAATACCCACGGCTCGTCATCGATTAAAACTATTTTGTACAAGCGAAACCTCCATCTTATTCATCTATGATACCTACCAAATCAACTCTTTGGTAGGTATCATAGAGACTATATATTTATCCTAAAATACTATTAAAAAATCATCATCAATTAATATTAATAAACAGACTCTTCTCAACATTGTCTGAAATATCAATCTGATTCTTCTTACTTTGTCGTACAATATTGCCTAAGAATGCACCATGTATAACTAATACGATCAAACAAGCTGGCAGTAAGTAATAGAAACCTCTGAATACAGCAACAAAGATATATGAGAGTTCAATAACTAATGGAATAATAAAAATCGGTAAATGTTTCCTATAATCAAAATTATCTTTTACTTTTCTACCTATTACTAGAATTATAATTGCTAGTACAGTCCATATAGCTAACATTCTAAACTCATTACTCATACTATAATTAGTTGAAACATTACCAAATAAAGCAAAAGCACCAGTAGGTAATTGCATCATATATAGCGATGTGAATGGAAAAACAATTGGTAATAAATGAGCAACTTTACTATTATAGTTTGTTTTCTTGTATATAGCTGCCCCTACCATAAAACTTATTGCAAAATAGGTGATAAAGAAATACCAACCACTATAATTAAAATATGGAACACCATAGAACGAATTTTCATAAACCTGCTGTAAATTTGTAGGCCAATGCCAATTCCATTGAGCATGCGCTAAGCCATCAAAGACATAAGTATCAGCATTCATTACAATATCAATAATATAGTCTGGAAAGGAACCTACAAATCCAATAATAAATGGTTTTGTCCATGATAACCATTTTGGAAATATCAAGTTCTTAACTAAAAGGAATGCTGAAAAGAATAAAATCGCTTCTAAAATTGGAATTGTTAAAGCTACTTTTCCAATTCTTAATAGTCTATAAGGTGAATATGGATGCATTCTTAATATACCACCTAAATTTTCTGAAATTCCAGTGTAAGTAATAAATGTAAAAATCGAAATAATAATAAAAACTGAATGTTTTTCATTCTTAATGACATATGACATTAAGTAAAATAAAAGAGCTATTACCACTAAATCTAAAAAAATCCAACTTACTGGTGTAAAAAACTCCATAATGCTTAAATCTAACATGAAATCCTCCTAAAATAATATATGTTTTAACACAATACACATTTGTGTTCTTTCACATTTTATATAATTTCACCTATTTATAATAGGAGAATCTTAATATGTTTATATAACTATTTTCAGATTTAAATGATTTGTCAGTAAATTTCAAAACAACGTTTCTTAAGAATGATTTCATTTACAATCAAAGTTTATACACTACTTTTTCTACTCATCTTGAAGATCTTCGTTTGCTCTATTTTTCAGTTCAATTAACTTATTTACAAACGCATCTTGTTCCTGATCTGTCATATCACCAGCTAAAACAGTTGTCCAATACTGGAGTTTTTCTTGAACTAGTGGTTTTAATAACTTCCCCTCCTCAGTTAAGGCAATCTCAAAAGAACGTTTATCTGTTTGACTTCTTTTTCTTGACAAATAGCCTTTGTCTACTAATCTCTTTACTCCTCTAGTAGCAAAAGCAGGATCGACCTCAAAGCTGTTACATATTTCTTGTTGCGTTATTACACCTTCATCTGGTGTATTAACTAGGAAAAGATACTCTGAACCTGTTATACCAAATTTCTTCATTTCTCGAGAAATATATGCCTGTGTTTGTCTAGATATTATTGAAATGTATTTTCCTATACTATTATCCTTCATATTTACCTCTGATTTCATATTAAATCTATTCCTTTAATAATTTCAAACTCGAACTTGTCACCTAATAATCAAAGACCATAGTTGACTACTCAAGTATATCTCGCTTCTTTTGAATGGTCAAATATTTATATATTCTAGATAAAGTACAACTTCTTTTTACTTGACTAGTCAACTAAAAAGAAATATACTTGACTAGTCAAATATATTGTATGATATTACAATCTCATAGAGAAAGGAAATATAAAATTAATGAACATTAAAAAACTAAAGATCACAATACTATCGATGTCCATATTGACAGTGATGGCTGGGGCAGCAGTTTCACCAGCGTTAGGTAATATTAAAGAGTACTTTTCAGGCGTTGATGACATATTAATAAAAATGATACTAACAATACCAGGCTTATTTATTATGCTTGTAAGTCTGATATTCCCTTTGATATTGAATAAATTCAACGTTAAGCACATAGCTTTAATAGGTATTGGTTTATACACTTTAGGTGGATTACTGGGCGCTTTTATGAATGATATTTATATGCTCTTATTCACACGCGTGTTACTCGGTTGTGGTGTTGGATTAATTATGCCATTATCTACAGGTTTACTTGCTTATTATTTTGATCAAAGTGAACAAAACAAACTCATGGGCTATTCGGTTGCAATGAATAATCTTGGTGGAATTATTGCCATGAGTTTATCGGGTTATCTAGCATCAATAAGTTGGAATTATAGTTTTTTTGTTTATTTAATCGGACTTATAACTTTCATTTTAGTAATGCTATTTCTTCCCAAAAATAAAATAAAAGGAACTAATTCAACAGTTGATTTTAAGCTTATAAGGGAAAAAATCACACCATTACTATCCATGTTTTTAATGATGATAGCCTTCTACTCATATGTTACTAATTTTTCTATTCAAGCAACATCCGAATACATAGTTGCAGGTAATCAAGTAGGAATAATTATGTCCTTTCAATCAGTTGGAGCCATGTTATTAGCACTCTGTTTTGGTGCAATGACTAAAAAAGCTGGCAAAAACATTAAATATTTGGGTCTATTGCTCTTTATGATTTCCTTTATACTATTACTAGTATTAAATACCTCAGTAGGATATATGCTTGCATTAGCATTATGTGGTGCTGGTATGGGTATTTCACTCCCACAAATTAACTCAACCGCGACTCAAGGTATGGATCGAGAACTAGCGCCTAGCATCATGGCCATGATGAGTGTTGCAATGTACTTAGGACAATTCTTATCTCCAATACTTTCTGGATATATAATGAAAACATTTAGTATCACACTTGTTAGGTTCCCATATATGCTCGCGATTGTATCAACAATGACAGTCATAATTATAACTGCCTTGTCAGATATAAGACTAACATCAAAAACTGCAATAGATTCAGTCAAGAGTAATGTCTAGAATTCATCTATTTGATATCGGACATTCCAAAATGTAAATATTATCTTTCAAACTAAAAGAAAACTAAAAATTAATATATTAAAAAGCCGTTATTTGCCCACAACATTGGCAAATAACGGCTTTTTAGAAGTATTTCTTACATTTTATTTTTTAAACGATTACAAAATATGTGGTGAATTCTACTTCAAAATATTCTTAAAAGTTTACTCTTCTGCTTCTAATTTTTCTTTTATTTTCTTTATATTAGGAATAGCATTTCTACCAAACCTGTTTGTCGGAAACTTCTCTTTGAGTTCTTCATATGCTATTAAAGCATTTTCATAATCTTTTTCTTGCAGATACGACCATGCAATCCAATTATATGCATTGTTAATTGCATTCGTCTCTGGATATTTCTTTATGACCTCACGAAATATTTCTCTTGCCTTATCATATTCTTTTTCAGATAATAAGTAATGTACGCCAATTTCTGCTAAAGCATCATCTGCAAAATCTGTATGGTCTAGATTTTCGACTATGTACTCATAAGATTCCAACATCTCATCATAAACCCTATTCTTCTTTGAACTAGATGCTCTTAGCATATAAGCTTTACTGAGTTCTTTATCTGATAGTTTCAGCTTCACTAACTTATCATAGATATACACAGAAGCATAATATTCATCATTACTTCTTAAGACCTCAGCCTTTTCAAATAAGGAATCCACGTCAGACTTTCCTAGTAATGGTTTAAGTTCTGACAATGTAATCAGTCTGTATAAATCAAATCTATCAAACTGGTGCTTATTAATATTAGCAAAGTAGTCATTAGCTGACTCTAATTCTCCTTTATAGAAAGCATTATTAGCCAGACCACTCCAAATGTAATACTTAAACGAAGATGAAATTTCTTCATCACCAAGAAATTCACCTGCGTCCTCTGAAATATCAACTAGATTATTGTTGTATATGTAGTTATATTTAACAGAACGTAAAATGTCTTTAATTGATTTCTGTCTATTGTAATAATAACCATTATCCTGCATATCCATTATAGCGTTTATAAAATCAAAATAATGCTCGTCTTCACCGTATCTCATATACATTGTGTCGCATAAATCTACTACATCTGATAATGCTCTATAAGAATATCTCGAGTCCGGATATGCTTGTAAATACTTTTCATAGTAATCTTTTGCAACTGCTAAATCAACTCTATCAAGTTTTTCTTTATCATTGTATATTACTTTTAAAACGACTCTATATAGCTCATTTGCTCTGGCATATACAGCTTTTTCAATTAGATTTGAATTAGGATAATCATCAATTATTATTTGATAATCACCTAAAAAGTAATATGCATAATCAATATACGGATCATTAGGATAATTAGTAGCCAAATATTCCCATAACTGATTTCTGTCACTATCCTCTTCTGGAGGATACACAAGTCCTGTATTATTAAGTATGTCATATTGCCTTGGAGAAATCGCAAACCAAACATATGAAACATTTTCATTAGGATATTCTTCTCTTAATTGATCAACAACTTCAATGGCATAGTCAAGATCATTATTTACATACATATATCTCATCAAATATATAATATCAAATAAGAACCGATCATCTATATTCTCCACTTCTTCTTTCTTGTAGACAATTCTAAGAGCATCGAGATAGTTGTTTTCATGCATTAATATTGGAACAATATAATTGATCTTTACTTCTTTTATCAAATTGTTATAATCAGGGACATCTAAGATACTTTTTCTTAACTCTGAAAAATCTTTTTCCTCAATAAGGCTACCTAGAGTTTTAATATCTTCAATCATATCCTTATTGCTATAATTACTTATAGCAATATCATTGTAGTCTCTGTAATTTCCTGTCTCTGACACAAATTGAAAATCAATGTTATTCAAAGCATATTCAACTAAAGGATCTAACGTTGTTTCAACTTCATCTTCAATTTGTATTTCTGAATCATTAGATGACTCTAATTGAACTTCTGAGTTTGAGCTACTGCAAGCCACAAAAATAAAAGCTAATGCTATTGTTAGCAAAATAAGTAATATTCTTTTCATTCTCTTCTCCCTATCAAACCAGTGGGTAATCTTCAATAAAATCTCTTAAAAGTCACTTGTCATCAATCTAGATGTCATATCATTTACTGTAAAATCATCTTGTTTTGAAATACAATTTCAACCACATTTTGCCACCGCACTCTTTATAGTTTATCACTTCAACACTTATATTTCTATAATATATTTCATTTACTTTTTAGTCGTAAGAAAGGTAACACCAGTCACAGTTTTTGTAAAAAAAAATCCTGAGTACTCTTACTCAGAACTTAAAATAAATCTCTACCATTAGTTATAATTTATATACATCGTGCCCTTTAACTGACTACATTTACTTAAAATCTTTTAACCAATTCAGAGTTAGATCATTAAATATACTTTCTTGCTCATATTGTAATGCATGACCCGCTCCATTAATCATATGAATTGAAAGGTTACTAATATTTGAATCCAGTCTCATTGCATCTTTGTACCCTACTGTACTGTCTTGTTTAGATACCAGTACAAGACTCGGCTTATCATAATTATTTATGCTTTCATATGGTTCTGGACTTAGCTCATAATGCTCTTCTCTAATAACTTCAAGTATATCACTAGTAGCCTTATTTAAACCTATAAGAACATCAGTCTTATATCTATTATAAGTTGATTGATTTGCAACCACAGCAAACTCTAAGAACTCCTCCAATGCTTCTTTATCTTCATATTTGATATTATTTCTATCGTCTATCACGAGTTTATGTTCAGGAAGATCTCGTCTTTCAGAATCGGCTATGATCAATGGACATAACAATCCTAGCCCTAGAGTCTTTTCTGGTATTGAAGCAACAATAGCCTGAGCAAGATAGCCACCATAAGATTGTCCTATCACTATAAATTTTTCACTACCAATTACTTTATCAACAAAATCAATTAAGCATTCTAAAATATCTTTACTACTGTTTAATCCATTTTTTTCTTCAGATTCACCCATAGCTGGCAAGTCCACATATATTCTCTTGAATCCAGTCAACTTACTAAATAATGGTTCATAGGCGCCTTTCATAACTTGGTAATCTAAAGAAAATCCATGTATCAAAAGAACAGGAATTCCATCTCCAATGATATCATAGTTCATACTTGCTTTACTGACTTCTATTTTCATGATTTCCTCCAACATTTTATTCTGTCTAAAATCTGTCTCATCTTAATGTTACTATAGAATTCTAAGATATAGCATTACAAAAGAATTACACTCACCAAAGAATTGGCAGCATATCTAATATTTACTTTTAAAAATACAACATAGCTTTGTTGAAAAGGAAGTAATAGAATGTTAAAGTATAGAGGAATTACTCAACTTTTTTAAAGGATTTTTTGATTGAAGAAGTTAATACGGACGTCATGTTTTAGGAGGTAACAATGATTTATCTTGAAAAGTTTATATTTCCTAGTAAGGACGATGAATTTGGTTTCTTTTTAGGAATAAAACGTGAATGTTACGCCACATTTTATCCATTTCAGGTACTTGCTCCTCATGAAAAGCTGGAGCTTGATTTTGAACCAATTACGATATTATATGGTGGTAATGGCTGTGGAAAAACTACTGCACTTAATATCATTGCAGAAAAACTTAAATTGAAAAGAGTCTCTGTATTTAATCAGTCCAATTTTTTAGATGATTACTTAAAACTCTGTACTTATCGTTTAGAAGATGTTATTCCAGAAAATAGTGAGATTATTACCAGTGATGATGTCTTTGACTATGCTCTAAATTTAAGACACCTCAATCAAGGTATAGACAATAAAAGAGAAGAGATGTTTGATGAATATTTGGATACAAAATACGCTAAGTTCCAAATGAAATCTATGGAAGATTACGAACAACTTAAGAAAGTTAATCAAGCAAGAAGTAAGACTCAATCTCGATATGTTAGAGATAATCTAATCTCTAATATCAGAACCAAGTCTAATGGTGAAAACGCTTATAAATATTTTGTTGAAAAAATAACAGAAAATGCTGTATTCCTCTTAGATGAGCCTGAAAACAGTTTGTCTCCTGAAATGCAGTTAAAGTTGAAATCATTTATTGAAGAATCAGCTAGGTACTTTGGTTGCCAAATTATTATGGCAACACATTCCCCTTTTCTATTATCAATAGAAGGTGCTAAAATTTATGATTTTGATTCAGATCCAGTTGAAATAAAACCTTGGTACGATTTAAAGAATATAAGAACCTATTATGATTTTTTTAGTAAGTTAGATTTGGGATAACACAACTCTATTTAGTTGATAGAATCATCTTATTCTTCATCTATGGTCTACATACTTGAAAGCTCGCTGTCTTGCCATATTTTTAATTCATTACTTATATTAAAGATTGATTCGTCTAATGGAAAACTAAATCCTTCACATCCTCTATTACAATTTCCATGTCCTGTGCCTTTTTTTCTGTCACATCCATATCCCTTTGTAATTCTTTTACGTAATTGATCTGGAAATTCAGCAATGACTTCAGCATATTTTGCTGTGTTCTTTGTTTTTAATATGATACGGTAACCATTATGAAAAGATAATGAGAATCTCCATAATGGCTTCTTCTTATATGAATATACGAATTGAGTACAAAAGAAACCCAGTTCCACATTACATTCCATTCCTGAATCCAAATAATGTTCATGTGATAATTGAACAAGATTTTGTATAGAATCCGATAGCGGATTAAGGAATCCTCTTAATATAGACGAAATGTCATTATTTCTATTTCCTAACATCCTATAATCACATCGAAGTAGAAT